>Ga0210393_10002816_pt1 | contig 14187 bp, 14 predicted proteins | sample IncBWC27OmetaG_FD_160068 | JGI IMG/M metagenome (GOLD analysis project Ga0210393, IMG submission 160068) | Forest soil microbial communities from Barre Woods Harvard Forest LTER site, Petersham, Massachusetts, United States - Inc-BW-C-27-O ... | reverse complement strand
GATTGCGGCAGGCACGCTGGCCACAATTCTGACCAATGCTGCGGGGGGCGCGGCCGTTGCCGGGCTGAGCGGCGCCTTAATTGGCTGGGGCGTTCCCGAGGAACACGCCAAGTACTACGACGGCGAGCTGAGGGCCGGCCGAATTGTTGTGACGGTTCATGCCGGGGACCGCAAACAAGCGGCCCTCACCATTCTTCGCAGCCACGGAGGCTACGGTCACGAGTCCGAAGTGATGGCAGGATCCCGCACGATGTAGGAACGGCCATTCGCCCATGAATAGCCTGATCGCGCAGCCGGCTTTCAGAAATCTTTAAATCACTACTCCCATCGGCCACGCTCCCTGACGAGGTAGCGTGGCCTTTGGCATCTTGCTGGGCCGGTACGACGACTTTCTGGCCCTTCGTTCGCCACTTCAAGCCCAACCTAGATGCGCCCCGAAACTCTCCTCCGCGCGCCGAAACACTCCCTGCTACCACTGGCACCGTCACGAAAAGAGCCCGCGTTTCTACGCGCGTAGAAACAACTTGTAAAGACAACCGAAGCCCATCCTCGAGGTCACGTGTCTCCGGTCCGACACACCGAAATCTGGCGCATTTGGCTAACGCCAACCGTTTTCCGGGTCGCCATCAAATCACCGTTTTTCCGGAGGTGCGACACATCGCGCGGTGGTGATTGTCACCGACCCCTCCGCCTTGCTGGGAATTCCTTAGCGCCCGGTAGAGACCTCTGGGGAACAGAGCGCACCGCAAGCTTCGGCCGAAGATGCGTGGGCCATGCGGAAGGCCTCTCGCGCCGTGGCCGCGGCGACCCCGGCGTTGACTGAGGACACGATATCAACCAGGGCATTCAGCAGGTTGTCATCAATGCCGGCTGCCCGTGCTTTCTCGATGCGGCCCCCCGTGCAGACCTGACAGCCCCGAGTCATGGTCACAGCGAGACCGATCAGATGTTTCTCCCGATCGGTGAGCAGCGAGGTCTTGTGCGTCCGCGCCAGATATTCCAACACGAGTGCGCCATCGTACGCCATTTTGGACACCTGTAGAATTAGGAATCAATCTCGACGCAACTTGCTCCCAGTCAGCCTCGTCAGCAACACTTTGCGGTGTCCCGTCGGAGTCTTAGGCCGTACGGTGTTCCATGATCTCGCGCACTTCTTTGGTTGGATCATCTTCCACGCGGCAAGGGATGTCGAAAATCATGGTCGCACGCTTGTCAGTGGTATAAGCGGGCCAGGCGGGCAATCCAGCGTGGTTCGGATTGCCGTTGCGGGCTAGGGCTGTCCAGGCGCCCGCTGTCGCCGCCTCGAGTTCGTGCAGCGGCGGGCTGATCGGGCCGACCATGCTTTCACAAAGATCAATATGGTTGAAGGCAAACGGAATCTCCATTGTGTGCGGCGCGCGCAGGCCCATGACCGGCGTCTCCCACGCAAACACGTAGAGATAAGTAGGGCCTTTACCAAGCGCCGCGCGGCGTTCCGCCAGGCGAATGGAACTCATCGCCTGGATATCCGTCCCGATGAAGGTGGACAAATCGTAAGGGCTCGCCTTCGGGTACTTTCGGCGATAGCTGGCAATCACGTCGGGCGCCGCATCGCCGAGCCCACGCTGGACGCTTTTCAAGAGGCCCGCCTCGTCGAGCTTGCCGAACGTCGGCAAGTCGATGTCGTAAATCGTCCGCTCCGTGCGTGTGTAGCCGACAATCACTGGAATGTCCTCGGAGATTGCCGGCGCCGCGGGTTCAAAGGGTTGCGTGGGAAGAGTTTTCCCGTCAACCACCGGCCGCGTCCCCAATCCGCGACGGCCGCTTACCGGATCCGGGCGGACCGCGGAGGCATCGGCGGCCGCAATAAGCTGATCGAGCGGCACTCTTTGCAGGTCGCGGGCCTGCGCGGATGTCAGGCCGAGTTTTTTCAGCACGCGGCGAGTGAAGTCGTTGGCATCTTCCGGAGTGCCGACGCGTAGGACGGCACCGCTTTCAATCGCCGCACGATGGAAGAGCCCCTTGGCGGCGGGCATCGCCAGCAAAGTCGAAACCTTGGCGCCACCCCCGGACTGCCCAAAGATCGTCACGTTGCGCGGGTCGCCACCGAATTGGCCGATATTATCGCGGACCCACTGCAGAGCGGCGATCAGATCCAGCTGCCCGGCATTCCCCGACCCCGCGAATTCCGCCCCCGCCAGGTCATCGAGATACAGATACCCCAGCGCGTTGAGCCGATGATTCACGCACACGACGACGACGTCCTGGTGCCGGGCTAGGCCGCCTCCTTCGTAGCCCGGCGCGCTTCCGCTCCCCTGTTCGAATCCACCTCCGTGCATCCAGACCATGACGGGCCGCTTCGCGCCATCGTTGAGCCCTTTGGTAAACACGTCGAGGCAGAGGCAATCCTCGCTGGGCCCCAACTTCGAGGCCGGACGCAAGACGCTGAAGAACTCGAGTTGCTTGGCGCCGCGCGGTCTGCGCGATTGCGGAGCGAAATGCCCATATTCGAATGCGTCCCGCACGCCCGCCCAAGGCTCCTCTTGCACTGGCGGCAGGAAACGCCGTGCGCCACCGGTCGGCGCGCCGTAGGGAATCCCCTTGAAAACGTGGACGCCCTGTACGGTCTTGCCCCGCAGCTTGCCTGATCGAGTCGAGACGGGCGGCGTAACGGCCGCGGAAGAATCCTCAGCATCGACGCGCCGCACCGTAGCGGGCGCCAGCGCCCCGAGTGTCGCTGCGCCCGCAAGCTGGGCCGCGGTCGCGAGAAACAGCCGACGATCCATTTCACATCGACACCGGTTGCGCATCTGCATTGCGGACATCCCGCACTCCTTCACAAAAGTGACGGCGACGCATTCGAGAGAGACGTGACTACTTGCCAAAGTTGTCGTTTGTGTCGGCTCGGCAACTAGTATGCCGCAATGGATATCCAAACGGAAAGCATTTTTGAGTCGGTCGCCCCCCGTGCCCGGCAAAACGAGCGAGAGGGCTCGTCTAGAGACCCCGGAGCCCTTGCCCCTCTTACAAATGATGCGCCGGGTGCCATGCCCACGGCCTCGCGTGGGCATGTTCAGTGCTGCCGAATACGAAGGTCTCGGCAAAAGGGCGTTCCGTTTCGACCAATCTTCTCTCCCCAACGCGCCTCAAGTCTGAAGACATGACCACGCAGAGCCAGAAGTGCCCGCGTTTCTACGCGCGTAGAAACAACTTGAAAGACACACAGAGTCGTTCTTTGACGTGGAGGGTGTCTTTCCTGTTCCGCCCTCATTTAACTAGAAGCCAGATTCCGCCAAAGGTTCGCCAAACTGTCCGTGCCAACAAAAAGCGTGGTGAAAGGAGTGGAGTCGATAAGCAGGAGCACGCAATTGAACTCCTTATTCCTGTCGGCTGTGAAGGGATGCGGGCGCTCGGGATCGATGAGTTGCCGCGCTAAGAGATGGACCGACTTCGAGTCCTGGGCCTCTCTTGATGAGAGATTGCTGGACTACGTTCGCGTCTCTTCGACGCTTGCGATCGCGTGATCTGTCTGTTTCCCGACCCCGGCCCACGTCGCGATCCGGGCGACAGGACCGCGCGAGACAACATACGGCAGTAGGGCCAGGACCGCCGCCGTGATCAGCAATTCCAAGGGGAAGATTCCGGCATGGACGATGAGTTGGTAGATCGCGTCCAAGATCGCTGCGACGATGAAGACCTTCCCGACATCCGTCCAGACCTGTCGTGATCGCTCGCGGAGCGAAGCCGGATTCGAGAGCGCGGCCCACAGAAAGGGCGGCTCGTGCTGTCGAGCGTCCCTGAGGCCGGCGCGAACGGCAAAGAGAATCGCTACGGCCGGCTGAACCAAGAAACGAAAACTCATCGGCCCGCCCCAGCGGCCTACGAGATTTTCCCAACCACGTGCAAATGCCTCGTCCAGCATGAACCATTTCCCGTCTGCAACAGACTGGCAATTGGGCGAAGCGATCGGAAAGCGTGGCGACTTAGAAGGTTGGCCGAGTCCACGAGCTGAGAAGCGACGAGGTGTTGCGCTCAGGACAACTGCAAGAGTTGCGCGCAAGTCTAATCAGTTGCGGGTCTACGCGACACTTCGACTGCCGAGAACGAATCATTGGGCTCCCCGTTCCGCCCAATCGGCTATGCCGAGAATCGGCTTCGGGAACAGTGTTTCCAGCCAAATAGGCACAACGCTGCTTGACCAGCCGCGATCCAGGCGAAAACCAAGTAGCTCCCAATGGTCGTGAACAAAATGTAATTGCTGATTCTGGCCCTCAACTGCTGCGCGTCAGCCTGCATCTGGGATAGGCGATTTGCCGATTCTTCGAGACGGGTGTCAATCGTGCCTGCCGCCAATTCCGTGTTACCGAGCAACTCAAAGACGCGAGAAAGGCGACTGTCTTCCGATTCGCCCGCCGGGTTGACTATGAACTCGCCGACGCCAGTGATCAAGCTTTCGATCTCTTGCAACTTTCCCTGTGTTGAAGCCAGTTTTTCGAGCACCTTCTCGGGGGAGATCGAGTCCGCCGGAACACCGATCAGGAAGAGCCAGTCGAGGGCTTGGCGAATGACGCCAATCGAGTCCATCGATTTCTGCAGCAATTCGTCCGCCGTGTGAAGCCGGCCAATGATTTTCTCTATCCGGCTTTTGATTTCGACCGCCGCCGCCAGCCGTTCATTGGCCTTGCTTGCGCGCCAGTCTCGGAGTTTCGGACCGATCTCGTTGGTTCCGATCTTCGACTCTCTTACTCGCTCTTGCACCGCGCGGACGCGGTCCCGAGCAGAGGCCAGGCCCTTGTCAATCGTCAAGAATGCTCTTTCGTTGGTTCGATCAAGTCGTGTTTTCACCAGCGAAATCGGGTAGGCCCCCGCGATGCAGGCAATGAATCCGAAAGAGCCCGCCGCGAGGGCAAAGATCGGCACAACTCGCCTGAATAGCATGTTGATTTCCGAGTCCAGCAGCCCAGATCCGGGCAACCGCCAAAGCCTACTCTACCGCAGCCACTCTCGCCGCCCTGGGCCGAATTAGCGCCGGCTCGGAGCGCGCACGCAGGCAATTGCCTCGGGTGAACAGCTCGCAGATCTGCAGATCGGCCCCTAGATCTCAAGACCAGCGTTCTAGCCAGGCGACGAACTTGTTACTCCTCCGCGCGGGCACGTACTTCCGAGACCTTCCGGAAGAGCATCAAGCAGCTGGATGTTCAAGTGCGTCCCCGCCGGCCAGTTGTTTCAGGATTTTCGACACGGCGTTGCGGACGGATTCAACCGTGTAGGGGTCGTCGGAGTCAGGCGGAGCGCCCTCTTTCTCGAAGTACGGCCGTTCACCCATCACGCGTCCCCATTCGATGTCGGCATCACGAACGAGTTCTTTCAAAAGATAGTCCGAGTCGAGAACTCGTTGGCAGTAGCGGGCCAGAGCGGCCAGTGGTTGGTCAAATCCGTTGAGCAGGAGATCGCTCCCCTTCACGTAACGATGCAATACTACTTCCAATGCTCCCCCGGAGTCCGCCAGGTGGTCTCTTAGCCAAGACTCGATCTCAATCTCGGCCTGCTGCAGGCGCGTGACCGGGGAAGCACCTTTCATTCCGCCTGGACCGATCAAACGCCCGATCGCTTCCTCAAGCGTGAACTTCCGCTCCTTAAGGATTTCCCGTTCGAGTTCGGCATCTGCCTCCGAACGCTGCGTGTCTTGTTTATCGCTCATGGATCCGTCCGCTTCCAAACTCGGGGACTGGCTGTTCGGCGCGTGCCGCGGCCATCCTATGAGGGGATGTCAAAGATTTGGATCGAATGATCTTTCTCAGAAAGGTACTTGTTCGGCTGATCTTTTTGATAAACCCAATGGTTTCTTTGGCACCCGGGCGGACCCGACGTTCGTCGCGAGATACCGACCGCGAGCAATGGTCGCAGCAGCGCGAGGGTCATTCACGACGTTTCCGCTTGGCGATTCCAGCGGAGCTTGCAGTTGCGGGAGACGCGGACGTTTTCGTCTTGCTCATCTGCATTTCCCCTTTCCGGAAAGGTCACGCACCCACGTGTCGCGTTTCATTCCAAAGCTGGATCACGGGTCGCGAGAGATCGCGTTCGTGGCTGAGCGCGCTCAAGCTGGCCGTGCTCAGCGCGAAGTATCTGCTGTTGGACGTCGGTTCGAGTCCGAGCCAACGAGCGGCCAACACGCGAATAAAGTGACCGCTCGAAAAAACCAGAACGTTGCCCTGACTTTCTCGCACACGGCCGACGACTCGATCGGCGCGTTTTGCCACGTCGTGAGGCGATTCGCCTCCTGGACATCCGTCTTCGAATAATTGCCAGCCCGGGCGTTCGGCGAGGATTTCAGCGGTCCGACGACCTTCATATTCGCCGTAGTCCCACTCAACCAAGTCCGGATCAATCAGGGCGGCGGCCCCATAGCCAGCCAGCTCGCAGGTCCTGGTTGCACGGCGCAAGGGACTCGTAAACACCTTTGCAAGTTTCAGCTCTCTTAGGCGTTCGCCCAGTCGGCGCGCAGTTCGTTCGCCTCGCTCAGTCAGCGGCAAATCGGTTCGCCCGGTATGTTGACCAGAAAGACTCCACTCGGTTTCACCATGTCGGGCAAGATAAACGACCGGAAATACGCCATTCATGACAAGGTCCGCCCCAAAAAGGCGAGCATACCGCCCCCAACTCCACCGTTGTCCAACCATTCCGCATCGTCACGAACAAGAATGCTCCAGACGAATCGAATTCCCGGGGCACGATAACCCGGAGTCGAATTGGCTTGGAGTGCGACGCCGAGCGCGGCGAGATCGGCGCCGATCAATTGAGGTGGGAGTTCGCATGAACTTTCACGATCAAAAGGACACATGACGCTCCCTTCGACGCCGCAGGTTGCGGCGTCGAAGAGTCCTTTCGGCGTCAGCGGGGCTAGCTCCCCTTCCGGCAGCCGCAAACGTCGTCGTCATCCCCTGACGACGGCCAACATCTGGGCAACCTCCTCCCTGGCGGCAGCACGCAATTTGTTGCCGGCTTCGTGAACCTTGGGTCGGTATTCCTGTCTGATTTCGGCGATCTTCGTCTTTTGCTCGTCAGTCAGGTTCAGGTCGGAGAGGTTTGCGACGCGACAGGCCCAGCGATCGCGGACGCGCTCTTTGCGCTCTTCCTTCAGCTCCGGGAGTTTTTCTTGTTGCTCGGGTGTGAGCATAGACTTGATCTTCTCCAACTCGTCCTTGACGACTGCTGCCAACTCTTTGCCGACGGTCTCCATTTTCGCTTTTTGTTCGTCATTGAGATTCAGGGCTTCCCGGATTTCCCTGCGACTTTTGCCCGCTTTCAGGCCGTCTTCTCGGGTCTTCTTCTGCTCGTCGGTCAGGAGACCGGTCAGTTCCTTCATGACTTTTTCGATTTTCGGGCGGTACTCTTCCCGAATCTCGCCGATCTGCGCAGTCTCAGCATCGGTCAAATCCAGGTCGCGCAGGTGAGCGATTCTCTCGGCCACGCCTTCAAACCGATGCTCCTTCCGTTCTTCCTTCAACGTTTCGAGTTTCTCCTTTTGCTCCGTAGTGAGAAGCGCTCGGACCTTTTCCACCTCTTCTTTGACGACTGCGGCATATTCCTCGGCGGCCGCTTTAACCTTCGGGCGACATTCCTTTCTGATCTCCGCGATCTTCGTGTCCTGCTCATCGCTCAGGTGCAGGTCGGCCATCGTGGCGGCAATGCGTTCGCGCACTCCCTCGCGGTCGCCCCCCTTCGACTCCTGGGCGGGAGCGAACTTCGGGCAGATCAATATCGCTACCATCACAGTGACCAAAACGCTCAGGTTCCTCATCACCAGTCTCCTTCTGATTTCGAACGAACAGCAGATGGCCGTGCCTGTCCTGTCAGGACAAAAAGGCAAGCCGTCGGAGCTGCCCGTTGTTGCCTGGGACCCATTCCCATTGCTGTACCGCCTCTTCACGTTCTGCTTGTGCTCGATTGCGGACCGCGACCTCCTTTCCCTCATTCGTTTTCGAATCGATACGATTTGCTTGACGATTGCGTGATCGCTCGGCGCGAGTGATCGGAGCTTTGAACGAACGATTTGTGTCCGCCGGCCCAGACGGGCACCTTCTGAAAGTCGGCAGATTCGCCTATGCATTTCCGAACCGAGTCGGACTGCGTGACAACCAGTTCATCAATCTCGATGCGGCAAACGGCTCGACGTGCGCCGCGGCAAAATTACGGGAGAATGAGCGATGCGGGGCGCAAGATCGATTGTCTAAAGCCCACGATGCCGAGGTGTCTTACTCGACCAAGAAAAGCCTCGGCGTGCCCCGATTAGTCCGCGACGGGGCGTGCTGACCTGGCTTTCGATTGACGCGAACTCGGGACGCGCTCCGACGTCTGCAAGCTCACTTGGCGAGCGGCATTCTTCGCCGCACCCCGATCACCATAAGCCACTGCTCCGAGGCGGAGCCAGTGGCGACTCAGTGAGCGAAGGGAAAGCATCGCCAACGTTACGTCGGCGCGTCTCTTCGCAGGAATTGAACCTTGGCTCCGTGAACTGGAGCAATGAAAGGCATTCACTGCCAAGAATGCTCGTCGTTCGTCAACGAGCGCCTCGCAGTGTGCGCCTGTGCCACTCGAATGTCAAGCAGATTCGCCAATCGGAAAGTTACATGGAGCAAAAGCAAAATGATCTCGGTGAGGAGGCGCCCCCTTTCCTGATATTCCCCGCATTAAACGACATGATCGACATTACCGCGACGCGCGATGTCGCCTCGGTGACACATGGCTCGTGGGTCGTCGCGGGCTTTATGATCGGGATCTGTTTGCTAGCAGCTCTGATCGCTGGCCGGGCCATGGCGCGGTCAGCGAAGCGGCCGATGTTCCACATGGTCGTATTCCCGCTTCTGGCCGCGAGTACGGTCTACGTGATCCTGGACCTGGAATATCCGCGACTTGGCCTGATTCGAGTCGGGGTCACGGAACAGACCCTGTTCGACCTGCGACAGGCGATGCGGTGAGCGGCCCAGCAAGGGACAAAAAGGCAGACGACCTCCGTCGACGGCGCGTGTGGGCTCCGAAGGTCACCGCGACTTGATTGCTTTTGCGACGCGGCTCTGCATGCCCGCGTTCGTGAGAAGTCGGACGGCTTCGATCACGCTCTTCCGCAATTTGGCCGGGTGCTCAGCGAGTTTCGGATCCAGCGACGGGCCGAAGAGGCTCGCCACCGACCAAGCCGTGCCGAGGCTCATGATCGCCGTCAGCAGGAAGTCCGCCGGAAAGGCCCGACCCACCTGGCCAGCTTGTTGTGCCGCCGCCAGCTTGCCGATCTTCCCGCGAAAAGCGGCGCCGCGCTCAGCGGATCCGTTCCGTTTTTGCTCGAGGGTACACCAGGCCAACAACCGCATCAGGTCGGGATTGTCGATCGCCCAGTCGAAGAGCTTGCCCGCGTAGCCCGGCAGGTCGTCCGGCGTGAAGGGCTGTTCCTCGTGCACGCGCATGAGGTGCTTCATAAGAACGGTCGTGAACAGGGTTTCCTTGTCTTCGAAGTAGATGTAGATCAGGTTCTTGTTGCACCCGGCGGACTGAGCGATCCGATCGACGCGTGCGCCGGCGATGCCGTGGGCGGAGAATTCCGCGAGGGCCGCCTCCAGAATTCGCTCGCGCGTGGCTTCCGCATTTCGCAGCTTGGGAGCATTTCGCATCTTAGGGCCTTTCACGCTCCATTTTATCACTTGACTAACCGGTTAGATAGTACGTATCGTGAACTAACCATTTAGTTATCTCGGAGCGAGTCGGGGCCAGGCGGATCGGAGCGGGGACCACCAGCAGCAGGAGCTCGTCGGCCGGTCCGGTTCCGTGGTGAGCCGCCGAGAAACCAATTCAAGCGTGATTGCTGATTGCCGATTTCGACCGGCCACGCTATTTCGAGAGCTAAGCCACGATCGTTCGTACCGGATCCTGAACTCACTTCGACGGAGAACCCTCATGCGGTACAGACTATTGGGAAACAGCGGACTTCGAGTTTCGGAGCTTTGCCTGGGCACGATGACCTTCGGCGAAGACTGGGGTTGGGGGTCGACGAAAGACGAGAGCCGCCAGGTACGACGCCTTTCTCGAAGCGGGCGGCAACTTCATTGATACGGCCAACATCTATACCAACGGCACCAGCGAAAAATTGCTCGGCGAGTTCATGACGGGCCATCGCGACTCAATCGTGCTGGCGACCAAGTACACCAACGCCTCTCCCGGCAAGGATCCCAACGCCGCTGGCAACCATCGCAGGAGCATGATGCTCGCGGTGGAGGCCAGTCTCCAACGGTTGAAGACCGATTACATCGATCTTTATTGGCTGCATATCTGGGACCAGATCACGCCCATCGAGGAGGTCATGCGTGCGTTCGACGATCTCATCCGCCAGGGGAAAATTCTCTACGCTGGCGTCTCGGACATGCCGGCCTGGCTCGTGGCGAAGGCGAATACGCTGGCTGAGCTGCGCGGCTGGACGTCGTTCGTCGGGTTGCAAATCGAGTACAGCCTGATTGAACGGACGCCCGAGCGGGATCTGCTACCGATGGCGGCCGAACTCGGCGTGGGCGTGACGGCCTGGTCGCCCCTGGCAGGCGGTGTGCTGACGGGCAAGCAGTTTGAGTCGGGCGGGGCCAAGGATTCTCGACAGGCCAACGCGTCGATGCAGCAATTCCTGAAGTCTGACGCTCGGAAGGAAGCCATTGCCAAAGAGGTCGTTGCCGTCGCTCGCGAGTGCGGCCACTCAGCGGCACAGGTCGCCCTGGCCTGGCTGCGGCAACGTTCCCAGCCGGTGATTCCGATCATCGGCGCGCGCAAGTTGCCTCAGGTGAAAGACAATCTGGCGTGCATCGATGTAAAGCTCGCCCCGGCGCAGATCGACCGGCTGGATACGGTCAGCAAGATCGAGCTCGGATTCCCGCACGATATGTTCGCGAGGGAGATGGTGCGGTCGCTGACATCAGGCGGAATGAAGGACCAGATCGACGCCTGACATCTTCCGTCGAGTTTGTAGAATCCGAGGCTGATTGAATCAGCATCTTTGTGACAGCTGGACGCTAATCGCCGGACCAACAACCAGAAAGGTCCTGAACATGACGCAGCAGAACACCGCCATCCCAGGGAGAAAGATCGCCGTCGTCACAGGCGGGAGTCGCGGCCTGGGGCGCAACACCGTTTTGAGTCTTGCCCGGCGCGGAGTCGATTCGATCTTCACCTACAATTCCAATCGAGCGGAAGCCGAAAAGGTGATCGGCCTGGTCGGCGAGGCCAAGCGCAAGGCCGTCGCTTTGCAGCTCGACACTGGGAAAGTCGGGACATTCGATTCGTTCGTGAAAGAGGTGCGGCAATCACTGGCCGAGCTGGACGCCGAGCGCTTCGACTACCTGGTCAACAACGCCGGCACTTCTCTCCACAAGGCGTTCGACCAGACGACGGAAGAGGAGTTCGACCAGCTCTATCACGTCCACCTCAAAGGAGTGTTCTTCCTCACGCAGAAGCTGCTGCCGCTCCTCAAGGATGGCGGGCGGATTGTTAACATCTCGTCAGGCTTGGCCCGCTTCGCGCTCCCAGGAAGCTCCGCCTATGCCTCGATGAAAGGGGCCATCGAAGTGCTCACACGGTACCTGGCCAAGGAACTCGGCCCGCGCGGAATCGCGGTCAATACCGTCGCGCCCGGGGCGATCGCGACCGACTTCAGCGGCGGCATGGTCCGCGACAATCCGGAAATCAACAGACGCGTTGCGGAGATGACGGCACTGGGCCGCGCCGGTCAGCCTGACGACATCGGTCCGATGATCGCCGCGCTTCTGTCAGACGATAACCGCTGGATCAACGGCCAACGGATTGAAGTCTCAGGCGGGATGGGACTCTAGGCGGACGACCAGCCGCCTATCGGTTCCAACGACAAGAGCTGGCCGAATGATTTCGAGGCCCATGCCCAGATTGCGCGTTAGAAAACTCACTCGGTCGTTTTTCCAGCGACCGGCGGACGAAGTTGCCCGGGCGCTGATCGGGAAGATCTTGGTGCGGCAATCGCGTGGCCGGCTGTTCCGCGCCCGTCTCAGCGAGACCGAAGCCTATCTCGGTCCCGACGATCTCGCGTCGCACGCATCGAAAGGGCAAACGCGGCGAACCGAAGTTCTGTTCGGACCCCCGGGGCGTGCCTACGTCTACTTGATCTACGGCCTGCATGAGATGCTCAACGTCGTCACAGGTGCTGCGGGCCAAGGTCAGGGCGTGCTGATCCGTGGGGCTGTTCCGCTTGATGACTGGAAGGCCGATCTCTCGGGGCCCGGCCGGCTCACACGCGCCATGCGAATTTCCCGCCTGCAAAATGGCCTTGATCTGACCGGAACGCAGATCTACTTCCTGGATAACACTGGCTATCAGCCGATCGTCCAAACGACAAAACGGATCGGCATCGACTACGCCCTGCACTGGAAAGATGCGCCCCTTCGCTTTCTGGATACGAATCAGCGGGCGCGACCTCTAAGCGAAACGCAAGGGGGCTGACAGGGGCTCGGCAACTGCGATGCCACGTGATCGCTCGAGCGCTGCGACCGCCCGATCTCAAACCGAAATTCCGCTAGTCTTGATTCAGAAAAAGCAGGTTCGTCGAAGTTTTTCAATTTGACATCGCGCGTCGCTCGCGCACACTTACGGCGCTCGCCTACGATCGGCGGGCGGTTTTCGGCAACGACGATCCTCGGCGATTCGCCCCGCTGATGCTCCCCACGCGTTTGAGGCATAAGATCCTCCGATCGAGTCTGAAAGAAGTAAAAATGAAGATTCTTCGCGCGGTGATCGCCCCTTCTGTAGCTGCCATTCTGGTGCTTGGAGCCTCGGCTTGCTCTGCCGGGGGAAGATACGGTTGGGGCTCGGCGGGGTGTTGTGGAGGCACGGGCGGATACGGTTGCGGAGGCTGCGGATCCGGTGGTGGTGGTGAGTTCGGTAGTGCCGGCGGCTGCGGTTACGGAGGGTGTGGAGCCGGTTCCTGCGGCTGGGGTGCTGCCGGCGGCAGTACCTTCTGGATTGTCGGTGACTACACCCCGTACATCATCGGCCACGGACCGATGTTTCCCGCCGGCGAGTCCCCTCATCCCGCCTTCTGGTATGACTCGTTGACGGGGTCCGACAAGTCAACCACGCCCAGCCGTAAGTGATCCGCGGATTGGCTTCGGTCAAAGCTGCGGGTATCTGAGCGCAGCCTCTTGCTGCGGCGCGGACCTCGCCAACGACGTTATCTCGTCCGTTGCCGCCGGTTAGCCAATTTCCGGGGCTTCCGCAAAGCGGGGCGCCCCGGCCACACTGCCGGCGCTGCATGGTTCGAGTGGCCCATCAGTGTTTACGATCTGGCGATTGATCGAAAACACGTTTTCACCTTCCGCGGGAAGAAGCCACTTGGAGGTTGCTATGTCGAACAAACCGGATCAGAAAGTCGCGTTCATCACTGGAGCCAATAAGGGCCTCGGACTCGAGACCGGTCGTGGTTTGGGGAAGCTGGGCTACGCGGTCGTGCTTGGCAGCCGGGACTTGGGGCGCGGGAAGGCAGCGGCTGACAAGTTGCGGTCCGAAGGGGTCGCAGACGTTGAGGCGTTTCAATTCGACGTGACTAATTACGACGACCACAAGAAAGTGGCCCGGCACATCGAGGAACGGTACGGGCGACTCGACGTGCTGGTTAACAACGCTGGGGCCCAGTTCGAGAAGGCCGACTTCGCCAGCGACTTCAACACCACGAGCCACTGTCCGATCGACGCCCTACGCAACACGTTCGACACGAACTTCTTCGCGGCTGTCTCGCTGACGCAGACGCTGCTGCCGCTCATCCGCAAAGCCTTGGCCGGGCGGATCGTCAACGTCTCGAGCATTTTGGGCTCGCTCACGCTGCACTCCGATCCAAAATCGGACATCTACAACAAGAAGGCGTTCGCCTACGACGCGTCGAAGACGGCTCTCAACGCCTTCACCGTTCACCTGGCGCAGGAGCTGCGAAACACAAAGATTAAGGTGAACTCCGCCCATCCTGGCTGGGTCCAAACCGACATGGGTGGTTCGGCCGCCCCGCTCGGCATCAGCGAAGGCGGAAAGACGAGCATCGAGCTGGCCACACTTCCGGATGACGGCCCGACCGGCGGCTACTTCCACATGGGGAAGAAGATCCCCTGGTAAACGGGCCCGATCGCCTGCGTCCGATCCGCCCCGCGCCCCAGTCGACTCCTG
>Ga0210393_10002815_pt1 | contig 14187 bp, 10 predicted proteins | sample IncBWC27OmetaG_FD_160068 | JGI IMG/M metagenome (GOLD analysis project Ga0210393, IMG submission 160068) | Forest soil microbial communities from Barre Woods Harvard Forest LTER site, Petersham, Massachusetts, United States - Inc-BW-C-27-O ... | reverse complement strand
GTGACGGCGCCGTTCGGTTCTCTGAAACTCAAAAGCTAACCTGGTTGCAGAGTTGCCAACCATGGTCCTATCTGAGACTCGTGGCCTATAGCTTTGTTGGATCATGCGAGGGGGCATAGGGTCGGCCTGGAGACTTGGTGCCGAAGCACACAAATCGCCTAACTTTCGGTGAGATACTCTCCCTCGATCCGAGCGTCTCAAGAAGAACCCGACTCGCCACCGCCAAGGATGATCCCCCAGGGATGGGACGGACTCCTGGTCCGAGACGCTCAAGCTGCTTGCGGTTTCAGTTGTTCAGCGTCGAAATGTGCTCCCTTCTTCCACAGGATTAGAGTGATCGCCGCAATCTTTCGCGCCAAGGTGAGGCGAGCCATCGCTGGCTGCATGCCTTTCGTGAGCAAGCCTTGGTAGAAGTCGTGGAACGCTCCCTCCCGGCTGCTGGCCATACTCGCCGCACTCTTGAAGATTTCTTTCATCTCATGATTGTGATTTTGATTGAGCCCACGCAGCTGCTGGGGTTTCTTGGAACGTTGCAGCTGTCCGCCCACGTAACGGTATTGCGCGCTGCCGCGCGTATCGATCGCGAGACCGCTGTAGGTCCACAGTTGCCGCTTGGTGCGGAAACGATGCGGGGTTTGGATCAGCGCGATGAGCAGCGCGGCTCGGATCGGGCCGATCGAAGGAACCTCGCGCAGTAATTTGCTTGCGCTCTGTTTGCGACTCTCGGCCAACAAATCCTTCCGCACCGCTTGGCGCAACTCTCGCAGAGCATCGAGCTGTTGATAGAAAAACTTAGCCCGCCGGCGGACGCCCGCTTCTCCAATCTTGTTCAACCACTCTGTGCGATGACGCGGAGCGTAGACTTGCTGCCCCCCACACAAAATTCCCCAACTGCGATACAGAGCCTTCACCCGATTCATTACTCGAGTGAGATCTTTGCTGATCGTCAGATAACTGCGGGCCAGCTCCTTCAATGTTCGTAGGCCGTTCTCGCCGTGATAGACCGGGCGCAGATATCCCCCACGCAGCAGATCGGCGAGCTTGCGCGCGTCAATCTTGTCGCTCTTGTTACCCTCCTTCATGAGCGCGTTTTTCCGTGGGTCGCACACGACTAGCTCCGTGACGTGTGGTTTCAGTAGGTCATACAACCAAGCCGCCCAGGTCCCCTCTTCCAAGGTCACATGCAAGTCACCGTGTATTCCCTGGATACACTGCAGGATCGTGCTCGTCTTGGTTTCGATGGTCGACTCCATCACCACTTTTCCCTCGCCGTTCATCACCGCAATCGAAATCGTTTCTTTGTGAACGTCCATGCCGATATACTTAATGTTCATACGGGTGCTCCTTTCGGTAGAGTTTTGCTTGACACTCAAAACATACCTCAAAGGGGGCGCCCTTTTATAATGCGTCGGCCCAATTCTCGGCGAGCTTATCTCCCTGATTTCAACAGTTGACGCCATTTCACGACTCTCGCGTGCGGCTAAATAAGCCTACGTCGAAAAGGGCCGGCATTCACGCACTTCGCGCATCGAGCGTACCGTCTTCGACGGAAAGTAACAACCACAATCGAATCAGTGTGTTTACACGATCATCGGTTGAGAACGACATTTTGTTTACAAACGTAAACGCTGAAATTCATGAAAACAACTTAGTCGCTGATTCAGAAAGAGTTGACGCACTTAAGAGCCCGGAGAACTTCAGGTATCTCTGCAGTTCCCGTTTGGGGGTGACGTGTCACCCTTCTGCCGCTGCGAAGCAGCGTTTCTGAAAAACCAAACCAAACCTGACCTGACCCGGGCGTCCACCGACCAACAGTCAGGCACCTTGCTCAATCGGGACCCGACTATCAAGGAATTGAGAGAGCCATGCCCGATTTCTTGCCTCGCGCCACCCTAAGCATGCCGCTACGTAGGATTTTCTCAGCTGAATCCCGAGATTTCCACAGAAAAATTCTTGGAGCTTGCGAAAAAGTAGCCCAGCTCAATCGCACTAGCAGTAAGAGAAGTCACGATGAACCTTCCCAAGAACGAACGATGCCCCCTTCACACTCATTTTTCTGCTGCGGTCGGAAACAGTTTCGTGTACACCCTGACTTCGCCGCGCTGGTGAGGGAAGGAACAAATCAAATGCGTGCCTGTCGCTTCTCGCGAGAAGCGCCCCGACCTGTGGTCCGGAAGTCGACGATGCGCACGTTCTATATTCGTTTTCCGCTATAGGGCAAGCAAGATCGAAAAGTTCATCCTAGAGCAAGAACGATTCACCAAGGCTTGGAGGTTGCCGTGGCAGTGCTATTGAGAAGGATTGAGAACCGATTCGTTGGAACGCGGGAAGCAGCTGAATATTCCGGCATTCCAGCCGGCACACTAAGGGCTTGGAGGTGTCAGGGCGTCGGGCCGAAATTCTACAAACCCCGAGGACGCGCATTGTATGATATTGCAGATCTGGATGAGTTCATCCGATCCGGCATCCGTGTTTCCTCTGTGCGCGCAAACAAGGAGGAACGGCATGTCTATCTACCTACGGGGTGATGTCTGGTACTACCTCTTCTACCTGAATGGAAGGCGTTACCGAGGCAGCACTAAAACCAAGAACAAAAAGCAAGCGGAGCGAATCGAGGCTAAGGCGAGGGTCGCTGCGGAGTCCGGAGAACCGTTACAGCCGAAGCGAGCACCGCTGATTCAAGATTTCGCCAAACAATTCGTGGAATGGCTCGACAAGACTACGCTTGAACAGAAAACCAAGAACGATTACAAGAACGGTCGTCGTTTGATTCTGCAATCCGCGTTATGCGGGATGCGGATGGACCAAATTACGTCGGATGATGTTGAGACCACGAAATTTCACGAATCGCCCCACAGCAGAAATTGCGCTATCCGGACCTTGCGCCGGATGTTGGGCAAGGCCCGCGACTGGAAGCTGATTCGTGAAGTGCCAAGAATTAAGTCGCTCAAAGTTTTTCCCAGGGATCGCATGGTGACTTTGGAGGACGAAAGACAACTCTTGGCATCGTGTCCACGACCGCTGAAAGACGTTTTGATCATCATGCTGGACTCGGGCTTGAGAGACGGGGAAGTCATCAGAATGCGCTTTGAGCAGATCAACTGGGAGAGCGCGTTTTATTTCAACCCCAAGGGCAAGACACGCAAAGCTCGCCGGCTTGTGCCGTTGAGCGAGCGCGTCATCGCTCTGCTCAGGAACATTCAGCTTGAACAATCGGGGCAAACGGAAGGCTGGGTTTTTCCTTCCAAGAAGTCTACATCGGGTCACATCGGACTGAGCGGGATCGAGCACGCGTTCCGAAAGCTTGCTCGAAAGCTCGGAATCCCAGATGCCTTGAAGCTGTACAGCGCCCGCCACACATTTGGTACGGTGGCAATGGCAGAGACGAGGAATCCGGGGCTGGTCAAGGAAGTCATGGGGCACGAGAGCCTGGAGACGACAATGGGCTATCTCCACCCCGAGACGTCTCAGATCAAGGTGGTCATTGATCGACTTAACCAGCAGAAGTACGTGATGTAGTCACAGCCTCAAAAACAGCCACAGTGGTCAAGAGGGATGGATGGCGACCAACCGCAAGTTGTTGATAAAGATGGTGAGCGCGGGAGGAATCGAACCTCCAACCTACTGATTAAGAGTCAGTTGCTCTGCCAATTGAGCTACGCGCCCGCGGTGAAAATCTGCTGGATGGGACAATTTGTGATTGTAGCATTTCCGGCATGGACGGTCACATTCGCGATGCTGTTCGCTGCGTTGAGTATTTGTGGCAACGCCACGGAGACGTGCGCAGTTAAGCAAATCGAGATGTAGTGCACACCTCTGCCCGCGCAGCGGGCACAGCAGATTTTTCAGCAGCAGAGAGAACGGCGCGTTCGTCCCGCAAGTCGCAAGGCGGCGAGACAACACACCCCGTTGGACGAACGGGGTTCCTCTTGTCAGCTGACATGCGTTCTGTAAAGGCCCGCTGAGTCTAAGAGCGCTGCCGCACTTCCGCGGGCAGACCTCGAGAACCTTCTCTGACGTTTTGACGCCGCGAGGCCGATGGTTCCGGCCCCGTCGCTGAGCGCCTCTCCACTGTGCCAATTACCGGGGCATCATCCAATCCATCGGCATAGGCCATGGAAACAAACCTCTGTTCCGAACATAAGCGATCGATCAGACGCTGCTGCCAGGAACTAAGCACGGCATGAGGCAGAATTGGAAAGTGTCGAAACATCCACAGAAAATAAACGCGTTGGAGAAAAGAAGGCATCACATAACGCGGACCGATGGGGGTCTGTACTTGCACCACACCGTCCGCCAGTTTATCAATCCACATAACTGGGCCGCCTGAGTACTGAGTTTGGCCAGAGCATTTTCTTGGGCCGCCATTATGGCACCAAGGTTGGGGTCAAGGAAAGCATTTTATCAAACATTTCACAAATAATCCGCTTCCTGAGTCCTTCAAAGGCGAGGCAGGCGTTTCTTGGGACGGCGGGAGAAGATTTACAAAAAGGATTGCGGCGCCGGAGCATCAGATTGACATCGGAATCTCGGGTAGAACGTCGATCCGCCGGATCTCCGCGGCTACGCCGAAGCCCTTGCCCGGACCTTGCTCCACGCGTAATACGCGGGCATGGCAGCAAACCCAGCACTTTTCGCCGGAGGTGAGTTCGGGCGGTAGGATCAGAACCAATTCGACGTCCGAGCCCTCCACCACGGCCGATGCGGTATAGAGGAACACGCCATTGGTGCTGACATCCCGAGTCTCGGCCCTCAGTTCAGTATTATCCCCCACGCTTCGAACGCGGACCGGCAGACGTGCAACAACTCTTTGCCGGGAACGGCGCTCGATCTTAGAAGTCATTCGTTTAAAATCCCTAATCTCTGATTCGGGAAAGCACCAAAGCATAACGCCAGCCGAAAGGTTTTTGCCTTCCCGCTGGCGTTCGTCAGTATAGACCAACTTTGCCCGACGCGATAAATGTGCTTCTAGATTTCCGGCCGACGCAGGCGTGCGGCGGGGACGACTACCGCTTGCTCCATAGTCGGAACGTTGGTGCCCCGCAGCATGGCCTCAGCCTGTGCCAATTTGTCGGACTGGTTGGTTTGGTAGTAGGCCTGCACCAGCAATTCCATCGTGAAAGGATTGTTCTGGTCCTCTTCCAGGTGGGTGATGGCTTCGTTGAACTTTTTCTGGTCCATCAACAGGGTTCCGGCAGCCCCGTTGTAGGAGCTTTGGATCATGCGGTTACGGCTGACCGCAGCCATAGCCTCAAGTTGTTGCAAAGTTTTTTCGGCCAGAGCTGAGTTTCCGGCATGCGTGGCGCGCACCGTACGGTTGCGCAGAATACGGGATAACTCTTCCTCTTTGTCGGACTCAGAAATCGTGGCGCGATGTCCCAGAGCATCCTCCGCGCTCTGCAGATATTTCAGCGCGGCGCCGTCATCTACCTGGTATTCGGCCAGAGATCGATAGGCCTGCGCTTCCTGCAAATCCTGCCCTTTGGCGTGACCGGTCTCGGCCACCTCCAGGAAGAGTTTGTCCGCCTCGGCAAACTTTCCGTCGCGGACCCAGGTCATCGCTTTCTGCATGTTGTAGGCCAACCGGTCCGCTTCATTGTGGGCATAGCGGATGGCTTTGTCGTATTCGATTCGTGCCTGCTCCTGATTTCCCATCAAGGCATAGGTATCGCCCAATCCGACCTGAGAGGTAATGAAGTCAGGATCGATCTTTAAGGCGGCGCGATAGTGCTGCAACGATCCCTCAAAATTTCCGGCCATGCGGAGCAGCTCTCCATAAGAATCCTGCGGATTCGGTTCCTTAGGCAACAGCGCGACGTAGGAATCCATCGCGGTAAAAGCTTTGGAAAACTCGCGGTTGCGCGCGTAAAGATAGGCCAGATCGTTTAGCGCCGCGGGAAACCTCTTATCGATGGCGAGCGCTTTCTCCATGATCCTTTGCGACTGTTCGTCGCCATCTTCCAGCATCAGCCAGTTACCTGCGAGATAGAGCAAATGCTTGTCCTTGGGATACATCTCCAGCAGATCGTTCATAGCGGAAATGCCGCCGATAAAGTCCCCTTCCTGCACTTTGGCGATCCAGGCAATCATCAACTGCTCTCCCGGTGTGAGCTTGGGAGCGAGTGCCTTGGCCTTTTCGCGGGCCGCGCTCACTTCCTTGGGATCGCCGCTGTTGAAAGCGATCCAGGCCCAGGCCACGGCCAGGTTCGGGTCTTCCTTTACCGCGGCGCGCCAATCCTCATTGCTGCGGTCGAGGTAGAGGTTTTCGTAGTCCTGCATACCCTTTTGATAGAGGGCGCGAGCCTGTGCGGACGAGGTGGTCACGAGCATCGAAGTTGCAGTCGACTGCTTAACGTGGTGAGCATAAACGGGCGCGGCAAAGCAGGCGCCAAGAATGAGAACTGCGCAGATGGAGCGACGCATTAAAGTCTCCGCAACAGACGCTTTGGGGGAAACGAAATATGAGAGCAGCGTAACATCGCGGTAACCGGTGAACTAGTGACGGAAGGCTTACGACGGGCGGGCGAGACCGCGGCCATTACGCGCTCGACGCTGCGCAAGTTGGTGGTTCGCCTGCGATTTTTCTCCCGACAAACAGCAGGGTCCCTGCCGCAAGCGGCAAGGACTAGAACAGCTAGAACCGGAAGATCGCCGCGAATTGCACTCCTCGCGGGCCACCGCCACCCAGGAACGGATTGCCGATACCGACATCGCCAGTGGCTCCGATAGCGTAGGAGCCCGCGCCGACCTCCCGATTATTGCTGTTGGCCGCAAAGCCTGACTGGCCGGCATCGGCAATGAAAGCCGGAAGGAAGGGATTCGCGAAATTAGGATGATTAAGGACGTTGAAGAATTCAGCACGGATCTGCATATTCACACGTTCGCTGAGCGGAGTGTCTTTGTGGATTGAAAGATCCCATTGCTTAAAGGTGGGCCCACGGAGCTCGTTACGTCGCTCATTGCCGAAGTGACGGGTTCCCGGGACGCAATCCTGTTCCGTATCGGATAGACCAGGTCCGGCGGGAATTTGCGCAAGCTGTGTAAGCGTGCAAGGAATGGCGAAAGAGCCCAGGTTCAAGAAGTGAATCGGATCACTCTGGTTGTAGGTGACCGGGCCGACCACGTCGGGACGGTCGATACCTTCTCCGGCGCCACTGAAGTCTCCTTCAAAATTGTAGTTCAGCTGGAATGGCTGGCCACTTTGAAGAGTTGCGGTACTGTCGATTCCCCAGCCGTTCTTCAGACGCTGCATTCCACCGCTCATCTTTGGAATCTCGTACCCTAAAATCCAGGTGAATCTCTGCGGCACGTCGAAGTTTGAAGGCGCATATTCGCGCCGCGGGTTGGTGCTGTCGTAGGGTTGCGCGGCGTTCGGCTGGAAGTCTTCTCCGTCGCTGGCCGTATCCATCGAGCGGGACCAGACGTAATTCGTAATCGAAGTTAGACCGTGCCAACCAGTCAGGCGCAGACTGGCTTGAAGAGAGTTGTAGTTCGACTTGGCCGAGGACTGTTGCTGAAAAAGGTAGGTCGAACCGTAAGGGTTGTTACCGTAAACCCGAGGCACGCCGTAGCCGTTGACGCAACCGGGACCGCCAGCCGGATAACAGGGAGCGCCGTTGAACGTGTTGACATTGGCCTGCGCAAAGGCGATGTCATAGGCGTCGATTGTGCTTCCATTCGGCTGGTTGAGATCGACGAAGCGCAACAAACGATCCCCTTGCGACCCCACATAACCCACCTGGAATACCAGTTTGCTACCAAACTGCTGCTGAATATTGAGGTTGTAGTTCTCCATGTAAGGCGTTTTTATGTTGTGGTTAAAAACAAAAGAGTCGCACTCGCCGCAGCCAGGAGTACCGAAAGTGGGTACTCCCGCTCCGATTACACCACCGTTGGCAGACGAGGGAAGCACCTGCGCGGGCCCAATCGGGTTATAGGCCGGCCCTGGATCGAACGCGGGCGGATAAGGCAGGTGACCGAGAACCATGTCCTGAGACATGGCATCGTAGAAAAGGCCGAAGCCGCTGCGGACTACCGTGCGGCCGTGACCAAATACGTCCCAAGCCGCGCTGACGCGCGGGGAGAAGTTTCTGTGATCGGGATTGTACAGCTGGCTCAAACCGGGCTGTCCAACTTGAGTCAGGGTGAAGGTTGCGGCGCTCAAATCGTAGTTCGTGACGTTGCTTAACAGATTATTCTTTTCGCCCACAACGCCGAAGTAATCCCAGCGTAGCCCATAATTGAGGGTAAGGCTGGGAGCGAGGTGGAAACTGTCTTGTATGTAGAAAGCATAACTGTTTTCAAACGTATGTCTGCGCGCATCGCCGGCATATTCCGAGCCACCATCGACATAACCGGCAAGAAAGTCTTGCAGCGGCGTCGACGCGGGTGTTGACGCGGAACCAGGATTCAGCCCACCGCCGGAGAATTCCAACTTACCCCGGAAACTCCGGGAGAATACCTGTTGGATCGCCGTCCGGTGGAATTCAAATCCGAATTTAACGTCGTGCTTGTTCACCTTCCAGGAAAATCCGTCAATCACCTGGCTATTTGAATCGACGCGAGTGCGCGGAACGCCGCTGCTGGCCCCCAACTGCGAGAACCCACCCACGACGATTGCAGGTAGTCCGGAGTCGGCAGCACCGGAGCCTTGACAGTCTGCCACGGAACTGGCCGAGCACAACCCGATCGAACTCGGGTGGAAGCCCAAGTCTTGCGGAAAGAAGCCCTCCGCGAAACGGTTCCAGCCATAGCGCAACTCATTTACCTTGTTCGCTCCGATCGTTCTCACGTACGACAGAGAAACCAGCTGAACCCGCGTGGGCGTATACGTATCGAAACCGGGCAGCTGTCCTCCGCTCGCGGTTAAGGCCAAAGGAAAAGCCTGGGTACTGTTGCCGTAATAGTAGCGGCCGCTGATCTGATTATTTGAATTAAAGCTGTGGTCGATTTTGGCTATTACACTGTCAACGGTGTTGTACGACGGCGCGGTTGTGGAAACGTTGGGAGTGGTGCAACCGCTGTCGCTCGACGTAACTCCAGCAATGTTTGGGGCAGGCCAAGGATTGCGCGCGAGCAAAGCTGCAATGACCGGGTTGCTGGGTCCTCCGTCGGCGGCAATGTTTGCCGGATCGGGCACACAGCCGAGGCTGACTACTCCAACTCGCTCGCGTTGTCCTTCGTAGTCCACATAGAAGAAGGTCTTATCTTTGATGATCGGCCCACCCAGGGAGCCGCCGAACTGATTATTGTGGAAAGCGGCCTTGGGCTGGCTGGAAGGATTGAAATAATTGCGCGCATCCGTGGCGTCGTTACGGAAATACTCGATTGCCGTGCCGTGAATGTCGTTGGTGCCGCTTTTTGTAACCATATTGATGACGGCGCCGCCGCTGCGTCCGTACTCTGGCTCAAAATTGGATAGCACGCGAAGCTCGGCAACGGCGTCGATGGGCAGAATTGTGGCTGGCGTACCAAAGACGCCCGCCTCGTTGATAGCCGGATCGTTGCGATAACCGTCATTCATGTCCGTCCCATCGAGGAGAAAGTTATTGGAACGACCTCGGGCTCCGTTCATGGAGAAGACTCCATAAGAACCGGGCGAGTCAGATATCTGATCGGGAGATCCGGCGATGCCCGGGGTCAAGTAGATTAGCTTTTGATAATCACGACCGTTGACCGGGATATCCTTCATCTCCGATGCCGTGATCGTGCCCCCCAGGGTATCGCTGGTGGTCTCTACCAGCGGCAACTCTTCAGCAGACACTTCTACCCTGCTCGACACCTGCCCGGGCCTCATCTTGGCATCCACGCGGCGTTCGGAGGCTACGTCTACGGTCACTTCCTTGGCTTCGAAGGTCTGAAAGCCGGTCAGGACAACCGTCACCGTATAGGTCCCGATCGGCAATTCTGGCAGAGCGTAGCTGCCATCAGCGCTGGTCTCGGTGGTGCGCTCTAATCCTGTGGCTACGTTCCTTACTGTCACCTTGGCTCCGGCGACGGCTGCACCCGTGGCGTCATTCGCAGTGCCGAGAATCGTGCCGCGGAAAGTCTGCGCTGCCAAAGAAACCGCCGCCAGTAGCACAAACATCAGGATGATGCGCGCTCTCATAGAATCTCCTTGAAGCAGATGGTTTCGGGAGTGATGTCCGATGCGGTAGGTCGAGTCGTCTGCCTTCAGATACACGCAAGCAATCCCTTGCAGGCGAATGAGATGCAGCGCCCCGACCGCACAACGCACATTATCGAAAGGCTATCCCAACAGTCAACCATCGAGTTGCGATCCAAAGGATAGATTTTACGAATGAATAGTGCCTCAGAGTATTTCGGGCGATCGCTACGTGCATCTCCCTCGGTTGCGAGACGAGTTTGACGCCAGGAGGAATCGAGCAGGATCTTTCGCCGACTTAGAAGGTGATGGTTACGCCGCCGCGAATGGAACGGGCTGACTGGACGAAATACACGGTCTGGCCGTCTTGACCCATCACCGGCACATAGCCTTGCGCGAGCAGGTTGCGCAAGTCAACCAGCGCCTCCATGTGAGCTGGGAGGAAACCGAGTGTCGGAAGCGGTTGTCGAATAAACAGGTTCAGAAATGGATCGCTCTGTCCCGGGGACGCGTTGAACATATCCACGGGCGTTAGCGCCGAACCGTTGACAAAGCGGTAGGACGCGATCCAATGAGTGTGCGTGCAGTTTACGGTACCACTGAGCTTGGCGGCCACGGCTTCGCGCCGCTGGGTCTTGATCCACTGACCCGCGTCCTGAATCGCGACGTCAGGCTTGGCCAGGTCGAGAACGCCGCCATAAGCGAAGTCGAGGGTTGCGCTGAGATCTGAATAAAGCTTGCGCTCAAGCACTACTCGAAGCCCGTGCGTAGACAGGGTGTCGCCGGCATAGGTGAAGGTGCCTGAGTACACATCGGGCAGCAGGTCGCCACCCGCAGCCGTCACCTCGCCCGTGCCAAGCAGCGCCGTATTGTCCACGCGATCATTGAACACCGCGACTTGCATGTTGTTTTTGCCCATCCGCCGCGAGACATTCAATTCCTGATGACGTGAGCGTTCGAGCTTCGTCGAGAAGTTAGCCAGGCTGATGCGAGGTTCAGCACCGCCGGAATCCGCGGCCGACGCCGATTCGAAACCATCATCCCGGCGGTTGGGCAATGCGGTCGCGTAGCTGTAACCAACGACCGTGTTCGGAGAGACATGAAGGTTAACCGAGCCATAGGGCCGAAACGCAGTCACCCGCCCGAGGAACTGAATGGTCTGTAGTTCGCTGCCGACCCTTAACTCGAGGGCATCGCCAATCACGAAATCATCCCCGCCAGAAAGCGCCATCGACTGCAGCGACGCGTTGTGCAGATTAGGATCTGAGGGCGCGAATCGTCGGACGGCGACCGCCATGGACGGGCCCGAACCATCGGGCAGCCGGTGCGAGTACGTAGCGCGTAAAACCGCAGCGGGAAGACCGTCTCCATATCCAATATTGCCCCGTAGCCCCACCCGGTCCACGGAAAAAATGTTGCGCTCGAGCGAAAAGCCGGTGCTCATGTCCGACCCACTGCCGTACCCGTCAGCGGCGGTCCCGGCCAGGAACGAGAGGCTTCCCTTTAACTCGTTCCCCTGCTTCCCATCGCCTGAAGCTGGATTGCCAGCGGTTGGGTCGTCTAACACGCGCAGAACGGGACGATTCGCCACCGAACGCAAGGTCCACTTCCAATCGTCATCATCGCTGCCACCACGCAGCGCTCCCACCCGCACAGCATTCAGCAGAGTATTCAAAGTGATATTCAGGTGGGTGCTGGCGCCAGGATGCAATCCTACTTTGTCGTGCCATGCCGGCAAGAACGATGGGGCTGAAACTTTAACCGAGTAAAGACCCGGAAGCAAGTCGGTGGCCGAATAGAATCCCGCCCCGTCGGTAAACACGGTCAGCGTGCGCGCCGCGGTTCCGATTATCTCCACTATCGCGCCCATCTGCGGTATGCCAGAGGCGTCGCGCACATATCCCGAGAGCGCTCCCGGCCGCTCCGCAGCCAACGCAGGAAGCGACAATGCGACGATCACCGCCCAAATTCCGAGCTGGCGAAGCTTCACTCCCACCCCCGGGGAATCAAGCAGTCCGTTACTCAACAGCAAACGTCGCTGAAGGATCAACAGTCTGCTTGGAGATGTTGTCGTTCACTTTGATTTCGATCCGATAGATACCGGGCTGCAGATTCGCTGACGCAATCGATTTCTGCAGCGTTACCTGCTCGCCCACGTTGCCCATCTGTTCGGTCGATTCCGTTTTCTGAACTACCGGTTTGTTGGTCGCTACATTTACGATGTCAAACTCAAAAGTGGCCGAAGGTTTATGCGTCTTCTCGTCAACGCCAAGATTGTAGACCTGCATCCAGAAATTTACCTTCTGGTCGAGACTGCGCTTGAAGAGTGCAGGCTTGCCATTTGCCGGAGCCACTCTGGGACGAACCTTGGTCACGCCAATCACGAAACTGCCGGTGCTCACATCCTTCGTAGGCACCGATTCCATCTGATCGGCCACAATCAGCGTGGACGTCGACAGCTTGTCGTCGGAGTACTCCGGAACGACAATGCCGCGACTCCATAAGCCCTTGCGGTCGCCGTTCACATCCTTGACCGCAATCTCAACTTTATAACGTCCCGGACGCAGAGGAAGTGCCTTCCAATATACTGAGGAATTTTCCGCCGTACGCGGCAGCAACTCCGCCGGAACGTCGACCTGGGCTGTGTCTTCAAAGGTCTGCACCACACGCCCTGTCAGCGTAGTCACGCGGCCAAAAATGTTTACTGTGCCGCGCTGCACCCCATCCTTGTTGGCAAATGTGATGTCACGGTACTTCATCTGGATCGTGATTGGCACCAGCACGGTGTCCCCGGTCACTTTCACAAAATCGGAGCGGACATCGAAAGGCATCAAGTTAGTGATCAGTTTGGTGTTAACGATTTCTTCCAGATCCTTAAACTTGACCGGCGGTGGCGCTTGCAACTTTGCAAACTGCTCGAGGCGGTCAAATTGCTTGGTCTGCTGTTGCGAACTCATGGGGCCTGCCCCGAGTTGCTCCAGCCCTCCACCGCTAAAGCGGTCCGCCTTGCTGGACATGCCCATCGACTCATACATGGTCAGCCCCGCATTGGGGGTGTACTTGAGGGCATCTTTCTCGGAGCGGTCGATGGTCATGTGGTAGTCGCCGCACATGCAAGTATCCACGAACTCGATAATCACTTCTTGGCCGATGCCTTCCAGGTAACGGTAGCGCCAATCCTCAAAGGGAAAGGTAGAAGTCTCGCCGCCGCCTTCTTCCATGGGGCGCTCGTACGATCCGCCGGAGGGATGCGAATCCACTTCGTCGGCCGGACCATACATAATGTACATGCGGCCGCGGTCGCTCTTCCAGCCGGGGATGCCAGCGGCAAAATGCTCGTTGGCATAGGCGATGCGCCGGTAGTGCTCTTCCTTGTATTCGTTCTCTTCGGTGTCTGGAGTGGGGTCGCGGCGCTGCCAGAAAGCTTCAATAAAGTTGTCGCGCTCTTCGTCGTTGGAAAGTTGTTTGAAGGCCGCCCGTTCTTCGTCGCTGATGATCCAGACGACGTCTTCATTCAGCCATTTCTTGTAGGTTTTGCTGAGCTCGATGTTCAGCGATCTTTTCTGGGCTTTCTTCTGCTTCTCATTCTGCTTGCGTTTGAGGGGATCGACCTCATCCGCGGGTTGCGCCTGAGAACTGGTCACTGTCGCGGTGGATGCCGGCGCCGTGGAAGACGGCTGACTCGAAGCATCCGGTTTGTCACTTTGCGCGTGGGTCGGAATCGCCAGGGCAGCCGCGACCGCTAATACGAACAGAGACGAGAGGTAACGTGATCCAACCCGAACCATGAGAGGGACTCCTACGACGGTTTGCGTTCCCATTTTAGGCTCTCAATTGAGCGAAAGCAAGGTTATGTCACATTAAAAGAGCGGATTGAGCAGCCGACCCAATCTGTTGGCTGGATGCGGGGGTAGGCCTTCGGGGTTGCCCGAAGAACTCGGGGGCCCGTTTGTTTGCCATGGATCTCGAGGAATCAGCTGGTGAAAATCGTAAGTCAACCAACTACGGTCTTGAAGGAGCTCATTTCGGATCGAACGCAGGGGTGCCGGAAATCCACATCATCGTGATGCAAGAAAACCGCT
>Ga0210393_10002813_pt1 | contig 14205 bp, 13 predicted proteins | sample IncBWC27OmetaG_FD_160068 | JGI IMG/M metagenome (GOLD analysis project Ga0210393, IMG submission 160068) | Forest soil microbial communities from Barre Woods Harvard Forest LTER site, Petersham, Massachusetts, United States - Inc-BW-C-27-O ... | reverse complement strand
CGGCGGCCGCGACGGCATCACCGCCCTGGCCAGCTGCGCGCCGCACCTGCGCAGCAGGCGGACGGCGGCGTGATGGGGTTTCCACGTGCCGATTCTCTCTTACTGACCGCTCTGGCCCTAACTGGCGAGCGGCCGGGGCGGAGCCCTGAGCCGCCCACGCTGGGGATGATTAGCCCGGCAGGCTCCTCGGGGGTGCTGCTGGCGCCCGGCCGCCCACAAGGGTTGCCAGGGCCAGTCCGACGAGCGCCAGCCCAGCCACGTCCGTGACCGTCAGCCGCTCGCCGAGCACGACGAGCCCCAAGATGGCGGCGATGACCGGCTCGGCCAGGCCCAGCGTCACCGCGACCGGCGCCGATACCGTCCGCAGGCCGCGGCCGTACAGCAGATACGCCAGCCCCGTGGTAACGATGCCCAGATAAGCGGTGACGGCCAGCCCCCGGCCGGTCAGCAGCCAGCCAGCCGAGCCTGTGGCCAGCACCGGAGCCAGCAGCACGGCCGCCCCGCCGAAGAGCAGGCCCATCACGGCGCCCTCCGGGTTACCGCCGGTGATCAGCCGCGACGCCGTGACGGCGTAGATCGCGTAACAGAACCCGGCGGCCAGCGCGAGACCCACCCCGCCGACGCTCACACCGCTGGCCCGCCCGCTGGCCACGAGGACGGCGCAGCCGGCCACCGCGGCGGCCGTCGCAGCCATCCACCGGACATCGAATCGCGGACCGCCCGCCAGCCGGCTCAGCGCCCCGGTGAAAACGGGTGCACTGCCGATCGCCACGACCGTGCCAATCGCAACCCCCGTCATGCGCACCGCGGTGAAAAAGCACAGCTGGTACCCACCCACGGCAACCGCGGCCAGGACGAGAGCGGTGCGGGTTAGGCCGCCGCCCGCCAGCAGTCGCCGGACGTCCCGGCGCCGCTCCGGCGTACTGACGGCGAATCCGAGCAGCAGCAGCCCACCGAGCGCGATCCGAGCTGCGCCGATCGAGGCTGAGCTAGTGCCAGCCGGAGCGAAATGCGCGGCCGTCCCGGTGCTACCCCAGGCAGCCGCGCCGAGTAGCACCGCAGCGGCTCCGCTGGTGCTGCGTGCCCGCCCCCGCTCGGCGGGAAGCGGCTGGTCATCAGGCACCGGCCAAGTGTGGCACGCGGCACGGCTGGGAGCGGAAAGGCCAGCTCGGCAGCATCTGGCCTGCTGTCGGGTCTAGGGACGGAGCGTAGCCAGTACCTTGCCGTCCGGAGCGGCGTGGAAAACGATGGCCTCGGGCCCGAGTTCGCGGACCGCGGCGATGTCGCCTGGGTCTGGCTGCACGCCGTCATTGACCAGGGCCGCCGCCTCGAGGCTGGTCGCGCCGCTGGAGACTGCCATCGCCACCGCGAGATGCAGGGCCGATAGCTGCAGGGATGGCAACGCGATCGCCGCCGCCGCGTAGGTGCGGCCGGTCTCGTCCCGGACCGCAGCGCCCTCCGCTGCCGCCACCCTTGCCCTCGCAGCGCGGGCCAAAGTAATGATCTTGTCGTCTTCGGGGCCGGGCGTTGCCGGCACCTCATCGGTCACGCTGCCGATCATAGACCGCGCCGGCCAACTCGCACGGCCCAGCGGAGGTGGCGCCGAGCGAAACCATTGCTCGTTGTCGTCGTCCGCCAATTGATCGGTCCTATTAATCAGCTGCGCACCAGCTATCTGGGATAACGTTCAGGTTCAGCATAAGAAATGTCGCAATACAGCCGAACCGCTCGTCTGCCTGCACCGTGCCCTGGAATTCACATTGCGCGGAAATATCCACTCATCATGGCTCTGACCAGGCGATACACTGCGGAATCTGAAGCGATACAAATTGCTCCATACGCATTAGGAAAGCCAGCGTGTCAACCAGTTAACGCGGCTGTGCGTCTTGCCAATGAACGGCACAGGGGAGAGGTCGAGCGCAGGCATTGCCATCGGGGGCGCGGTCGACTGGGGAGCGTGCAAGAGAGTCGGCTATGACGGAAAATGTAATAATTCCCGAACCGCTCACGGTCGGTCAGGTTCGTATTCCTTCGCGTGGCGTCACCACGTGGATGAGCACGTACCTGCGCCGCGTAGCGATCGCCGACGGAGGCTGCGCGCTAGCAGCCGGCCTTCTCGCGTTCGACGTGCGATTCGGCGGGGACCAGACCGGTGGCGTGGCCTATTTCTGGCTTGGGCTTGCCCTTCCTGTGCTGTGGCTCGTCAGTTTGGGCCTGGCGGGCGCCTACGACGCCAGGTTCATCGGAGTCGGAACCGACGAGTTCCGCCGCGTTGTGAATACCGGCGTGGGCCTGACCGCTGCAGTGGCGATCATCGCGTACGCGACCAAGACAGACGTCGCCCGCGGGTACGTCGTCGTGGCGCTGCCCTGTCTCACCGCATTTGATCTCATCGCCAGGTACTGGCACCGCAAGCGGCTGCACCGTCTCCGAGCACTAGGCAAGTGCATGCGAAGGGTCGTGGTCATAGGCCACCCGGACGTGATCGCTGAACTGGCGACCGTGCTGCGGCGAGATTCCCATCACGGCTTGTCCGTAGTAGGTGCTTGCGTGCTCGGCCCGGACTGCCCGGATGCGATCGGCGGCATCCCAGCGGTCAGGGGACTCGGCAACGTCGTCGACGTTATCGAGCGGATGGCCGCCGACACTGTGGCCGTGCTCGCCTGCCCGGAAATGAGCGGCACGCGGCTCCGCGACCTTGCCTGGGCGCTTGAAAAGTCGGGCACCGATCTCTGCGTTGCGCCTGCGTTGCTCGACGTCGCCGGTCCGCGGACCACGATCAGGCCTACGGCCGGGCTGCCGCTACTGCACATGGATCACCCCGAGTTCACTGGCGCCCGACGGCTGATCAAGTCCGCGTTCGACCGCGCCGTCGCCTGGACCGCGCTGACCCTGCTCGCGCCGCTCTTCCTCGTCATCGCCGCCGCCATCAAGCTCAGCGATGGCGGCCCGGCTCTCTTCCGCCAGACAAGAGTAGGCAAGGACGGCAAGCCGTTCACCCTGTGCAAGTTCCGCACGATGGTGGTCGATGCCGAGGAGCGTCTGACTGAGCTCACGGGGCTGAGCGACACCGATGGTCTGCTGTTCAAGATGCGCCGGGATCCGCGCATAACGCGGGTCGGCCGGTGGCTGCGCCGTCATTCGCTCGACGAGCTACCTCAGTTGCTCAACGTTCTAGCCGGGGAAATGTCGCTAGTCGGGCCTCGTCCTGCGCTTCCCGATGAAACGAGCGCATATGGCCATCACGTCCGCCGGCGGCTGGCAGTGAAGCCAGGAATCACGGGCTTGTGGCAGGTCAACGGCCGATCCGATCTCCCCTGGGATGAGGCCGTCCGCCTCGACGTGCGCTACGTCGAGAACTGGTCCTTTGTCCTCGACCTGCAGATCCTCTGGAAGACCTGGTCTGCCGTATGGCACGGGGACGGTGCCTATTGAGCACCGCGGCTCTTTCTCCACGCAGCGCCGAACCAATGAGGAGGATGGTGTGACTAGTCGGGTCTCTGCGGCCCGCCGTCGCGTGGACAGCCCAGGCGCACCGTCGGCTCTGCCCGCCAGCCGTGAAGCTACAGAACCGGCTAAAGACGATGGCACGCTGGACGTGGCTGAGCTTGTTCGCCGCGCTGCGGCTGGCGACCGACAGGCGTGGGAGCGGCTGGTCGATCAGTTCTCGCGACTCCTCTGGGCGATGACGAGGGATTTCAGGCTCGCCGAGAGCGATGCAGCTGACGTCGTTCAGGTGACTTGGCTGCGTCTACTCGAGCACATCGACCGCATTGAATACCCCGAGCGGATCGCCAGCTGGCTGGCCACGACAGCTAGGCACGAGTGCCTCCGGCACCTGGCGGCAGGCAAGAGGGTCATCGTCGTACAGGACGATCATGACGCCTTCACCGAAGTCGTCGGTCATCAACCGGAGGTCGATGAGCGGCTGCTTGCCGAGGAGCGCGCACACGCCGTCCGTGCGGCTCTGTCCACGCTGCCCTCCCGTTCCCAGCAGCTGCTTGAGCTGCTGATGGCCGATCCGCCGGTCTCCTACACCGAGATATCTGATCAATTAGGCCTACCGATCGGCAGCATCGGGCCGACTCGCGGTCGCTGCCTCGAGCGGCTCAGGCTCGTCCTCCAGGCCACCTGAGCTTGTCTGTCGCGAACGATCCTCAGGCTGCCGGATCGTTCGGGCTAGGCGGACCAGACGTATGGCCAGCGATCCGTCGCGGCAACTCGCCGAGGGCGCCTCCAATGAGAGTGAGCAGCCGCCGGGTAGGCGGCAGGTCGAGCAGCAGCGCTACCGACAGCGCGACGCCAATACCGACGGCGGCACCGCCCACGGCGTCAGTCAGGCTATGCATGCCGAGCCCGATTACTGCGACAGCGACCGCTACGCCGGCGACCAGCCCGCCCAACGCTAAGGCGAGGCGCCACAAGCGGGAAATCCGGGTGCCGGGGGCGGCAAGCAGTACGCACACGACCGTAGCCCCAGCAAACGTCGCCGTCGTATGCCCGCTAGGAAAGGACGCGTATCCGTCGGGTGACGCCGGCTTCAGGGCGAACTCCGTCAGCGCTGGAGCCACTGGCATCGCGATCGCCACGAGCAGTGCCCCGTTCAGCCTGCGCAGTGCGAGGCAGACCAGTACCAGAACGGCGGTCAGCACGGAAACCGCGGCCTTCTCGCCAAGTCCAGCCACGAGGTGCATGACGTCCTGGTGCTGGCTAACCGCACGCATGACGGCGAGATCGGCGACGGTGTCTAGTCGCTGCGTCCGCGGCAGTCCGTTGACCACTTGTCCGACTGCGGCAACGAAGATCGCACAGCACGTTAGGACGGTCACGACAGCGCGGCGAGTCCACGCCGGCAGCAGCGCGGTCATTTTGCCGGCGCCGCGAGAGCGTCGAACCCGATCATGGGGTGCCCTCAAGCCTGACGTGGTACACGCTGACCTGAAATGTGCCCGTCGAGTCCGGCGGCAGCAGTGTGAACCAGATGAGCAGATATCGCGCCGACTCGGGCCTGGCCATCCGCAGAGTTACGTTACGACCAGCGTCGTCAGCACTGGCCTGGACGTGTAGTCGTGATCGTTCCGGCTCGTTCCCGGTCAGCAGCTGCAGGTCCGCCCCCGGCGCTGGACCGAGGGTGAGGCGGACGGTCGCGATGGTCACCGGGCGGCCCATGTCGATGAGCAGGCCAGTGCCGGCTTGCAGGTTGCCAAACGCGGCGCTGCGGTACCAGTCGGTCTGCCACGCGGTTGCCGTACTCGCGTCGATCGCCAACGACGCGTGGCTTGAATCGTCGCCGGAGCCCAGACCGCCTGGGCCGTAAGCAGTGGCGCCGAAGGGAGCAAGCGGCCCAGCCCCGAGAATCGGCGCCCTAGGCGACGAGGGCGGGCTTGACGTCTCGGGTGCCGAAGGGCTGGTGGCGCTCGCCCTGATTGCTGGCCTCGCGCCAGCTTTGGACGCAGCAGCCTTTGTAGAGCCATGACCAAGGCCGAGTATCACGATGTCGACGGCTGCTAACGCAGCCCACACGGAGATCAAGAGGGCAAGCCAAAGCGCCCTCCCTCGGCTTGATCGCTGGGCCGGCTGCCTGAGCAGTGTGTCGGCCCAGTCCTCAATGTGGTCCGCTCCGAGTGGACGGAAGCGCTCGTCGCGTTGGCTCGTCATGGCCGTGTCCGAATCTCGGCTAGCGTGTGCGCTCACGGTCGCAAGATCGCCAGAGCCGCCAGAGCAACGGCGAGCCGGCGCGCAGACAGCCGCAGCAACGGCCGCGCCATCACACCGATACGGCCAGTCACGTTGCGCACCGCTACTCCCCCAAGCCGCCGCGACCCGAACCCTTGCCGCCCGGCCGAGCGTGATGATCTTGGCGTCGTCTGGTCCGAGTGCCGGGTGCAGAGCCTCACTTACCTTGGTGATACTAACGGGCCGCGTCGGACCCCACGGGGCTCATCTGGCGATTCAGATTACAGAATAGGGCCGCCATGACGTTACGTTCTAAATAATCCTGAATCCGGCAGGTCGAACATTTGTTGCTTTTAGGTCCGTAAAATCGCGGACACGAATTATTAATTGCAGCGTTGTGAACCTCAGTGGTTACCCACGCGTCTCCGCTATGTCACGCGACATTTCACATGCCGCTGTGGCACCAGGCGGGAGGCGAGAGCTGCGGCCGGGGAGGCGCCGCGCACTTGCTGGGAAACACGAGGGGTGGCAGGTGGCCGAACTGCTCACGGTTCCTGAGCCAATACACGCGCAACTCGCTGGGCAGCCGAGGTCGGGCTGCAGCGTTGGAGGGTGGCCCTTGGACTATTTATGCCGTCTTTGTGACGCGAAGGTTACTCGGACCTTTGTTGACCTGGGAATGTCGCCGCTCTGCGAGAGTTACGTTCTCCGGGAGAAGCTCGACGCGATGGAGGCCTTCTATCCTCTGCATGTCCGCATCTGCGACTCCTGCCTGCTCGTGCAGCTCCCCGCGTACGTCGCCGGCGAAGACATCTTCTCCGACTATGCATATTTCTCCTCGTACTCAGACTCCTGGGTCGCGCACGCGAAGCGCTACGCCGATACGATGATCGGCCGGCTGGGACTTCAGGCCGACAGCCTGGTCACTGAGGTCGCCAGCAACGACGGTTATCTGCTGCAGCACTTCCACGCCATCGGGATCCCGGTCCTCGGCGTCGAGCCTGCAGCGAATGTTGCGGCAGCTGCTCGGGCACGCGGGATCACGACCGAGGTCGAGTTCCTCGGACCGGAGACCGGCCAGCAAATTGCCCAACGCCGTGGGCGGGCCGACCTGGTGGCCGCGAACAATGTATTCGCTCACGTTCCGGACATACGTGGCTTCGCTCTGGGTCTGCGCGCACTGGTGAAGGACACTGGCGTGGTCACACTCGAGTTTCCGCATCTGCTCCGGCTGATCGAACGGCGCCAGTTCGACACGATCTACCACGAGCATTATTCCTACCTATCGCTCCTGACCGCGTCTCGTGCGCTAGCCCTGGCTGGACTCCGGGTGGTAGATGTCGACGAGCTGGAGACTCACGGCGGGTCGCTGCGCGTCTATGCCCGGCCCGACGACACTGCCGGCAGGCCGGGCGCCTGCGTCCAAGCTGTGCTGGCACAAGAAGAGGCGTGCGGCCTACACGCAGTCGCTGGCCATGCAGGATTCACCGAGCAAGTCTTCAAGATCAAGAGCGACCTGCTGACGTTCCTGCTTCAGGCCGCCGCCGACGGCCAGACGGTGGTCGGCTACGGCGCACCCGGGAAGGGCAACACGCTGCTTAATCACTGCGGTATTCGTTCGGACCTGCTGAGGTACACCGTCGACCGGAGCCCGGTGAAGCAAGGCAAGTTCCTGCCTGGGACGCACATCCCGATCTATGCGCCTGAGCGACTTGCCGAGACCAAGCCTGACTACGTTCTAGTGCTGCCATGGAATCTCCGGGCCGAAATAACCGAGCAACTTGACTATGTGCGGGAATGGGGCGGGCGACTCATCTTCCCGATTCCCGAGCTTGAAGTGACCTGAGAGGAACCGGCCATGAAAGTGGTTCTATTCTGCGGCGGCCTTGGCATGCGCATGCGTGACGGCGTCACGAACGCTCCGAAACCTATGGCCATGGTCGGCGAGCGCCCGCTTCTCTGGCATGTGATGCGGTATTACGCACACTTCGGCCACAACGATTTCGTGCTGTGTCTCGGATACGGCGCATCGTATGTCAAGGACTTCTTCTTGCACTACGACGAGACTATGTCTAACGACTTCGTCCTCGAGAACGGCGCCCAGGATTTACGGCTGTTCAGTACGGACATATCGGACTGGCGCGTCACATTCGTGGACACCGGGCTGAACTCGCCCATCGGGGAGCGGCTCCGCAGGGTGCGACGCTTTGTGGAGGACGAGCCGGTGTTCCTGGCGAACTACGCCGATGTCCTGACTAATGCTCCCTTGCCGGACATCATCGACCGGTTCGGTGCAAGTGACGCAGTCGCGAGCCTTCTGGCCGTGCCGCCTCAGTCGTCGCATCACGTGGTCGAAATCGGCGATGACGGGTTGATCAGCCAAGTTACTCCCATGCGCGACCTGAGGCAGTGGGAGAATGGCGGTTACTTTGTGCTCCGGCCGGAAGTCTTCGAGCATCTCAGTGAGGGCGAAGACCTTGTCGAGGACGCGATCATGCGCAGGCTGGTTCCGCAACGACGCGTGCTGGCCTATCCCTACAAGGGCTACTGGTGTCCAGCCGACACTGTGAAGGAGCGCGCTCAGCTCGAGGAGATGTACCACCGAGGTTACTGCCCATGGATGATCTGGGATGCAGAGCGATCGGGCCTGGCCTCGTCAGCTATTGATGCCTTCGACGACACAGGTCGCGAGCGCGAAGGCGATCATTCGCCTGCGACGCGGTGACTCACCTAATGCTGCCGCTGCAGTTGCCCGTCACGCCCGGCCAGATTCTGTCTGTACTGGCGGTCGGCGCTCACCCGGATGACATCGAGATCGGCGCCGGCGGGACTCTGCTTAGCCTCGCAGAAACCTGGCCCGGCATCCGGGCCCGCTACGTCGTGCTTACCGGAACGCCGCCTCGCCGCCTTGAGGCACAGCAGGGCGCGGCGGAGTTCCTGCCGGGAGCCAATCTCACCCTCGAATTCCATGACCTGCCTGAAGGCCGCCTGCCTGCGGTCTGGGATCAGGTCAAGGATGCACTCGAGAAGATCGCGGCATCCTTCACACCAGACCTCATCATCGCCCCGTCCGCGCACGACGCGCATCAGGACCATCGCACGATTGCCGAGATCATGCCGACGGTGTTTCGCCATGAGCTTCAGCTTGCCTATGAGATCCCCAAGTGGGACGGCGATCTTGGCCGGCCGACGATGTATGTTCCGATGTCGTCGCAGCTAGCCAGGCGCAAGGTGGAGCTGCTGCACAAGTGCTTTCCATCTCAGCGTGCCCGCGACTGGTGGGATGATGAGGTATTTCTGGGCCTAGCCAGGCTGCGCGGCATGGAATGCCGAGAGCCCTATGCAGAAGCCTTCAGCTGTACCAAGTCCGTCGTCCGAATATAGCTGCGCGACTGGATGTATCAGGCGGTTCCTGTCCGCCATCTCATGAGAACAGCAAGTACATCTCGAACCCTGGGCATGGCAAATGAAAATTCTGGTTGCAGGAGATCGCGGCTACATCGGCGCGGTTCTTGTTCCGTTCCTGCGCGCTGCGGGACACTCGGTCGACGGGCTCGACATCGGTTTGTATGAGGGCTGTGACCTTGGCCCGGCACCTGAGGACATCGGACTGCGCATTCCGCGCGACATCAGGGACGCTGAGCCAGCACATCTGTCCGGTTACGATGCCGTGGTCTGCCTGGCAGCGCTGTCAAACGACCCGCTGGGCAACCTCAACCCGGCGGCGACATTCTCGGTGAATCTCGATGGCACGCTGGCGCTAGCCAGGGCCGTCAAACGAGCAGGGATCGAGCGCTTTGTGTTCGCGTCGTCATGCAGCTTGTATGGCGCGGCCGGCTCGGCCGGCGTGGCCGAGGATGCCGAGTTGGTACCAGTCACGCCCTACGGTCAGGCCAAGGTCCTCGCGGAGCGTCAGCTTTCGCTGCTCGCCGACGATGCGTTTAGCCCCACTTATTTGCGCAACGCCACCGCCTACGGCAGCTCGCCGCGGCTGAGGCTGGACATCGTGGTCAACAACCTGACGGCGGTGGCAATGACGACCGGTCAGGTTCGGCTTGAGAGTGACGGATCACCGTGGCGACCGCTCGTGCACATCGAAGACATCAGCCGGACCTGCCTTGCCGTCCTGGAAGGTCCGCGCGAGCTGGTGCACGACGAGGCCTTCAACGTGGGCCGCAAGGAAGACAATGTCCAGGTCCGTGAGATCGCGGAGATGGTCCGAGATGCAGTGCCAGGCTCCGCTGTCACGCTTGCTGACGGCGCTGGGCCAGATATCCGCAACTATCGCGTGGACTTTGCGAAGCTCAGTGATTCGTTCCCAGACCTTGAGCTACATTGGCGAGTTCAGGATGGGGTAGCTCAACTGGTGCGTTCGTACGCCGAACATGGGTTGACCTATGCGGACTTTAGGTCGTCGCGCTTCGTTCGACTACGCAGAATCCAGGAGTTGCTCGCCGACGGCCTCGTGGATGACATGCTGCATCGGCAGACGCTTGAGCCTTTCGCTGTGACGGACAAGGTAAGCAATCTGGTTAGCTGATGGCTCTGTACTAGTTCGCCGTCAGCGAGAAGTTTGTCACGTGAAACGTCTCCGGACCCGGAGTGACCGAGATCTCAACACCATACCCGATAGCGGTGAGGGTGTCGTTGGGCTTCATCCAGCCCTCGGTCTCTAGCCATTTGAACACGTCCAGGATATTGACACTGCCCGCGGACTCAAAGGTATTCATGTAGATTCCCACATAAGTGCCGTCGCGCCAGGCGTGAAATCCCTGCCGGTCAATTGTGGCCGCTACCGATCCGGCCGGTGGCACCTGGCCCTGGTTGCGCTCCTGGTTCCAGATCATGATCTCATTGTTCCAGTCGTCGGTCCAGATGTCGTAAGCCGCATCCCAGTTGCCCTCTGCTGGAATGGACTCACCAAACGTGCTCGTGATGACATGAAAGGAACTAATTGTGGGATCATCGAAGTTCCTGGCCACGCTTGGGTATGTCTTGACCGATCCTGGATCGCTCGCTAGGTTCGGCTGGTCGGAAACCGCATAGAAGTTGCTCGCCGTGCAGACATATATGTCCTGCGGCCCCGCCTCGGAATTCCACATGTTGTTATTGACGTAGAGGTCGTCGGGCGCAGTCCACTTGCCTTGCTTTTCCGAGGACGACCAGACGGGCTTAGTGCAGCCTTGCCCGGCTGAGTCGCTGCCGGGCTGGCCGGTCAATCTTTGTGCTGGCGCACTGCTGCTCGGTCGCACCGATGGTGCCGCGCTTGCCACAACCGAGCGGGACGCAGATGCTGTAGCCGACGGACTTGTGTTAGCTCGCAACTGGTCACTGCTCGTAGTGCTGGGCACAGGAACGCCTGGACCGAGCCCGTCGACGTGTGCGTTGCTCGCCGCACTCCGCGCGCCGGTCGCCGCACCGGTGCTGCGGTTCACAAACCAGGCCGCGAAGCCCACCAAGGCAATCACAGCCACGATGATCATGGTCCGGACTGCGGTAGAGCCCACTCGATTCATAGCTGCCTTATTACCATGGCCCCGCGGCCACTCTCGTCTCAGCGGCAACCCGCGCGGGGCTTGCAAGAATCCGTGGCGATGTATCAAGTCCGACCAGCCGGAGATCCTGAAGTGCGTTAACTGGCAACGGACAGGTCCAGCCAGACATTTGAGAGGCAAGCGATGATAGGTCTGATCGCACCTGAAATCGGACTGGCCGTGACCCGGACTGGGTTGTCATGATCGGCCGTGGTGCGGTCACCGGCACCAGGCTGTCGCGCGGTGCGCCACCTAGAATAGGGTTGTTCGGCCAACTCGGATCGGGCAATTCAGGCAACGACGCATCAATGTCAACGGTGCTGGCTTACCTGCATCAAGCCCACCCCGACGCCCTTGTGGACGCATTGTGCGGGGGGCCCGAAGTTGTGCGGGGCAGTTACGGCATCGATGCCGTTCCCCTGTCTTGGTATAAGAAATTTGAAAAACGAGAGGTCGGCATCCGGGCGCTCATTCTGAAGGTGCTGGGCAAATTCATCGACACCGTTCGCATCGTGTCCTGGGCGCGTCGCCACGACGCCGTCATCGTGCCGGGTGCGGGGGTGCTTGAGACCACGCTGCCCTTGCGCGCCTCAGGGTTTCCGTACGCGCTGTTCCTGCTCGTCCTCTCGGGGCGGCTGTTCGGAACGAAGGTAGCGCTCGTTAGCGTCGGCGCCGACCTCATCAACAAGCGGGCGGTCCGATGGCTGTCGAACGCTAGTGCGCGGCTCGCTGCTTATCGCTCCTACCGGGACGAATACTCACGCGATGCGATGCGCCGCAGAGGCATTGAGACCTCGGCCGACCGCGTCTACCCGGACCTCGTCTTCGGGATCCCCACCCCGCCGTATCGGTCAGGTGACCCGCATGTCGTCGGCGTCGGCGTGATGGCCTACTACGGTGGGAATGATGATCGTAAGCAGGCGGCCCAGATCCACGCCGCGTATATCAGCGTGCTGACGCGATTTGTTCACTGGCTCATCGACAACGGCTACCATGTGCGCCTCTTTGGCGGCGACCGGAAGTTCGACCATAAGATCGCCGCAGGACTCCAGGATGAGATACGACGATGCCGGCCCGGCCTGGAGCTTGCGCAGCTAACGATTGCCGACGCCTCGACCTATCCCGAACTCATCGAGGAAATGGCAGACGTCAGGCTCGTCGTAGCTACCCGTTATCATAACGTGATGTGTGCGCTCAAGCTCTGCAGACCTACCATATCGCTCGGTTACTCGCGCAAATTTGTTGCGTTGATGGCGGATATGGGCCTGGCCGAGTTTCACCAGTTCGCTGGCTCTGCCGATGTGGAGAAGCTGATTGCGCAGTTCAAGGAGCTGGAAAGCCGTGAGGCGGAGCTGCGGCAGCGCATGGCCGAGCGTAATGCAGCTCACAAACGGAGTTTGGCCGAGCAGTTCGCCGTTTTGTCAGAGTTGCTGCTGCCGGGAAGCACACCGGCGGAGGCCGGAGCGGCAACTGACGGTCTGGCCCGCAGCAGCGTGAGCTAAGACGCCCAGGCTGCAGTATCACGGATACCCGCCCGCCGCTCCCATGGAAGCCGAATGTCTGTCCAGCGCGAGCTAGGCGAGTGATGCAATGAACGTGGTACTAGAGGGCCTGGGCCGATGAGCCGGATCCTCATCGTCGTCCAGAACCTACCGGTCCCCTTTGATCGGCGAGTCTGGCTTGAGTGCCAAGCGCTCGCGTCAGCAGGGCATCGGGTTGCCGTGGTGTGCCCGAAGGGTGATGGCGACCCTGGCTACCACGTCATTGACGGCGTTGAACTGTATAAGTACCGCCCGTATGCTCCGGGCGGCAGCAAGCTGGGATTTGTTACCGAATACATTTATTCCTTCGTCGCGAGCGCCTGGCTGACGTTCCGAGCGCGACGCTCCGGCCGGTTCGCAGTCTTTCAGGCATGCAACCCGCCGGACATCTTCTGGCCGATCGCATTGCTGCTGAGGGCACTGGATCGCACTGTTTTCGTGTTCGATCACCATGACCTGTCCCCTGAGTTGTATGAATCCCGATTTCCAGACGGACCAGGGCTGCCGTACTGGGCGCTCCGCGCGCTCGAGCGCCGGACGCACCGCACTGCCAATCACGTGATCGCCACGAATGGCTCCTACCGTGATATTGCCATCCGTCGCAGCGGCAAGTCACCAGCTGCGGTGACTGTCGTCCGGAGCGGGCCAGATCCGGAACGGCTGGTTCGCGGCGAGCCGAAGCCCGAGCTCCGCAGGGGCCACCGATACCTGGCCGCTTACATCGGTGTCATGGGGCCCCAGGATGGCGTTGACATCGTCGTTCGAGCAGCGCACGTCATAGTGCACGAACTGCACCGTGACGACATCGGGTTCACGCTTATCGGCAAGGGTGACTGCTTCAATGATCTGGTGGTGCTGCGGGACCAGCTCGACCTCGCTGGGCACGTGGAGTTCACCGGCCGAGCTCCGGACTCGATGGTCGCTGAGATCATGTCCACCGCCGATCTTGGGCTGTCCCCTGACCCGAAGAATCCGCTTAACGACGTGTCAACGATGAACAAGACCATGGAGTACATGGCATACGAGCTCCCGGTGGTCGCCTTCGATCTGCGCGAGACACGGGTCTCAGCCGGTGACGCCGCCGTCTATGCCAGGCCCAACGATGTGCATGAGTATGCGAGGGCGATCGTGGCGCTCATGGACGACGAGCCACGCAGGGCGCAGCTCGGAAAGCTCGGACGGGTACGCGTCGAGCAGGAACTGGCATGGAGTCACCAGCAATGCGCATACCTCGACGTTTACCGGCAGTTGCTGAACGGCGCGGGCCCGCTCGAGCGGAGGGCGTGATGAAGCAGGTAGCCCAGAACTATAAGAGTGGCGAGCTGGCGGTCCTCGACGTTCCGGCGCCAGCGTGCCGCCCCGGCGGCGTGCTGGTGCAGTCATTGTTCTCGCTCATCTCGACCGGCACGGAGATGATGAAAGTAACCGAGGCCAGCATGTCCATGGTGGGCATG
>Ga0210393_10002812_pt1 | contig 14206 bp, 24 predicted proteins | sample IncBWC27OmetaG_FD_160068 | JGI IMG/M metagenome (GOLD analysis project Ga0210393, IMG submission 160068) | Forest soil microbial communities from Barre Woods Harvard Forest LTER site, Petersham, Massachusetts, United States - Inc-BW-C-27-O ... | reverse complement strand
AGGAAGCTTCCCTTTCTTCCTTTGTTCGAATACATCGTGGTAGTCCCAGTAGTGGAGTGGGACATTATCAGATCGTCGGGGTTCTGTTTTCCGCTAGACCACCATTCCTCTGCACACTAATGATTGTCAAGGTAAGAATCACACTTTGGCTGCATTAGGGGTGCAGAGCACAATGGGAAGTTAGCCATAAGTAATCCATCCTTTTGCCCAGTTGATTTTTGGTTGGGCAGCTGCGAACCACGGGTATTCTAGGATGACTTTGTTGTCTCCTAGGTCTAAAAGAAAGTATCGGAGGGTGGTGGACTGTGTTCCAGTTCTAGTGGTAAGGTCAGTGAAGTACTTGAGGTCTCCCACACAGTTGGGGGTTCTGTCCACATTAAATAGTTTTCTTGGCTCTTTCAGAGTTTTGATTGGTAGGTGGAGGTACTTAGCGTAGTCCAGACTCATGAAGTTTTCTGTGGCTCCCAAGTCAAGGAGTGCAACAGTTTCAGCTCTTTTAGATTTTGAATGTAAAAAGACGTGCAGCGTCATTGATTTCCTAGGAGATATGAATACATCTCAGTCTTGGTATCACCTAATTAGGGCCAATCTAATTAGGCAGTGGCAAAATCCTCCTTTCTTCCTTCGTACTTGGCAATGAGGGTGTCCTTCTGTTCCATTGGGAGAGTATTGAACACCTTGAGGGCATTGTCAAGTAAGTTGGTCGAGTTTATCGCTTCCTAAACTTCTGACAGGTCCTCTTCTTGGTCCGTGTAGTCCTGGACATATGTTTGGCGGGCTTGTGTCTTCCTTGGTTAGCAGCATTCAGCTGTGAAATGTTCTAGCCTATCGCAGTTGTAACAGGGCCCTAGTGTTGTGATTCATCTGTTCAGCTGGTGTTTCCTCTTGCAAAGCATTGGTTGTTTCTGTTTGGGGGAAGGCATCCTCTAGACACATCTATAGGTACCAGAATGTTATTCTAAGACCTCGGGGCATTGGACGAGTTATAGCGAGGCTGGTTTGGTTGTGGGTTTGGTCATTGGACAGGTTGTTGAAAAGGGGGGGGTGCCCACATTTCTCATTGCCCAGATGAGCTGTCTGGCTTTGACCACTAAGATAGTTTTGTCCTTCAGGTCTTGGTAGTCGACAGGAAACTTCTCTACCACCTTTTCTGCTACATCTGGCACTGTCTGGAGTCCTTTGACGAAGTAGTTCATCAATTCTTGGCTTCCTACTGTATAGCCTGCTTTTCTGACCAGGGTCTCAAAGTCACTAATGTACTGGTCAATGAAGGGGAAGCAGAATATGTGTTTATTGAGGGTGGCTTAGGCAACTCCTTGCTTGGTGGAGTCAGTGTATTAGATTTGAAAGTGATTGAGGAAATTCATATATATGTATTCCACATTTTCCGTAGCCAGGTCAAGCTGTTCCAGGGTTTGGAGCATTGCTTCAACCCATCCATCGACCTTTAGTCCTTTGATGAAGGTAAGGGCGATCATAACATGCCTCATGGGGGACTCAAACCCTGGGACCGTATGATTGGCTAGCATGTAGAGCCTTAACTCTCTCATGAATGCTTTAGCTTTGGTTCTATCTCCTTTAAACACTTAAGGGGGCATGCCCGCTTGTTTCAGGTTGTTGGCAGGTTGGACAGGGATAAGATGAGCAGGGGGCACATTTGGAGGTCCTCCTGGTCCTTCAGGGTCATTAGGCCCTCTAGGGCCACCAGGGGGTCGAGGGGCTCGTCCAAGCGCAATGTCGAAGACGTCTCTGATTCTCTAAGCATCTTGGTGGCTGGGTCCCAAGGGTGGTTCTCCATCTCCTCCTCCTCCTGTGAGAGTCCTTGCAATAGTTTGCATCACTGTAACAGTTTAAGTAGACATGACGTTGCAATTAAGTGTGTCTGTGGGTTGACTTACTCTGATGGGTGCTCTGAGTTCAATACTTCTGGAACGGTGTGGGCTTCCTGGGCCACTTGGATTGATAATTGCTAGTGCATTTCTAATTTGAAGGTTGGTGAGGTCTGCTGCAAGGTCTTCTGCATCATCCTCTGCTGGTGGGGTTGGATAGACTTCAATCCTTCTGCCAGTATGGTATAGGTGTCCTGTATTCTCGCTGTGCTATAGTTCCAACCACTTGCCATTCCTCCACACTATTGGAGTTGCTGGATGTGTCACTTCCCACCTGAGGTAGGTGTACCACCTCTGGTTTGTGGGGTAGTTGGCTGCTACTAATCTAATTTGTGGGTGATTCTGATGACTAGGTAGTACATTTGTAAGTTCTTCAATAGGGAGCCACTCCCTAATGCTTCCAGTCGAACTACTGGAGCTTGCCATTTTGAAAGAAGTAGAGGCTGATGTTACCACTAAGATGGCAACCCCCACTGAGATAGACTCAAAGCTACTTGATGCGCAGTTAGAGTCATGTAAGAGGGCCACTAAGGCACTAGAGGACTTAGAGATGAGGGTAAAGCCACTAAGGCTCCGAAGATTAGAGACAAGAGTGTGGTGGATTGCACAAAAGACTCTACTTAATGAGCATAGGGCAGAACAGTATGCTATTTATACTACTCAGTAGCAAGTGTAGGTAATCACAATAGAGGGACCACTAATAATAGCGATGACGAGACAATAGAGTGTCCAAACAATAGTGTACAAGCTAGCTATGCTGGACAATAAGAGAATGCATAGACAATAAGCTGAGGCAGACAATAGAGACAATAAGGTGATCACCTGCTGACCCAAAGCATAGGGACTAGAAAGGGGGAGGGGGGCGAGGTTGATGATTCAACAGGGAGGCTAACCACTTATGAGACTCCGATACCCAAGCAGAATGGACTGGCTTGACCAGCAGCCACTTGCTAGACCCCTCACAGAGGCATGAGTTGTGTATGAAGCATGCATCATGCAGACTGCAGAACCAGGAGGGATTGCACCTGCAAGGAGACAGTTTAGCCACTTGTCTAGGCAGTAACATTCTGCAAGTATAAGTATAAAGTTAGATGAGAGGGGTGACCATCTTCTGGCTAAGATGGTGATGGAGAGCGCAGTATCTCTAATGGCTTGCTAAAGGCAGGCCTTGATTGCCTTCACCATCATGTAGGCATTACTATTGAAGGGCTTCTTAAATTTGATTGCCTCAGTGCCTTAGATGCAGCAGATGTTTCAGTCAGATGTGACCTAACATTAGTGAGGGTTTTGTGAGGGTTGGGGTGGTGTTGGTGTGGCTCTAGAGATTCTGTGGTTAGTGATAAGGTTAAGGTACATTTGGACTAGTTTGGCCTTGGTCTTAATGATGGGCAGGCAGGCATTGAAGGTGTCCTGGATGCTCTGTATAATATGGGCTTTCATGATTGATCTGATGTTAAGTTAGGCCTTGGTGAGGGGGCTGGGGCCAGGTATCATGGTCAATAGTTGGGGCAGCTTTAGGGTGGGGTTTGTGGGGCACCAAGAGGCCCTTAAGGTGTAACTGTTCCCACTGATCATTAGAAGAGCATTGTTCTATTTAGGGTTAGGCCAGCATATAAGGCTGAGGATGGGAGCATATTCTTAGTTAGGGACCAGGTGAGAGATAGGGACTTAAGCAGGTGTGGCTGCCAGAGGGGTCATGTTGACCTCAATTGGCTGTAAAGGGCTATTATCATTGAAGGCAGTTGGGTTAAATGGGTAGAAACCATTCTTGTCCTTTGCTGTAGCTGGGTTGTCAATCTTATCATCATAGTTGGCCCATGCTTTTGCATCTTGAGGGTTGGAGAGGTCAAACTCTTTATTGAAGTCTTTGCCTAGATTTTGGATGCTCTAGCTGATGTATTATTTCTTAAAGTTATCAGTAATTTGGTCAGGGTAGGGGGTGTGTTGTTTATAATCAAATGATAATATGTTTGTGTTGACATATACCCATTCTTTCTTCTTAGTGTGGTACTGTATGCAGGCTTTAAGGGTTTCAAGTCATTTATTGATCAGTTTAAGGAGCTCAGCTATAGAGGCAAGGAGGGACAAGTTAGTTGAATTAGTGTTAAGACTAGGGGCAAGCGGAATATCTGCTTTTGGTGTTGGAGAGTTCTCCTTAACATCTGATAGGCCAGCATTAATGGTTATCTAGACTATCTAGGTGGCCTCACCTAGTAGATTGTAGTTGAAAGGGGGCAGGTAATTGTTAGAGATTTCCATCAGAACCAGAGTCAGTGGGATAACAGACCTAGACCTCGAGCAGATCATAGTGCTGAGTGGGTTGGGGTGCTTCTTTAGGTGTGCTGTGCATTCCTTGCAGGCCACATGCAGGGCATCATCTTAAAGTTAGATTTAATGGTTTTGCACTAGGCTTTATATTGTGCCTTGAGATCAATGAGTTCTTGTCTGGCACATTTATGGGCAATGTTGAGTGCCTTATTAGTTTCATTCCAGAGGAGAGTGAGGTCCTCATTGAGGTACACCTTGATGATTGCCTTCTATTGTTTAAACAGGACTAGGGCCTGCTGTTTGGCTTTATAGAGGGTGTGTGCCTCAGTGTCCTCCTTGAGGCAGAGGGTTTTGTAATCAATCCACCCCAGGATGCAAGGGTCTGTATCAATAGGTGGGGGGTTAGTAGTGACAGTGCGGGAAACAATCTGGTCCCAAGCTCTATCTCATTCCTTGTCAACTTATGTCAGGACTTCTTTAGAGAAGTTTCTAATAATTTTATTGAGAATCATAGTTTATGTGGCCACCATATTTTGATTATTTTGATTTGTGGTTGTAAAGTGGGCCTATCAATCATCTTTGGTGATTGAGATATATAGTATGTGACCTTAAGGCATTAGAGGCATTGCTGCCAGCTGGTAGGGTCCTAGGCTGCAGAGTTAGTGAGGTATATGTTGAGGGAGGCAATAGCCTCTGTAAAGGTCTTAAGAGATTCAAGATCATCACAGCCAAGGGCTTACAAAAACTGAGAGAAATTATCAAATGGGAAAGTTGAGCAGATGCCCTTTATGATGGTAGCAAGTACTTGTGCTGCACTGTAGATGAATTGGGAGCTATTGATGGTTAGACTGAGGTTTCTTTCAGGGTTATCACTGTAGCCCTATTTAAAGTATTCTTTGAGGGACTTAAGGTCAGTAAGAAAGGAGTCATAAGCTTTACCCCACCAGTTGAGGAGACTGCCAAGAAGAGAAGGCACACCTAAAAACCCTCTTTATTGGGATGGTAGCTAGATTGAGACAGTAGGCCTGATAGACTTCTGCCCTTTAGGGTGACAGGGTTGCTTCCACACTATTTATATTACTAGCCCCTATGGCCTTTCTACACTCTGGGTTTCACCACTGAAGGTACCCAAAACTATGTACCAGCTTCTGCTAATTCATCATCCACCCAGTCTAGAGGCGCACCATGTTACACATGAGTTTACTCATTTGGTATTCATACCTTCTTTATTTAATATGGATAATAGCTATAAGTAGCATATCTGTAAGTCTTATAGCCAGAGTAGCTAGGACTATAAACTTGAATTTAAAAAAAAAAAAGAGTTATAAGCTTTCTTGTTATTCTGCTTAGGGAAATTGCACTGGATTGTCACACTTAACCCAGCAGAGTGACAGGCCTCCGATAGCTGAGATTCGCCTATTGAATCACAGGGCTCCCTGGGATTTTTCCGTTCCCAGGGATATCTTGCTATTCCTAGCTATAACATTCAGAGGCCGCTTTCTCACGTGTCCCGTTCCATCTCTAAGTCCATCCATGTGACATGCCTGAGCTTTCCCGCATGTGCCTGTCCCTTGGCAATGTCCGAGACACGTTGTCATTGTCTTACACACTGAGCTTATCGTCTCCGACAGCGAGCATGCATATTACCACATTATTCCAATATTTTATGTAACATATATATATCATTGGATTTGTAATAATGAGTAGAATATGAATATACCTATGAAAATTGAAATTATGAACTTTATTGACACTCACGGCCCGCAAAAAGCCCCAGCCCTTCCCGGAAGCCCGGAACCGGCTTGCCGGATCATGCCACTAGGTCGTTCACATGAGTTTTCGGGCCTCCTGCATGTGTTGTACCTCGGCAACCCCCGACGACATGTCGTCATCGTCTCCCACAGTAAGCTCACCGTCTCTAACAGCGAGCACGTATGTTACTAAATAATTTCTATATTTTATATAACATATATATATCATTGAATTTGCATTAATGAGTAGAATTCAAATATAAACACGAAATTGTGATTATATAATGTTTTCATTCCTGCGGTCCTCTGAAGTGCCAGTTGACCGGACCTGGCTTGCCGGGTTGCACGTTGCCCATCCATGTGAGTTCCCTAGCACTCCCACACGTGCCTCTCCCTCGGCAACCTCCGACAACGCATCATCGTCATCTCCCACAGCGAGCTCATCATCTCCTACAGTGAGCACATATATTACCACATAATCCCAATATATTATGTGACATATATATATCATTGAGATCGCATTAATGAGTAGAATTCAAATATAAACATGAAATTATTATTATGTCATGTTTTTGTTCCCATGCTCTCCCAAAATCCCGGTTGACCGGACCCAGCAAGCTGGGTCGCACGTTGCCCATCCACGTGAGTTCCCTAGCACTCCCACATGTGCCTCTCCCTCGGCAACCTCCGACAACATGTCATCGTCATCTCCCACAGCGAGCTCATTGTCTCCTACAGTGAGCATATGTGTTACCATATAATCCCAATATATTATGCAACATATATATATCATTGAGATCACATTAACGAGTAGAATTCAAATATAAACATGAAATTATTATTATGTTATGTTTTTGTTCCTGCGCTCCCCGGAAATGGCTGGTGGACCAGAGCCGGCTTGCCGGGTCGCCCCACTTGCCCATTCTACAGTATACCTAGGCATTCCCACACGTGCCCATCCCTTGGCAACCTCCGATGTGTCGTCGTTCCGTCATGTCTCACATCGAGCTTGTCATCTCCGACAGCGAGCACGCGCTTGCACCTTTCCCCCATATAATGTATAACAAACATATATCATCGGAATTGTATTAAGTAATAGAACATGAATGTAATGAAAAAAGAAACATGTTATAGATGGGATCGTCCATCTTTCGGTCCTACAAATCGTATGCTCAGCGATGAGAGATACTTGCCGCACGAGGGTTAAGCTTGAACGAGTCGGCGTGCGAGTGCATGTGGCGAGCACGAAAGCAATAGCCAAGCTTATGATGAGTAATTTGGATGCGGGAGAAGCCCTCAGGGACAGGAGTAGAACCAGATGGCGAAGGTCCACTGGTGCTGATGGTGAGGAGGCGGCAGGCGGTATCCTGAACCGCCTTCTGCATGCTCTTGCAGAGGTGATGCATCTTGGTGGGCTTGGCGTTTGGACCTATCGGCCAGACCCGCATTCACCGCAGCGTGTCCTAGGTGAATGGTAGAAACATCAGTAGTTGACATTCTGAAATTAAGAGGGCTGACAATGGCTACATATGGTGAGCCACGAACACGATGGCCGAGCTCATGATGAGTAATTTGGACACGGGGGAAGCCCTTGGGGACGGGAGTGGAACTGGATGGTGAAGGTCCACTGATGCCGATGATGGCAAGGCTGTGCCCGGCAGTATCCTGAACCGCCTTCTGCATGCTCTTGCAGAACCTGTAATGAGTAATTTGGATACGGGAGAAGCCCTCGGGGGTGGGAGTAGAACTGGATGGCGAAGGCCTACTGATGCCGATGATGGTGAGGAGGCAGCAGGCGGTATCCTAAACCGCCTTCTGCATGCTCTTGCAGAGGCGACACATCTTGGTGGGCTTAGCATTTGGACCTATCAGCCAGTCCTGCATTCGCTGCAGTGTGTCCTAGGTGAATGGTGGAAACATCAGTAGTTGACATCCTGAAATTAAGAGGGCTGACAATGGCTATATGTGGCGAGCCACGAACATGATGGCCGAGCTCATGATGAGTAATTTGGATGCAGGAGAAGCCCTCGGGGACAGGAGTAGAACCAGATGGCGAAGGTCCACTGGTGCCAATGGTGAGGAGGTGGCAGGCGGTATCCTGAACCACCTTCTGCATGCTCTTGCAGAGGTGATGCATCCTGGTGGGCTTGGCGTTTGGACCTATCGGCCAGTCCCACATTCGCCACAGCGTGTCCTAGGCAAATGGTGGAAACATCAGTAGTTGACATTCTAAAATTAAGAGGGCTGACAATGGGGCTACATGTGGCGAGCCACGAACACGATGGCCGAGCTCATAATGAGTAATTTGGATGCGGGAGAAGCCCTCGGGGACGGGAGTAGAACCGGATGGCGAAGGTTCACTGATGGCAAGGAGGTGGCTGGCAGTATCCTAAACCACCTTCTGCATGCTCTTGCAGAGGTGATGCACCTTGGTGGGCTCGGCATTTGGACCATTGGCCAGTCCTGCATTCGCTGCAGCATGTCTTAGGCAAATAGCGGAAACATCAGTAAGTTGACACCCTAAAATTAAGATGATTGGCAATGCCTACAAGATATACATATACTCCAGTAGTTGATAAAGGTGGCCACCTCACCGAGTGGGGCCGTGTTCGATGCAAAGTTGTTTAGCTCAGTGACGAGAGATATTTGCCACGCAAGGGTTAGACTTTGAGCGTGTCGGCATGCGAGCATCTTGAATAAAAGACTGGGGGTGGCGTTAACGTGGCTTTGCAAGAATAGCCTTGAAAAGTAGGGAGCTCAAGCAGAGCGTCAAGGACTGTATAACACGAAGGAGTAAGCAAAAGCAAAAAAAGGTGTAATAGTCCCAAGAATGTTCTAAATTTATTTCTCCCCAGTAAATACATTCTCTCAACTCCCTAACGAACAGCCTCAAACCCTGTTGTTATGCTGGGTGACGCCAAACTTCAGAGTGACATTGATGTTGATGATGCCGCTGATCAGTTGCAGCTTATTGTACTTATTGTAGAGATCAGTAATGAATTATTCCCAGATTTAAGAAAAGGTGACTTACCACCCACAGGGCAAGGTAAAAGGCGGCCGTGCACACGAGGAGTGGCGAAAATGGGTTAAAGTTGATGAAATGCATGTCGCACTGTTGAGGTTGAGTGTGGATAGAGAAAAAGAGTGTGGGTCAAGATGTGGAGGTGAGAGTGAGTGAGTGAGTGACCGAATGCGATGCGTAAAGAAGCAGAAGTTAGAGACAGTGAAGAAAGTTGCAAGGCAGATGTGAGAAATGATGAAGTTGCGATCCTTGTGATACCGTATTTGGGCATGGTGTGGCACACTTGTCTCATTGTGACTCACATGAGTCACCTCGTCACGTTACATTGAAGGACTTGCTTTCAATTTTGAAACAGACTCGAGGGACGTAAGAAATGTGAAATATGAAAGTTTAAACAAAAAAAAAAATCGTCAAGGACTGTATATGCGAATGAGTAAGTGAACAATGCAAATGATAACTGGACATGAACGGCGTCGACATGATTTGCAGGACTGGCTTTGCAAAGCAAGAAGCTTGAGCAGAGTGTCGGGGACAATACATATGAAAACATATGGAGTAGGCGAAACATTCAGCGCAGCCAAGAACAGTGCATGGACAGCGTCGATCGCACTGACTTCTGTGAACCAGTGGTCAACCTCCTACTGCCAGTGGAGGGTGGTGATTTCTTCTACCGAACTTATTGGAAGCCACTTGAGTGGCTATGGACTCAAGACCACAGGCGAAGGCCTCTCAGGGGTTAGGAAAAGTAGGTGCAGAAGCCTGAAGTGGGACAGGAGATCATTGGAAAAAGTCGTCCTTAAACATCCCTTTTGCAAGTGTTCTGTTCAAGAAAGGTTCGTGGTACCTTCGTGCATTGTGATACCTGTAAAGATGTTGTATTGGCAAGAAGTCTCTAAGATGGCACTAGTGTTAGATGATGAAAAAAGGATGTGACTTAGACGGCACTAGTGTTAGATGATGAAAAAAGGACGTGGCTGACTCAGCCTCAATCAAGATGTGAGGCCGCAACACGTGTGAGCATCATGCATTGTATGCCCCTATGTTCTCAATCCTCAGAGGATGCATTCTTTCTCTCTTGGCTGTCATTCTCTCACTGCTGACGCTCCTCGTCTCGTCAGCCATTCTTTGCAAACAAGGGCCACGCACCTTTATGAGATCCAACACTGTAATCAAGCTTCAGAGCAGAGGGTTCTCTTGCAGTGGATACGATTTCGCAGCATTGTTGTGTAACGCCCTGGCATGCACCCTCAGTTTCCCAGACACATTATCACTCATGGATGAACACCTACCCCTCCTTGCAGCCGAACTCAGCACCATGGCTGCGGTCTCCATGTGGTGCTTATGGTCCTCCACACGACAAAGCAAACTTGACAAATTGCCCAGGTCACCTCCTTGGAGGGATCACGAAGATAAAAGGCCTGCAGGTACAATGATCAACAGGTAGGCTATGATGACTGGAGAGGTCCTGACCCTTATTATGATTGTTGCAGAGATGACTGCAGGGACAATCACCGTTACGATGAAAAGGAAGTACAGTACGACAACAGGGCTTCCAGACACAATAGGGATGGTGGGTGGCATTGAAGGTGGGTGTCAAGCGGTCATGGTTCACAGGCCCTGCAAAATGAAAGGGATGGGATGGGCGACTGATCCCCTCAATGGATAAGGTGTTGATGAGATCTCTTGCTTTCATTAGCTTCCCTTGCTTGAGGGAAACTCCAGTGAGACGAATGGTGCGATTTTTTTCTGTTATACATGGCTCGATTACTGTCCATTTCTATAGGACTAGTAGTTTTATATCCTAGTCCCTATTTACCCGACTACGCAACGCAAGACAGAAAATACCTGTTATAGTATAACCACACAAAACTCAACCGTTTCACCATTCCCTGTCCGTTTGAAATGCAGGTTGACAGAATTAGCCAAGCGATTTCAAAGTGCCCTGCTGAGTTTCGCTACGCATTGTAAATCCTGTCTTTTCTTCTTTCTCTAACATGGCTGATGCTCCTGCTGTGTCCTCCAGAACCTGGGAACACCAAAGCAATGCCTCTACCATGCTCCAGAAAGAGATTGATGAGGCACTCGATGATTTTATGATGGTGCTTGACACCATTGCAGTAAAATATGCAAAGTAAGTCTATTTTGCTTCCGCATTGTGCCGGCCTGATGCGGTGTCTTATAATGCAGATCCCGAGCATACGTGCGGAGCCTTGCTGGCCTCGGATGCTTTAAGAAGGATACACAGGGTGCCACACCAGTATATGCAGTCTTCTGTGGTTCAAAGCTCAACGAGCTAAATGAAGGTGCACCCTCTATTACTGTCACCTTACTTATTTTATGACAACTATCCTCATAGGAAAAGAAGATGGAAAGAAGATGACCCTTCCCGATCTTCTGATAATGCAATCAGGCAATCTTTCGATGCAGTACAAGGCTCTCTCACCTGATGAGAAGGATGCGCTCCTCAGTAAGCATCTCCAAGAAAAAGAGAAAGAGAAAGTGCCAAAGAGGGCCTCACACACTGCCGTTGCAAAGGTAGTCTACTTGCAAATTCAACTTGTCTCAGCTATGGTACGTGTTTGCATTACTTTCTCGACATGTTTTTGACCTGTCTCTAGTGCATGGACCTTAATTGGCAGTTTGGGACTGAATCCATAGTCCTTATTGGCCGCAGTGCTGTTGGCAATACCTATCATAATTGCTCTTTTGCAACAGAAGGTGCTTCAAGGTGGCTGGAAAATGCGGAGATCAAGAACACCACTCCAGAATTTGCTGCCTAGCAGATGGAAGGATTCTTAATATCGGGCTGCTATATGCGTGTCCAGAAAAAAAAGAGTGGTGTGTACTATATTCCGATCGCTTGCAGCAACCTCTAACCCATGACACGACAGTAGGCAACGCAAAGGGTGACCAAAAACAAAACCAAGAAGCCTGCTGGAAGATGATCCAGAAGGGTCTTGGTGCGTTCGTTTATCGTATCTTTCAGAGCACAGGCTGATTTCCTGCTTCAGAGCGTATCCTCAAAGTCAAGCATCTTCTGCACACCAAAAATAAAGTCATTCAAATAAACTACATCAATTATGAATGGCAAATTGCTGAGAAATATGGTGTCGAGCTTACTGGCTGGCTAATACACAGCCCCATCCGCAACCCTGGTCAACTGAGCAGCAATGATACCGCCATCCTCAAGGACGCCTTGGATCATGGCACGTGTAAGTGGAGGCGACTTACACCAGAGAAGGTGTTAGCCCAGAAGGACAACAACAAGCAACAGGCAGCGAATGGTGAACGAGTCTATGGGCCACCTCGGAAACCGTGTGGTTAGAAAGTGCATGTCATTGACAGCAAAATGCAGGTAGATGATCATGTCATCAACGAGAACACTGCCTAGGCCATCAGTGGCTGTAGCATGCACCCCTTATCGATCGTATGGGGCTGGAGGGGTGCGATAAACATACCTGTTTCAAACTTGTCACTCATATCATTTCCGTATTGTTAAATATAATAAAACATCTTTGATTAAACTAAAAGAACTGAAAGAGTAACATTATATACAAGATTTGTCAATTAAGAGATGAATGGCCAAGGTCTTGGTAAGGACCTTTACAGAGACGTTGAGGAGAAGATGCATCCCATGCTACTAACAAAGGAGAGAATTGAGACAATACGCATGATGGGCCGATCATTGTTAGCTTTCTACCGTCCCACTGGAGAAGTATTTCTCTTGTCCTTAATGATCCCCAACTTCATGCGCCTTGACAGATATGTATTGATGTATTGATGTAGTTACATTGCGTCGCCTTTTGAGAGTCATCCGAATGTACTATACTGTACATCTACACCAATCAGAGTATACAGTTAGCAACTGATTTCATAACAGCTCCTCTTTATTATAGTAGATTTGTCAATTAGGTGCCTTAAAGTATTGAGAAATTGTGTTGCATGTTAGCATGGAAGGTTTTGCATCTGACGCACCACAGACAGGTGTCTCGGTGCTTGGTGCATGGCATGTCTCGGTTGGTGGGCAGTACTAGTGACACTGGCGAGATATACGCTGCTTTTCATTGAAACTTAGCACCTATGATGGCACAAAAACTCAATCTTCTCATTGTTCACCTTCTCTAACGGTGCCATTGATAGATCCAATTTAGCCTCAGTAAATGACAATGGGTCATGCAACATTGACCTCTGTACCCAAGCATGGCCGGAATTTTACATTTCTTCCATAAATTTCGTAAATTTGTTTGCTTGTCTACCTTATTCCTCCACCTTGTCCCTGACTCCCTGCATGCTTGTACTTTCATGCCCACCATGCCTGCCCGCTCCTTTCAAATTTGTAAAAGGTCTCCGAAATCAAGAGTGTATTCTGGCTCATGACTTGGAGGAAAGGACCAGAAGGTGAAGGTTCTGATGGCTTCACAAGTTAGTGAGTGAAAGAAACAAGTCGAGGAGAGGAGGAAGAAAGAAGAGCTCCGTAAGACTTTTCTTATTACTAGAGAATATACCATTAATCTCTTAACAGGTCTGACTGCACTCATGTGCCAAAAAATCGCAGAAGTGGGTATGACCGCAAACTAGGAACCAGATACAATTGACTGGGAAGTTGTCCCCAATACTTCTAGCTATGATGATCCAATGGGTTTAGAGTTGCATTTAGATGGTCGGGAGGACCTCTTTGAGGAAGACCTGGGTGCTGAGGGGCAAATGTATGGTCAGAGGGTCACGCAGCATGCAAGACTGCAAGAGATCATAACATGCATCTCGTCTACTTTTCGCTGCCATAATGTATCTCTGATCGCACTATAGGGCTTTCAGCAGCAGAAAAAAAAGCTTTGATCCAATCCGATCATGACTCTTACGCTGCCACACTGCAGAGAGAGAGTGGAATGCTATTGTGCCACCTCTCGTTGATCCATATCTTGAATGGAAGTACAGCCGTGCCACTTCCTGTCTCGAGATTGAATCTGATATCGTTTGGTCAATACCGGTGCTGGGATACAAAGGTTTGGATGATTAAGTCTCTGTGTCCTATCACTGATCAAATTCTAGCTGGTAGCTTGGGGACTGTAGCCGTGTGGCAGCGCAAGAACGAGGATGCCCACATTGCACTCATGCACAGTGGCCTCATGGCAGGGACTCCAGTCCGCCCCAAATTTGCATTTTCTATTATGCTAGTCGAATTCTTCTACCACCTTCGCCGCCGACAGCCGAGCATTGGTGTCTAGGGCTTTGTGAAGGCTTCATATGCCCTCCAGCAGGTACGTTTTTCCCTATCA
>Ga0210393_10002810_pt1 | contig 14211 bp, 9 predicted proteins | sample IncBWC27OmetaG_FD_160068 | JGI IMG/M metagenome (GOLD analysis project Ga0210393, IMG submission 160068) | Forest soil microbial communities from Barre Woods Harvard Forest LTER site, Petersham, Massachusetts, United States - Inc-BW-C-27-O ... | reverse complement strand
AGCCCTGCTGGATCTCTTTATCTCCGGCGATGGTTCCGACGCCACGCCCGCGGAAGCCCTTTCCTGGATGGAAGCCGCCAAATCCCGCAGCATGATCGAAATGATCTTTCAAAGCGGCCAGAGCCTTCCGCTCGGCGAAACCGGCCAGAGCGACCTGGTTCGCCGCATCCGAGACCTGCGCGAGGAACTCAACTGGTATTACCACCGCATCGAACTAGAACAACTTCGGCCCGAGGAAAAATCCGGCGAACGCCTGGATACCCTCCAGAAAAAAGCGCAAAGCCACGAAAAGGAACTCTTGCGAACTCTGCGCGAACTCCCTGCCCGCGAACGCGAAAACACCACTCTCGAAGCCCCCACGGACCTTTCCGTCGAGCAACTGCAATCCGCTCTTCCTCCCGATGCCACCCTAATCGAATATTTCTCCGCCGGCGACCGCCTCCTCGCCGCCGTGGTTAACCGCGGCGATATCCGCATTCTCCCCGTGACTGTTCTTCCCCGCGTCGCCCACATCCTCCAACTACTCCGCTTCCAACTCTCCAAATTCCGCATGGGCAGCGAATACGTCCGGAAATTTGAAGAGCCGCTCCTTCGCGCCACGCAAAGCCACCTCGAATCCCTCTACGTCGAACTGATCGCGCCGCTCCGGCAATTCTGTACCGGCAAGCGCCTTGTGATCGTGCCCCACGGGCCACTCCATTTCCTGCCATTCCACGCTCTTCGCTGCGACGAAGAATATCTCTGCGACGCCTTCACCATCTCCTACGCTCCCAGCGCCTCCGTTCTCTTTGCCTGCCAGGAAAAGCCCGCCGGCACGAATACTAGCTCCCTCGTTTTCGGAATTGCCGATGAACGCGCACCCCAAATCCTCGACGAAGCCCAATCCGTCGCCGCCATCTTGCCGCAGTCCAGCCTTCGCACGGGCAGCGAAGCTACCTCTTCGGTTCTTCGCGAAAAAGGCCCACAAACCGGCCTGCTCCACATCGCCACCCACGGCGTCTATCGGCAGGACAACCCGATGTTTTCCGGAATCCGCCTGGGCGACGGCTACCTGAACCTTTTCGACCTCTACCAGATGCGATTGAACGCTAACCTCGTCGCTCTCAGCGGTTGCGCCACGGGCATGAACTTTGTCGCTGCCGGCGACGAACTGCTCGGCCTTCAGCGCGGCCTCTTTTACGCCGGCGCTTCCACGCTCCTGCTTTCGCTTTGGGATGTCCACGACCAAAGCACTTCCGAACTGATGCAACTCTTCTACCGCGAATTTCTTCGCACCGGCGAAATGGACACGGCTCTCCAACACGCCATGCAACAGCTCCGCCTGCAAAATCCCCACCCCTACTTCTGGGCCCCATTTGTCTTAGTCGGTAAACTCGCTGATTCTAAAAGACTTACTTAGTAAAAGATCCCCTATATTTTTCCACCCCCTCTCGCCCCTTATCCAGTGAGGGTAAAATTTTTATCCCATTCACTGGGGAGTGCATGGGGTGCCGAGAGGATTCTGGGGGATTGATGGAACACTTTAGCGTTGAGAAATGGATCGACTTCGTGAATCAGGCCGTAACCACTAACGAGCGGCAACAGATGGACAAGCACCTGAGTCTCGGTTGCGAGCCCTGCCAGGAAACTGTCTCGCTCTGGCAGCGGGTTCGTTCTTCCGCGGCTGCGGAAGGGAACTACCAGCCTCCGGAAAGCGCCGTAAGAATCGCAAAAGCCGCGTATGCCAGCGCAGGCTTGTTTGCGCCGAAAAAAGGATCGAAAAGCAGCGTCAGGCTGCTTTTCGACAGCTTTCTGCAGCCCGTCCTCGCAGGAGTTCGCTCCTCGGGCACCGGCACGCGCCAGATGCTCTATCGCGCCGATCCTTACCAGATCGACGTGCAGCTGGAACTGAAGCCGGGCGGAAACCGCGTCGTGGTGACCGGCCAGCTCCTGAATCTGAGCAACCCGAAAATCATCGCCACCGGCACCCGCATTCTTATGTCGAATATGCAGGGCGACGTGATGCACGCAGCCGCCAATGAGTTTGGCGAATTCAGCGGCGAAGTGAAAAACAGCGGCGACCTGCAACTGACCTTCGCCACGCCTTCCGGCGAACCGATCGTGATTTCGCTCCGTGAAGCGCTGGGCCGTATGCCGGAGGAAAAGGCATGAATCCTGGCCCAATCAACGATTTTCCCCGCGTTCCCAGCCTGGTACGAAAGTACCAAGCCAACTGGGAAGTTTGTTTAGTCGAAAAGACATGCTCGTACCATTGGCTCGAAATGTCTCCCCTTGGAAAATGCAAGGGAAACGTTTCGCGCCAATTTAGCGAGTAATCCACTTGTGGGAGAACCCCTTAGGGGTTGCAACTATGAAACGATTCACCCTTATCGTCGCCATCATCCTTCTTATGCTTGGTGGTTCGAAGCCGGCCTCGGCTCAATCTCGCTATATCGTTCGCACCACGGGCGGCCTCTCGTCCGTCCTCAATCTCTGTAATCTTCTCCATTGTCAGGTGCAGGGCGGCATCGACGGCCAGGTGGGCCAGACCTTTCTGGTCACCTCCTCCAACAATCTCCTCGCGAATCTCGTAAACGGCACCCTGAACCTGGTCGAATCCCTGCTCGGAATCGTCAGTGTGGAGGCGGACCGGCTTCTGCCTATTCCGCAACGCCCGCTGCCCTCGATTCCCTCTGGCCTCTACGACAACGCACCGGTGAATTACTACGGCACAATCGTCTGGCACGGCTACGCAGCCCAGCCCGCGGCCCAGATCGTCCGCCTTCAGGACGCGCAGAACGGCTTCCGCATCAGTGGCACCGGCATCGTCGCCGTCATCGATACCGGAGTGGACGTCAACCATCCTGTCCTGCAAGCCGTACTGCTGCCCGGCTACGACTTCACTCGCAATCAGCCCGGCGCTTCGGAATGGCTCGACGTCAGCGAATTGCAGAACGGTTACGTTGACACCGACTCTCAGGATCAGCAGCCTGGCTACGTGCAACAGTCCACCGCCGCTGTTCTTGACCAGTCTACCGCCGCGGTCCTCGATGGCCCGGACTACACCGCCTTCGGCCACGGCACGATGACCTCCGGCCTCGTCCATCTCGTAGCGCCCAAGGCCAAGATCCTTCCGCTGAAGGCCTTCTCCTCGAACGGCACCGGCTATCTTTCCAACATCGTTGCCGCTCTCTATTACGCCACCCAGCACAACGCCAATGTAGTGAACATGAGCTTCGACCTCACCTCCAATTCGCCGTCGCTCACCCAGGCCATCTCCTACGCCAATAAAGCGGGAGTGGTCCTCGTCGCCGCCGCGGGCAACGAAAACACCAGCGCCGCGGTCTATCCAGCTGCGTTGAACAGCTACGTCGTCGGCATCGCCTCCACAACGAACTGGGATACCCGCTCCACCTTCTCCAACTACGGCTCCGTGGACGTCCTGATCGCCGCTCCCGGTGAAAACATCATCAGCACTTTCCCCGGCGGGACGTACGCCAGCGCTTCCGGCACTTCCTTCAGTTCGCCGCTCGTTGCAGGCACCGCTGCCCTGATGCTTAGCGCACGCTCCTCCTTGCATCAGAATCAGGCAGCGAGCGCGCTTTCCCATGCCATCCAGCTCACTCCGGATCTCAATCACGGCCGCCTGGACATCTACCAGGCCGTGTCCGCCTGGGTGAATAGCTCGGGCTCTTCGTCCGGCTCCGGCAATTGCTTGTTGTTCTGCAACTAACTCCCATGTCGAATTACCAGACTCCAGCGCTCTCGGACGGATTCCCCGTTTCCGTGGGGCTGGAGTCTCTCCGCATCAAGCAACTGGAGGAGCAGTCCGCCGCGCTCCGCAATTCCGTGATCTGCGCGTTCAACCAACTTCTCGACCTCAAGGACCTCAACACCGGCGTCCACAGCACCCGCCTTGCGGAATGGGGAATGCGTGTAGGCCAGGAGCTGGGCCTCGAAGAATCCGAACTGCAAAACCTAGAAGTGGCCGCTCTGCTCCACGACATCGGTAAAGTCGGTATTCCAGATGCAATCCTGCGCAAACCAGGCCGTCTCGACCCTGATGAATACGCCCTGATGAAAAAGCATTCCGAGTACGGCTGGGCCGTGCTGCGCATGCTTCCCGGGTTCGAGCGCGCTGCTCTCGATATTCTTCATCATCACGAATCTTTCGACGGCAAAGGCTATCCCGCCGGCCTGAAAGGCACTGAAATTCCCGTAGTCTCCCGCATCGTCTGCGTGATCGACGCGTTCGACGCCATGGTCTCCTCTCGTCCCTACCGAAAGGGTTTGCCTTACGAGGAAGCCGTTCGCCGCCTCAACGAGTCCAGCGGCACCCAGTTTGACCCCGTGGTCGTACGCACCTTCCTCTCCTTCGCCCAGGCAGAAATGTCCACCGTTTTTGCCGCCGCCGGCACTTCCGTCTCCTCGGCCCTGTAACCGCTCGACGTAAGTCCCCGAAAACGACTCCCCGCCTCAGGTACCCACCTTAGGGCCAATTCCGTATTCCCCCTTCTAGGATTTCCCCCCGCTTCGGGTGTATTGTGCACACAAGGCAGATTGTGGTAATAATGAGTTATATTTACACAGCGCCACCTAATTCCGGTGACACTTAATCGACCATAACCTTTTCAAACCGGACTGAATCAGGGCCAAGGGAAAATCGGGAAGGGAACTGCACAGAAGGGAAGACCCCACCCATGAAACGTTACCTATGGCTTGCGGCCGCACTGCTTACCCTGGTCTCCGCGAAACCAGCCCACGCAGATAACCGCTTCATTGTCCGCTCCTCGCTGGGCAGCACCCTTCTTTCGCGGCTCTGTCTGTTGCAGAGTTGCACCGTCGTAACCGCCATCGACGGCACGTTGAATCAAGTCTTTCTGCTCACAACTCCCTCGATCATTGATCCCACAATCTTTCTGAATCTCTTGCGTCGTACACCCGGCGTCGTCGACGCGGAACTCGATCAGGTATTCAGCCTCGTCGGAGGCCTGAACACGCTTACCGCCCCGCCCGCAGGACTCACCGACAGCGCGCCAACAAATTATTTTGGCACCACAGTCTGGAATGGTTATGCCAACCAGACCGCCTCCAGCATTGTGCACGTTCAGGACGCGCAGAACGCTTTTCAGGTATCGGGCACGGGAATCGTGGCCGACATTGACACCGGCGTTGACCCGAATCATCCCGCGCTGAACAGCGTCCTTCTCGCGGGATACGATTTCACACGCAATCAGACCGGCGGTTCGGAGATGACGGACTTTACTTCGCCTCCGCCCCCGCCGTGCCCCAGTTGCCAGCCCGCAATCGTCAATCAATCCACGGCGGCCGTGCTCGATCAATCCACCGCTGCAGTTCTCGACGGCAACGTGCAATACGCGGCCTTTGGTCACGGCACCATGGTGATGGGCGTGATCCATCTTGTTGCGCCCAGCGCGCAGTTGCTGCCCCTCAAGGCATTCCATGCCGACGGCACCGGCTATCTTTCCGATATTCTCCGTGCCATTTATTACGCCGCGCAAAATAACGCCAATGTGATCAACATGAGTTTCGATTTCAAGACACCATCCCAGGAACTATCCACCGCTCTCGATTACGCGAACCAGCTCAACATCATCTGCGTCGGTTCCGCTGGGAACGATGGCGCGATGGAAACCGTTTATCCCGCCGCCCTGCAGACCGACGTGATGGGCGTCGCGTCCACCAGCGATCTCGACACGCGCTCCACCTTTTCGAATTTCGGCAACGCCATCGTCTGGGTCGCCGCTCCCGGCGAAGCCATCATCACGACTTATCCCTTCAGCACTTACTCCGCCGGATCAGGAACCTCCTTCAGCGCCCCCTTCGTCTCCGGCGGCGCTGCTCTGCTGCGCTCGCTTAGGGCGGGCGTCAACCAGTCCCTCGCGTCCGCCGCAATCGCCCACGCGCAATTCGTCGGCGCCAACATGGGCAATGGCCGCCTGGACTTGCTGATGGCCCTCGCCGCTTTGCCGCCGCACTAGATTCTCCCGCCAATGTTCCGTGGCTGTTTCGCTTGATTGCAGCGAGCTACGCGTTTCCACGCCCGGCATTGCCGCCCCTCGGGTTAAACTGGCTGCACACTTGTTAGCACGAAAGGGGGTTTCCATGAGCAATGGTGGCGGCGGGCGTTCGGCAGGGGTCGGCGTCTGGGGATTCGGTAGCATGCTCTCGATCACTCTGTCCTGGAGCGTTCACCACTCGATTTTGTGGATGATTATCCACGGCATCTTCAGCTGGTTTTACGTTGCCTACTACGCGTGGATGAAGTGACCTCGTCCGGCCCCAATGACCAGTAACGGAAACCACGCGCCGCCCGGACCCAAAGGCTTGCCGATCCTCGGCCTCGCGCTCGACGTCCGCAACGATGCGCTTGGCACGTTGCAGCGCATGGCGCGCCAGTACGGAGATATCGTCAGCATGCCCGTGCTGCGCATGAACCGCATCCTGCTGAATCGTCCGGACTACATCCAGCAGCTGTTGATCCTCGATCACGCCAAGCTGCACAAGAGCATCCTGACGAAACTCGTCGTCGGCCCATTGCTAGGGCAGGGCCTACTGATCAGCGAAGGCGACTTTTGGCGCCGCCAGCGCCGCTTGGCGCAGCCCGCTTTTCATCGTTCGCGCACCAACGAGTATTCGCCGGTGATGGTTGCGTGCGCGCTGGAGCGAATGCGGCAGTGGCGCGGCGGAGAAACGCGCAACATCGCCGAAGAAATGATGAAGTTGACTCTGGAGGTCGCGGTGCGCACGCTCTTCGGCACCACACTCGCCGGCGATTCCGAGGCCATCGGAAAGGCCATGACCTTCCTGATGCGCTATTACCTGCGGCGCGGACGATCGCCGTGGCGTGTTCCGGCAAGTTGGCCGACCCCGGCGAACCGGCGGGCGCGGCTTGAAGTTGAATACATGGATTCGCTGATCTACGGCATCATTTCTGACCGCAAGAAAGATACTCAGCCGCGCAACGATCTGCTTTCGATGCTGATGGCCGCGATGCATGAAGACGGCAGCCAGATGACGGAGAAGCAGGTCCGCGACGAATCGATGACTCTCTTCGTTGCCGGACACGAGACGACCGCGCTCTCACTCGTATGGACCTGGTATTTGCTCAGCGAGAACCCCGATGCTGAAGCACGCTTACATGACGAACTGCGAGCCATTCTGGCCGGGCGTCCCGCGGAAGTCTCCGACCTCGAAAAACTTCCTTATCTGAACGCAGTGGTGCACGAATCGCTGCGACTTTACCCGCCCGCGTTCATCATGGCGCGGATGAATCTGGAAACAGTCAGCGTCGGCGGCTACGAAATTCCGCCGCGCAGCACGTTACTGGCGTCGCAGTGGGTGATGCATCGCGACGCGCGATTTTTCGACCAACCGGAGCGATTCCTGCCGGAGCGCTGGCTCGATGGCCTGGAATCGCGTTTGCCACCCGGCGCTTACTTCCCGTTTGGCGACGGGCCGCGCCGCTGTATCGGGCAAGGTTTTGCGTTGCTGGAGACAGCGCTGGCCATCGCCGCAATCGCCCAGAAATTCCGTTTCCGCCTGACCAAGGGCTTTCCGGTTGTCCCAGAGCCGCTGGTCACCCTCCGCCCAAAATACGGAATCTCGATGTCTATCGATTCGCGTTGAGTAAGCCCCAGACAGCAACTCCTCTTCAAATTTTGAGCGGTGAATCATCTCGGGAAACCGTTCCGAAAACCCTCGTTGACCTCCCTCCTCGCCCGGTCATATTGTTTCAGCGGAAAGCTCCTTTCCAGGAGGAATTCCCGCGGGAGCTATCCCAACTTCCAGCGCTGGGGGTACTCATGAGCGATTTCCAGTTCCGTTCGTTTGCCTGCTCGATCAACTGCCAGTGGACCCCGCGTGTCTGGAACAAACGCCGCTCACGCGCGCCCTGGCGGCGAATTCTGATGCTTGGGTTAATCGTCACTTGTCGCGCAACTCTCCTCGCAGCCGCGTCCCGGGCCCAGACGCCGCAAGAGCTGCAGAAGGAAGTCCAGCAATTGAAATCGGACTACGAATCCAAAATCGCTGCGCTTGAAAAGCGCCTCGCGCAATTGGAAGCTGCCTCGGCGCCCTCCGGCGGCCCTACAGCCGCAGCCGCCGTTGCCTCCTCGGTGCAATCTGCCGCTCCAACTCAACCTCCTCCGAACACGGCACAAAAAGTGGCGCAAGGCACCTGGAAGATCGTTCAGGGTGGGCAAACGGACACCGCGGACTTGCAAGAGCAAGTCGGCTCAGGTCTCGAGTATGACCAATTACGCGATGCTGATGTTCGCCTCAAAAACCTCGAAGCGCAATCCAAGGCCTTTGAATTTCACGGTTACCTTCGATCTGGTTATGGGTTGAACGGTGACGGCGGCCAGCAGGTTGCCTTCCAGGCGCCAGGCGCGGGGGCGAAATACCGCCTTGGCAATGAAGCCGAGACCTACGCGGAATTGATCTTTGTCAACAACTGGGTCAATCCGGCCCACGATTCGGGCAAAGCTTGGTTCCGTACCGAATCGTTGGTCGAGGCCGATACCACCAATTCATCGAACTTCAGCAACACGGACAAGTTCCGCTTCCGCGAGGCATTTGTGCAGGCGGGAAACGTCTTGGATTTCCAGCCGGACGCCAAATTCTGGGCCGGAGAACGCTACTACCGCAGACAGCACATCGAAATTGACGACTTCTACACGCTGGACATGAGCGGGTATGGCGGCGGAGTGGAAGACATTAACACCAAATTTGGGCACATGGCCGTTTCCTACCTTGCCGGAGCCAGTAACACCATCACTACTCCCAGCGGGGCCTTGGCCAAGAGCAATCTCGATGTGCGCCTTTACGACATGAAGGCGCTGTCCGGACGTTTCGCTGTCTGGTACAACTACGCTTCTTCCAAGGGAGGCGTATCCAACGGCACGCTTTACCCCAGCAATCAGGGGAATGCCATCGGGTTCTACTATCTCCATCCGGAATTTTATGGCGGCTACCACAAATTCACCTTCCAATATGGCAATGGCGCCGCCAGCGATTTCAACACTTTCATCGCCCCGCCGACCTCTTTCAGCCATAACGCCAACAACTTTCTCATCACGGAACAAGTGCTCGTCCAACCCAACAAGCGCTGGTCCATGATGCCGATCTTCCTGTATCAGAGGTCGCAGGACGGGAATCCCGCGCATGGTGTCGACACCTGGCTCTCCTTTGGCGCTCGCCCCATCTTCAATTTCACCGACCATGTCTCGCTGGCGTTTGAGCCGGGAATCGACCACACCACCAGCGGGCAAAATTTGTACAGCGGCTGGCTGGCAAAATCCACCGTCGCGCTGCAAATCGCCAGCGGACGCGATTTTTTCAGCCGCCCCGTGCTTCGCGCGTTTTTTACCTATGCCAACTGGACGGACGGCTACAAAGGGTTCGTTGGAGGGATGCCTTACCTGAATCAGAACGCTGGCCTGTCGTTCGGGCTCCAGGCCGAGTCGTGGTGGTAAACGCGGACCGTTGTCCCGGGTTCAATAATAATAAGCTACACTCAAGCTTACGTCGCAGCTGTTCCAGGTAGCACAGCCATCCCTCGCTGTGCTCTTGGGATTCTCATCGCTCCACCCTCACTCAATCCCCAGCTTGTGTTGTAACTGCTCCAGGCTGACGCCCTTCGTCTCCGGATAAAACAGCAGCACCACAAAAAACTGCACGATCATCATCACGCCAAACAGCAAAAACGGCGCCCCGCCCGAGGACTTCGCCACCTGCGGGAAGTAATACGCGATCAAAGCATTCATTACCCAGTGCGAAGAACTTCCGAGCCCCTGGCCCTTTGCGCGCACGCGGTTTGGAAATACTTCTCCGATGTACACCCAGATCACCGCGCCCTGCGAAATCGCGAAGAACGCGATGTACGCCACCAGTAGCCACAGCAGGGAACTGCGATGGCTTTGCGTGTAGAAAACTCCCGAGACTCCAAACAGGCACACCGCCGTTCCCACCGCGCCGATCAGCAGCAGCGTTTTTCTTCCCAGCTTGTCGATCATGGTCATTCCAAGCAGGGTAGCCAGCAGGTTCATGCCGCCGATCGCCACCGCCTGCAGGCTGCCCGAAACCTTGTCGTAGCCCGCTGCTTCAAAAATATCGTTCAGGTAGTAGAGAATGGCGTTGATGCCCGCGAGCTGGTTGAACATGCCGATTGTGATGGCCAGAAAAATCGGCAGCCTGTATTTCCATTGGAACAACGGCTCGGACGTTTGTCGCTTGTCCAGGTGAATGGATTCCACGATTTCGCGCAATTCGCCTTCCGCATCTTCCGCGCCCATCAGCTTAAGCACGCCGTGCGCTTCCTCCACGCGATTTTGCGTGACCAGCCAGCGAGAACTGGGAGGAATGCCAAACAGCAGAATCAGGAAAATAAACGCCGGCAGCGCCGCGATGCCCAGTTGCCAGCGCCACTCCGCGGCTCCCAATCCGAAGCTGGCGATGATGTAGTTCGATAGATACGCCATCAGGATGCCGATGACGATGTTGATCTGGAACATTCCCACCAGCCGCCCGCGCATTTTTGCCGGCGCAAGCTCCGCGATATACACCGGCCCAAGCACCGACGATCCCCCGATGCCGAGTCCGCCGATGAAGCGCGCCGCCAGCAGCACATACCAGTTCCAGGCAAACGCGCAGCCCAGCGCCGAAATCACGTAGAAGATGGCGAGGATCCGAAGCGTTTCCCGGCCGCCGTACTTTTGCCCCGGGATGCCGGCCGTCATCGCGCCGATCACCGTTCCGATCAACGCCATCGAAACCGTCAAGCCAAGCTGCTCCGGCGTCAAATGGTAGACGCCAGTCAACGCTTGCGTAGTCCCCGAAATAACCGCCGTGTCAAACCCAAAGAGGAATCCGCCCAACGCTCCAACCGCGGCCGCCTTCGCCAAATTATTGTTCAACGTTTTGATCCCTGCTCACCGGGGGACATTTGTGCACCGGAAAGCCTCAACCGCACTGTCTTGATCTCAAACGCTTTCGTCTCCACTTTCACCCCGCCACTTTCAATCGCCAGTGTCTTTAGCGGTCTTTCCATTAAATCCGTCTCCTCCGCTTTCGTCGGTCCGGAATCTGGCCGCAACACGATGTCGCTATCTTTCCCCGCCCACTCGTAAAAGCGAAAAATGATCGCGCCGTCGTCCTCGGCTTTTTTGACGGCGGTGAGCACGACATTGTCGCCTTGCACCTGCAAAAACGAATGTTGTTCGGGCAAATTTCCCGAGTGCACGGCGGACTGACGAGCCAGAAGCGGGTAGTTGAACTCATAGCCGCTCCGGACCGTGAGCGCGTCCTTCCAGTTCCCGGCGTGCACGTAAAGAGAGTAGGCGAATTCGTGAAGTCCCTCGTCGGCATGAGGGTCGGGCCACTCGGGAGAGCGCAGCAAAGAAAGGCGCAGCACGTTGGCCTTGGCGTCGTAGCCGTATTTGCAGTCGTTGAGGAGGCTGAGACCGTGTTTGGTATCCGAGAGGTCGGCCCAGTGGAGCGCGGGAACCTCGAATTTCCCCTGCTCGGCTTTTGTGTTGCGCGTGGTGGGGCGCTCGATGGCGCCGTAGGGAATTTCGAAGGTGGCCTTGTCGTTGTGCGCGCTGACCGGGACGGCGACCTTCAGCAAGATGTGCTTTTCGTGCCAGTCGGCGGTCATTTTCACGTCCACGCGCGGGGAGCCGGCGGTGAGAATGATGTCCCTTACAAAGGTGGAATTTTGAAAATGATTTTTTAGCCGGAGGATGGCGCGCAAAGGGCCACTCTCGATAAGCTTGACATCGTCGGCTTGGGTGAGGTCCCAATGCTCCTTTTCGAAGTCGGCGTCGATGTTCCAGGCATCCCAGCGCTTTGGTTTATCGCGAAAGGCCTGTAGCAAATTGCCGCAAACGGCGTCTTTGGGCCCGCCGGTGTCCGATTCGGAAGGGGCCAGCATTTCGGTGTTCGTGCGCTTATCGAAAAGGTTGGTCATACAGCCGGTCTTAGGATCAACCTTCAGGCGAACAAATTCATTTTCCAGGGTGTCCGCGGACGCCTTCACGGCCGGGGGAAAGACCGCGGGCTTCTTGCCGGGGAGCACGTAATACGTCGCGTAGCCCAGCGAGGGAACATTCACGGGAAAGAGCAAGTGGACCCTCCGACTTGCACCATAGACGGACAGGACTTGGGCGGGAACATTTTTCCCGGCCGCATCGAGAACCGCCACCGTGTCCGCCGGCGAGGGCAGAACTATCTCCGTATCTATCAAGGCCGTGCGCTGCCAGGAAAGGGAATTGAACACTACGATCGGAACGCCGGCGCCCCGGAGATTGATGTTGGACATGATTTCGTCAAGCGAAGCGCCGAGGACGCCGTTGCCGACGCGCTGAACGTCTTCAAGATTCTGCTTTGCGTCGCTATAGTTCGCGGCGATGCCCGAGCCCGGAAAAATGTCGTGGAAATCGTCAAAGAGCAGGTCTTTCCAGCCACGATCGAACTCTTCGGATGGGTATTTGCGCCCGAACCGCATGGAAAGAGCGGAGAATTTTTCGGCGTTGAGCAGGAGTTCTTCCGTCGTGCGAATACGCTTTTTGGTTTCCGCCTGGGTCGTGAAGACGCCGCGGTGGTATTCGAAGTAAAGCTCGTCGCGCCACACGGGCACGTTCATGGCCGGCAATTTGGGCTGGAGGTTAGTGAAGAAATCGGCGGCGGTGCTCAATTGCAGGCTGGGAAACACGACATCTGGCTTCTCCCAACGCGTTGCGGCATCCAGCATCGTGCGCGTGGGGCCGCCACCGTGATCACCAACGCCGTAGAGGTGCAGCATTTCCGCGTTTTGGGGAGGCGCCGTTCCGTAAAGCGCGTTAAACCACACGGAGGTGTCCTTACCCAACTGCACGGGATCGATCCCACTCGCATAGTCATGGGGAAAATAGGTCAGGAGGCGGCTGCCGTCCGGCGATTCCCACCAAAACAGCTTGTGCGGGAAAACGGTGAACTCATGCGCCCAGACCAACTTTTGCGTAACGAAGGTGTCGATGCCCGACTTTTTGTAGATTTGCGGCAACTGCCAGCTGTAGCCGAAGGAATCGGGATTCCAGCCAATCTTCACGTCCACGCCGAACTTTTGCTGAAAATAGCGCTTACCCACGAGGATTTGACGGACCAGGGATTCCCCGCCGGGCATGTTCAAGTCCGGTTCAACCCACATTCCTCCGACGATTTCCCAGCGTCCCTCCTTCACGCGCTGCTGAATTTCACGGAATAAATCCGGATATTTGTCCTCCATCCAGGCATAGGTGCGCGCCGACGACATGGAGAACTTGAAATCGGGATACTCGCGCATCAAGTCCAGAGCGCTGCGGAAGGTGTTGTGAACCACCTCCACGGTTTCCGTCCAGGGCCACAGCCAGGCCATGTCGATATGGGAGTTGCCCGCGGCGCGTATCGTGAACTGTTTCATCCATGGCCGAAGGGCGTCCAATTTGCCTTGTGCCAGGCGGAGCGAGGAATCAAACGCTTGCTGATCACCACGGTCCAAGGCATTCAGATCCACGGTACTGACGGCGGCTGCAAGAATTGCTTGGTGCTCTGACCGGCCTTCGGGAAACGTGTCCACGATGGGCTGCGCGGCGAGGAGTTCCTGACGCAAGATGCCGGGATCAGGCGCCCCGGCAGGGGGCGTAATCAGCAGACGGCTGGCGTGGACTTCCGTGTTCTTTTCCGCGGCTTGTACGCGCACGGCGATGAGGAATTTTTGACCGGGTTGCGCGTTGTCGGTGAGCAGGATCGGCTGGAGGGTGTCCTCGTCGCCACGAAAGATCATTGAGCCGTTAGAGAACACCGTAATGGTAACGAAGTCGTCGCTGTAAATTTTCAAGTCCAAGCGGACCTGGGCTCCCTTCAGACTATATCCATTCAGGGCCACGGGGATTTCGATCCGGTGGCGCAGGACGCGCGGGCCGTCAGTCCACTTCTCGGCAATTTTCAGGCGCGGCCAGGAAGAGTCATCGAGAGACGGATCTTCCGGGTGGGTAATGTCCGCGTGAAAACGCCATTCGTCGAGAGGAGAGTTGACGAGGGATTCGAGCCGCGCGAGAAGCGTTTGCAGGTGCGTGTCCGGCGGCTGGCTCTGCGCGGAAGTGCCTTGCGAAAGACAATGCAGAAGAAGCGCGAGGATTCCCAGACGGCGTGTCATCCTGTGTCCACAGAACATGTATCTCTCCCGAGACTAGA
>Ga0210393_10002809_pt1 | contig 14212 bp, 12 predicted proteins | sample IncBWC27OmetaG_FD_160068 | JGI IMG/M metagenome (GOLD analysis project Ga0210393, IMG submission 160068) | Forest soil microbial communities from Barre Woods Harvard Forest LTER site, Petersham, Massachusetts, United States - Inc-BW-C-27-O ... | reverse complement strand
GCACCGATCTGCTCACCATCACGGTCGCCGGCCTGGTTCTGGGAATCGCCGTGATTGCCGTGAAGACAGGTTATTCGTTGGCGCTGGGGGCTTTCCTGCTGGGGGCGATCGTCGCCGAGACACCGCAGCGCCCGACGGTTGAACGAGCGATGCAAGGCATGCGCGACGTCTTCATCGCAGTCTTTTTTGTCTCGATCGGGATGCTGCTGAATCCAACGCTCCTGCTCAAGAACTGGGTGTTAATATTGTCGCTCGGCGCGGTCACCATTCTAGTTCGCACCTTTGCCTTGAGCGCATCCTTATTGGTTACGGGAACCTCGGATCGCGATGCCTTTCGTGCCGCGCTGATGGTGACGCCGATCGGCGAATTTGCCTTTATCATCGCGCAGCTTGGGGTGTCGGCAGGCCTGCTTTCGTCCGACTATTATCCGATCGCGGTCGGCGTGGCGCTTTTCACTGCACTCGTCTCTCCGGTTTTGATCCGGCATTCCGGCCCGATCAGTGACGGTTGGTTGAAAATCCAGCCGAAATTCTTCTATGATTCGCTGGAACTCTACCAGCAATTCCTGGCTTCGGTCGGAGAACACCAACGGCGAAGCAAGGTTTTCGGTCTGGCCCGGCGAAGCCTTCCTCCCTTGGTAATCAGCGTCATCTTCGCATCGGGGATTCTGATCATCGCCCCATTTTTGTTCGGGCGGTGGAGCCTTTTGTTCCCGGCCAGCGCGGGTGACTGGCGGTTCCATCTATTTTGGGCCGTGATCGGCGTCGCGGCGGCCGGACCCCTCCTTGGTGTCTGGCGACGGTTGGCGGAGTTTTTCAAAGGGGCGGTTGAGATTGCGTTCGGTTCGCAACGTCCCATTCTTCTGGTGGGCCTCGACTTGGTCGCTGCACTTTTCCTTTTTGTTTGGATCTGGTTGGTGACTCCGGTGATTGGCGCCTACCCGTCTTTTCTTGGAGCGATATCGGGAACCGCAGCCCTGTACGCGCTCTTTTTTGGTCGCCGCCTGCAGACCGTGCAACACCGGATCGCTTCTGAACTCGCGGAAGCAATTCTTTCCCCTGAGGAACGGCGAAAGCGAAGTCACGAACACTGGTTGAAAGACCACCAGGAGTGGGACCTCAGTTTAAGTGAAATCCGAGTGCCTGACTCGGAAGCGTGGTTTGGCAAGAGCTTGGGCGACCTCTCTCTGCGCAGTCAATTCGGCTGCTCCGTGGTCGGCGTTGAACGGCAAGGGTATCCGGTCCCAAGTTCAGGTCCGGACACCGAATTGTTCCCGGGCGACGAACTTCTCGTGCTTGGCACTGCGACCCAGATTCAACATGTCCGCGCATTTTTCGATTCCAGCCCTGCCAGGACCGAAAAAGTGGACCTGTTGGACGAAATCCGGCTGGAATCTGTGGACGTTTCGGAAAAAAGCCGACTTGTCGGTAACGCGTTGGCCGAGCTTGAGATCCCACGGCACACGGGCGTCCAGATCGTTGGCGTCGCGCGCGGGGACAATCGGATACTCTTCCCAGGCCCGTTTCAGGTGCTGGAAACAGGGGACTGGTTACTTGTCGTCGGTACGAGGGACCAGCTTCATCGGTTCCGCGAATGGATTAAGGAGCCTGGGTCGGTGAGCAATCACTAAGGATTGGTGAGCGATGCAGGCTCTGGGACCTCTTCCTGCGCGATATCGAGCACGCTCTTTGGTTTTCGGAGATTGCTATTCAGAACGTCCTTGTCCAATTCTTTCTCCCACCGGCTGACGACGATTGTCGCGACCCCGTTCCCGACGAGGTTGGTGAGTGCCCGGCATTCACTCATGAACCGGTCGATGCCAACGAGGATAGCCAGAGACTCGATCGGTACCGATGGTACAACCGAGAGCGTTGCGGCAAGCGTGATGAAACCAGCTCCAGTAACGCCGGTAGCTCCTTTCGATGAAAGCATCGCGACGACCAGCAGGACAAGCTGTTGGCCAAGTTCCAGATGCGTGTTGGTGGCCTGGGCGAGGAATACCGCCGCCATGGTCATATAAATGTTGGTGCCGTCCAGGTTGAAACTATAGCCGGTCGGAATCACCAGTCCGACAGTTGAAGAGGAGCACCCGAGCCGTTGCATTTTCTGAAGCATTCCAGGAAGCGCGGTTTCGGAGGAACTTGTGCCGAGCACGAGAAGAAGCTCTTCTTTGATATAGTTAAGGTAGCGAAAAATTGAGAAACCGTTGAAGGCGGCGATGGATCCCAGCACGATGACGACAAAGAGGGCCGCCGTCAGGTAGAAACAGAACATCAGGAAGCCCAAATTCTTCAATGCACCGATCCCCTGACTTCCCACCGTGAAAGCCATTGCACCGAAAGCGCCGATCGGCGCAAGTTTCACCAGCATCCGCATGATCCCAAAAAAGATATTTGCCGCCATGTCAACCGCGGTCAGAATCGGGGCTCCCCGAGCACCCATGAACGAAATAGCAAATCCGCTCAGGATGGCCACCAGAAGCACCTGGAGAATATCGCCCGAGGCAAAAGCGTTGAAAAAGGAGGAAGGAATAATGTTCAGCAGAAACTCTACCGGGTCGAGTGAATGAGCCTTCTGCACGAACGTTTGGGACTGCTGAACTTGAGCCGGATTCAGGGACTTCGGATCAATGTTGAAACCGGCCCCGGGTTGCAAAACGTTCACGACAATTAGGCCGATAAAAAGCGCGAAGGTGGAGACGACCTCAAAATAGAACAGAGCCTTGATCCCCACCCGGCCAAGTTTTTTCAGGTCGCTCATCGAGGCAATTCCGTGAACGACCGTGCAGAAAATGATCGGGGCGATGATCATCTTGACCAAATTGATGAATCCATCTCCCAGGGGTTTCAGGCTTTTACCCAGACCCGGGTTAATACAGCCGACCACGATCCCGAGGAACACGGCCATGAGGACCTGGATATAAAGAATGCGGTACCACGGTTTCCTGTCAGTAGGGTCGTGCATGAGGGAAGTTGAGGGGGAGTTCTCACCTTGAGCCGCGGACGCCCAAGCGGATGGATATTAGGACAAAAGCGTAGTCCGCACAAGATGTTCGTTTGCAGATTGGAGGCCACCCGAGGCCACCCGCGGACAGAAGTAAGCAAAGAGGATTTGAACAGAAGGAAGCAAAGGTAACGAAGGGCAAAGGGGACTGGCGTTCCGTGATGGTCCTTCGACAAAATCGCGTTTGATTGTGTTACGTTGGGCGGGCCTGGTCTTTGACGGCGGACAGAAGTAAGCAAAGAAGATTTGAACAGAAGGAAGCAAAGGTAACGAAGGCAAACGGGACCGGCGTTTCGCGATGGTCCTTCGACAACACGTTCGACGCGCGCTGTCGCTTGCTCATGGCAGGCCGCGTAAAGGGTCCGACCAATAAATCGCAGATGATTTGGTTCCAACCCTTTCGTAAACGCAGCACGGCCGGTCGTTATGATCGGCCGTGAACGCTCTGACGTAGTCTCAAGGAGTTAGCAATCACGGAAACGCTGCTCAGAGACATCGCCAGACTGGCAACCATTGGACTGAGCAGCAGGCCGAACACCGGATAAAGCAGGCCGGCGGCGATCGGGACGCCCAGAATATTGTAAACAAACGCGAACATCAGGTTTTGCCGGATAGTTCTCATGGTCGCGCGACTCAGAAGAATCGCGGACACCAGCAAATCAAGATCGCCCTTGACCAGTGTCACTCCGGCGCTCTCGATCGCGACTTCGGTCCCGGTCCCCATGGCGATGCCGACGTCGGCCGCCGCCAGTGCGGGCGCATCGTTGATGCCGTCTCCTGCCATGGCGACCTTGGCGCCTCCCTTTTGCATTTTAACGATCTCCTTCTGCTTTTGCTCCGGCGAAAGTTCGGCGATGACATCATCGATTCCCGCCTCTTCCGCAAGGAATCGTGCAGTCAGGTTGTTGTCCCCGGTGAGCATCACCGATCGAATATTCATGTCCCGCAGCCGTTTGACCGCCGCGGCCGAGTTTCGCTTCAGCGGGTCGGCGATGGCAATGAGCCCGGCCGGCTGGTTGTCGATCTGAACGGTGACTGCGGTTTTTCCCTCTTTTCGCCATCGATCGGCGATTTGACTAGCAATGGTCCGGGACTTTTCTTCGGGTGAAGGTTTGCCGACATAAACCAGGTGGCCCTCAACTTCGGCCTTCACCCCGGAACCGACTGTCATCTCAAATGCGGCGGTTTTTGGCAAAGTCGAATTCCCGGCCGCCCGAACGATTGCTCGCCCGATGGGATGTTCACTCAGAGCCTCGACGGCAGCAGCTAGACGGAGGAGTTCCTCGCGCGGATACGGCTTAAAGGCCACGGTTTCGGTTGCCGTAGGGTTGCCCTGCGTCAAGGTGCCGGTTTTATCAAAGGCGACTGTATCGACTTTTTCCAACTTCTCGAGGACCGCTGCGTCCCGAATGAGGATGCCCAACTGTGCTCCTCTTCCAATCCCGACCATGACCGCCATAGGCGTGGCCAGGCCCAGCGCACAGGGACAGGCAATGATCAAAACTGCAACCGCTGAATTGAAGGCAAACGGCCACCGAGGGTCCGGGCCGAAGATCAACCAGGCCGCGAAGGTGAGCAGAGCGACCAGGAGCACAGCTGGAACAAACCATTCTGCAACCCGGTCCGCGGTTCTCTGTACCGGTGCCTGAGACCGTTGTGCTTTCGCGACGAGATGAACGATCTGCGCCAGCAACGTGTCATCCCCGACGCGTTTGGCCCGGAACAGAAAACTGCCTGATCCGTTGATGGTTCCGCCGATGACGGTATCTCCCGCTTTCTTCGTCACCGGCATTGCTTCTCCAGTCATCATCGATTCATTCAGCTCCGATCGTCCTTCAAGCAAAAGGCCGTCCACAGGCACTCGGTCTCCGGGGCGGACGCGCAAAATGTCGTCCACATGAACCTCGTCCAGCGGTACCTCTTCTTCGCGATCCCCGTCGATCCGGCGGGCAGTTTGAGGCGACAACGCCAGCAAAGACCGAATCGCGGAGCTGGTTTTCGATCGGGCCCGGAGTTCAAGCACTTGCCCTAAGAGAGCCAGGACTGTAATGACTGCCGCCGCTTCGAAATAGCTGTTTGCGCCATGGCCCCCGTGACCGGAGTCAGAGAAAAAGAGATGGACGACAATGAAAAGATACGCGGCGCTCGTTCCCAGCGAGATCAAGGTGAACATGTTAGGGCTTCGGTGAATCACAGATCTCCAGGCCTTTTCTAGGAAAGGCCAGCCGGCCCAGAGAACCACCGGTGTGCTGAGCGCGAACTCGATCAAGAGAGAGGTCCGTTCCCCGACGGAGTCGACGATCTGCTGCAATCCAGGGATCATTTCGCCCATGGCGAGCAAGAATACGGGAAGCGTCAGAAGCGCTCCGATCCAGAATCGTCGAGTCAAATCGTCCAGTTCACCGGGATCGTCGGAAGCGGCGCTCGGCGCCACCGGTTCAAGTGCCATCCCGCAGATTGGGCAATCGCCCGGCTTCTCGGAAATGACTTCCGGATGCATCGGGCAGGTGTACTTGCGTGCCGAGGCCACGGATCGTGTCGTCTCCTGAGCCATCCCGCATTTCGGGCATGATCCGTGTTCGGCGTTTTCAGATTCCGGTTCTGCTTTCATTGAAATCGTCCTATTTAAGGAACCGGGAGAGAACATGGTGCAGCTCGTTGACCAATTCGGTTGGTTGCATCGGCTTGGCTTTGGGATGCTGGGAATCCTGTCCGATGACGCAGGTCTGGAGATGACTGGTGAGAAGCTCAACCCCGAGCGCATCAAGCGCGGAACGGACGGCTGAAATCTGGTTCAAGATATCGACGCAATACCGATCGTCTTCGATCATTCGTTGGATACCGGCCACCTGGCCGGCGATCCGATTGGCTCGGCGCCGAATACTTTCGCGGGTATTCTGCAACATCCCAGATACATATACCCGGTATACGTATATTGCAAATCCTCGCGCCGGAGGCTTCTCCGGAACCAAGGAAAAGAAAAACCCGTCCGGCAGCCGCCGGACGGGTCTCTTCGAATCTGGTTTGAATCAGATTAGTAATCCATGCCGCCCATGCCGCCCATGCCACCCGGGCCGCCTGCCGGTGCCGGTTTATCCTTTTCAGGAAGCTCGGTCACAAGCGCCTCGGTGGTGAGCAACAGACCGGAAATCGACGCCGCATTCTGCAGCGCGTAACGGGTCACTTTGGTCGGATCGACCACGCCGGCCTTCACGAGGTCGACGTATTCGCCAGTCGCAACGTTATACCCTTCACTTCCGGAACGCGCTTTTACTTCCTGAACGATCAGGGCGCCTTCCTGGCCTGCATTATCGGCAAGCTGACGGAGAGGAGATTCAACAGCCCGGCGTACGATCTCAAGTCCGGTCTTTTCATCACCTTCCAGTTTCAGGTTGTCCAACGCCTTCTGCGCGCGGATCAGGGCGACACCGCCGCCGGGGACGATGCCTTCTTCGACGGCCGCACGTGTCGCATGCAGTGCGTCTTCAACGCGAGCTTTCTTCTCTTTCATCTCGGTCTCGGTTGCAGCGCCCACATTAATGACCGCGACGCCGCCCGCGAGCTTGGCAAGACGTTCTTGCAGCTTCTCGCGATCATAGTCGGAGGTCGTCTCGTCAATCTGCCTGCGGATTTGGCTGACGCGACCCTGGATATCTTTGGTCGAGCCTTCGCCTTCCACAATCGTGGTATTTTCTTTGTCGATCGTGATTCGCTTGGCGCGGCCAAGATCGTCCAAGGTAATGTTTTCGAGTTTGATACCGAGGTCTTCGGTTAAACAACGACCACCGGTGAGAACTGCGATATCTTCCAGCATCGCTTTTCGGCGATCACCGAAGCCCGGGGCCTTGACTGCAGCAACCTGCAGTGTGCCACGCAGTTTGTTAACGACGAGGGTAGCGAGTGCTTCGCCTTCGACATCTTCAGCAATGATCAGAAGCGGACGACTGGCTTTGGCAACCTTCTCGAGCACCGGGAGAAGATCCTTGAGGCTGGAGATTTTTTTCTCGTGGATGAGGATGTAGGCATTTTCCAGAATGGCTTCCATGCTCTCCGCGTTGGTCACGAAGTAAGGCGAAAGATAGCCTTTATCGAACTGCATGCCTTCCACCACTTCCAGAGTGGTTTCGATCGACTTGGCTTCTTCCACAGTGATCGTGCCATCTTTACCAACCTTATCCATCGCGTCGGCGATAATTTCACCGATCGTGATATCCCAGTTTGCCGAGACGGTTGCGACCTGGGCGATTTCGGTTCGGTCGGACACCTTCTTGGAAATCTTCGCCAATTCAGCCACTACCGCTTCAACGGCCTTTCCAATTCCACGCTGCAAGGACGTCGGATTTGCACCTGCGGTGACGTTCCGCAAACCTTCGCGGAAGATCGATTCGGCCAGAACCGTGGCCGTCGTGGTGCCGTCGCCGGCGACATCCGAGGTCTTCGAAGCAACTTCGCGGACCAACTGAGCTCCCATGTTCTCGTATGGGTCTTCGAGCTCGATCTCTTTTGCTACGGTTACGCCATCTTTCGTGATCGTCGGGCTCCCGAACTTTTTGTCCAGGATCACATTGCGCCCAGACGGTCCAAGTGTGGCCTTAACCGCCTTCGCGAGTTTCTCCACTCCCCGCAAAAGAGCGTGCCGAGCCGCTTCATCAAACTGCAATTGTTTTGCTGCCATAATTTGTGCTAACTACTTTTTAAATGTTCTTTTATCCGATGATGCCGAGAATGTCGTCTTCGCGCATGATCAGATAGTTGTCGCCATCGATCTTGATCTCAGTACCGCCATACTTAGAGATCAACACCTTGTCTCCGACCTTGACGTTGAAGTCTACCTTCTTGCCGTTGTCGTCGAGTTTGCCGGTGCCGAGTGCAACGACTGTGCCTTCCTGGGGTTTCTCTTTTGCTGTATCAGGAATGATGATGCCACCCTTTTTGACTTCCTTCTCATCGAGCGGTTGAACTATCACCCGATCACCGAGAGGTTTCACGTTGATTGCCATACTGTATATATCCTCCTTCTTGATTTAATGTAGGTTTCAGGACCAGCGCGCCGGCGGCGAAGGATTGGACCGCCAGGCACGATGGGGGAATTTGTAAATCTTTAGCTCTTCTTCTTGTCGTCATCGACGACTTCGAAATCTGCGTCCACGACGTTATCGTCGGGCTTAGCCGTGCTGCTAGCTCCGGTGCCTGCGGTAGGACCGCCGGCCTCGCCGGGGGGTGGTCCGGGTTTCTGAGCTGCAGCCTGTTTGTAGAGCTCGGCACTGATAGCTTGGAAACGACTTTGCAACTCTTCCGTCGCTTTCTTGATCGCCTCGGCATCGGTACCGTTCAGCTTCTCGCGAACATCTTTGATCGCGTCTTCCACGCCCTTCTTCTGATCTGCCGATAACTTTTCGCCAAGCTCAGTCAACTGCTTCTCGCACTGGTAGGCCAGATTGTCGGCGGTGTTTCGAATCTCGGCTGCTTCCCGGGTTTTCCGGTCTTCTTCGGCGTGTGCCTCCGCATCCTTGCGCAAATTCTCAACTTCTTCCTTGGTGAGTCCGCTGCTGCCGGTAATGGAAATTTTCTGTTCTTTTCCGGTTCCAAGATCCTTTGCGGAGACATTCAGGATGCCGTTGGCGTCAATGTCGAAAGTGACCTCCACTTGCGGCACCCCGCGCGGGGCGGGCGGGATCCCGTCCAAATGGAATGTCCCCAGCGTCTTATTGTCCCGGGCCATCGGCCGTTCGCCTTGTAGAACCTTGATTTCCACCCCGGGCTGATTATCGCTATAGGTTGAAAAGATCTGCTGTTTCCGTGTCGGAATCGTTGTGTTGCGGGGAATCATCGGCGTCGCAATATTACCCGCGGTCTCAATGGCGAGAGTCAACGGCGTAACATCCAGCAATAAAACATCTTTGACGTCGCCGCGTAGAACCCCCCCCTGGATCGCTGCACCAACCGCCACTACTTCATCCGGGTTGACACCCTTGTGCGGCTCTTTGCCAATCAACTTGCGGGCCGTATCAACTACCTTCGGCATCCGCGTCATGCCACCCACGAGCACCAACTCGTTAATCTCGCTTTCGGAAAGTTTTGCGTCTGCGAGACACGCTTTTACCGGCCGTATCGTTCGTTCGAACAGATCATCGGTTAACTGCTCAAGCTTGGAGCGAGTCAGCTTCTTCTGAATATGTTTCGGCCCCGTGGCATCTGCGGTAATGAAAGGGAGATTGATCTCGTACTCCTGCGACGAAGAAAGGGCGATCTTGGCCTTTTCCGCTTCCTCCTTGATTCTTTGCAGCGCGTCGGACTGCTTGCTCACATCCACACCAGTTTCCGACCGAAACTCGGCGATGATCCAATCCATGAGCTTGTTGTCCCAGTCGTCGCCCCCCAGATGAGTGTCTCCGTTCGTCGCTTTTACTTCGAAAACGCCTTCCCCAATCTCCAGCACCGATATGTCGAAGGTGCCGCCTCCCAAATCGTAGACGGCAATTTTTTCGTCTTTCTTTTTATCCAGTCCATACGCCAGCGAGGCCGCTGTCGGCTCGTTGATGATCCGCAAAACTTCCAAACCGGCAATTCGCCCGGCATCTTTGGTCGCATTCCGCTGGGAATCATTGAAATAAGCCGGAACGGTAATCACGGCCTGGGTGATCTTTTCACCCAGTTTTGCTTCGGCGTCTGCTTTGAGCTTCGCCAGAATCATTGCCGAGATCTCTGGTGGCGAGAAACTCTTGCGCTCTCCGCCCACCTGCACCTCGACATGAGCATCGCCATTGGAAGCTCGGATAATCTTGTAGGGAACACGTTTCGCTTCGTCCTGGACCTCTTCAAATTTCCGTCCCATGAAGCGTTTGATTGAGAAAACAGTATTCTGCGAGTTAGTAACCGCCTGCCGTTTTGCGGCCTGCCCTATCAAACGTTCCCCGCTCTTTGCAAAAGCAACAATCGAAGGTGTGGTACGCGCGCCTTCAGAGTTTTCGATGACGACCGGTTCGCCACCCTCCATAACGGCCATACAGGAGTTGGTGGTTCCAAGGTCAATTCCAAGAATTTTAGGCATAGGTCGAGCCAAGGGAATGCGCACCTTGCATGCCAAAAAAGCGAAAAGAGTAATGATAAATCTAACTATCTCAGGTTGAGAACGTTAGATATTGTCGTAGAAAATCGCAGGGACCGAATATAGTGTCATTATGACGCAGCATGGCTCATCCCCCGTGAGCCACGCTGTCACCGTGGCGCTAGTCCCATCGCAGATGAGTCCCTTGATTTTTCGCGATCCGGCGATCATGCTCGCAGTTGCTCTCGCCAACGATTGGCTATGATCGATGCGAATTCAAATCCCAGCGCCCAAGAAAGCGTGCCGTCCCCAGATCAGATCGAGACCGCGGGCGTGCAAGTGACCGAGAGGGACATCGTCTTCGATTGTCCGCATTGCGGGGGAGAGCTTGCGATTGACATGGATGGAGCCGGGATGGAAGTCAATTGCGCGCACTGTGGCAAGGCGCTGACGGTGCCCGAGTATCATGGACCGTCGCTTCAGTTTTTGCAGGCGGCAACGTCCAAGCTCGCAAAGGCGATTCAATCCGCCCGGAATGCGTCTCCGAAGAAATTTCATTTTGAGGGGCGCACGCCTGAGGAATTGAATCGGCGGCAAAACGAGTTGCAGCGAACACTTCGGGAGAGCCAGACCCAACTGACCGAAATCAAGGGTCACATTCATCACGCGACAATCCAGTTGCATCGCTACCAACTGAAGCTGGAAGTCATCCAGGAACGGCAAAGCGAGCTCAAGGCCGAACTTGATGCGCTCATTCAAGCGCTCAATCAGACCTGAGCGCTTATTTCGCGCCGAATGACCGGTCGAACTTGCAGCGTCGAGAGCGCTCGTAGAAAACAAGTTGAAACTGCTTCCTAGACGCAGGAATGTCTCGAGCTCGTCTTGGATGGGTGCCAGAGCGGTCGATTGGGCACGCCTGGAAAGCGTGTGTACCGCAAGGTACCGAGGGTTCGAATCCCTCCCCATCCGCCAGCGGTTCAAAACGAATCAGTTATGGAGAATCGGTGGCCAAAAGTTTCTCAGTTCTGAGAGAGTGTGAATTTATAATCTTTGGCGACAAGGACGCCTTCGCCGAACTGAAGACCATAACTAAACTCGGCGTGCTTATGGTTGCTAAACTTCATTTTGCCTTCGACCTGCAATTCATCAGGAGATTTCCAATCTCCTAGCGTGAATGATTCGGCGATCGACCGGCCTCCCGCGTCCCGTTGGGCTTGGTTGGCTATCCTGGTTAGGTCGGCATCCGGTTCTCGAGCTTTGCCCCAGGTCGCACCATTGTCATCGGTCCACGCCGCGACGATTTCTGAACCCAGAGCGCTGTTGGTCACTACGACTACCCGTTTTGAGGTCGGTGCCCAAGATACCTCAAATTTTGCGTTGCCCGTCGTCGATCGTATCAATGTGATTAGCCACTGACCTTTTGCATCGACCAAGAAAACGCCCGAGCGAGAATATTGGACGGCAAAGTGTCCGTCCGGAGAGTTCGCCTCCGCGGATTTAGCCGCGAAACCGGTCAGCAGCAAAGCTGCCGCTGCGCAGATAGTGACTGTCTTCATGGGTTTACGAAAAATTCACACGGGGTTTCCCCAACAATAATGCTACACAGGTAGAAGTGCGCGGAAAGTGCTTTACATACGTTCCGACTCATCATTTATGTTCCCGGTCATGAAATGGAAACGATGTTCGTGGTTCCTCGCGCTTTTAGCTGCGGCGGGTGCGCTCATTTTGACATCCTGCATGAACCAGGAGGGTATTGGGCCGGGCGAGGGCGAACTGAAAAGCGGCGGAGCGTCCGCAGGAGGCTACTGACTTCCGAAAATCATCGGAAGAGCTTTCGGCGACAACCCTTAGGACCGAGTATAGAATCACTCAGACGGCGCTTCCGGCGCTGTCAAAGAGATGGGCGTGGTTGGCGTCGAATCCAAAGCCGACCGCATCAGAGTATCTGTAATTTTGGAATCCCTTCACATTCAAAGTAATCCGGTTCCCGGCCGGCGTTGTACCGTGAAGCAAAGTCAGATCGCCCAGGTTCTCCACAACCTCGATCAAAAGGGTGCTGGCGCCGCTGCCTGGTTCGCAGACCCGGATGTGTTCAGGTCGCAAGCCCAGGGTTAACTCCGCACCGGGCGCCAAATCTGCCGATCTGGTTTTCGCCAGGCTCAAAGGCCGGGACGGGAAATCAGGACCCGCGATGACAACGATCGTTTCGGTCGTGTGTTCCGCACGTACCTTAAGGAAATTCATTCTAGGCGCCCCGATAAAGCCAGCGACGAACAGATTCGCAGGCCGTTGATAGAGATCGAGCGGGACGCCGATCTGTTCGATTTTACCTTCGTTCAAGACAATGATCTTGTCCGCCAACGTCATTGCTTCGACTTGGTCGTGAGTCACATAAATCATGGTCGTCTGCAGTTCGCTGTGCAATTTGGAAAGCTCAATCCGCATCTGCACCCGGAGTTCCGCATCGAGATTTGAGAGCGGCTCGTCGAAAAGGAAAACTTCCGGTTCACGGACAATTGCCCGACCAATGGCTACGCGCTGACGTTGTCCGCCGGAGAGTTCTTTGGGCCGCCGTCTCAGGTACGGAGTGAGCTGCAGGATTTCAGCGGCGCGCGCAACCCGCTCTTTGATCTCGTGCTTTGGGCGCTTGGCCATCCGCAGGCCGAATCCCATGTTCTCCTCAACGGACATATGCGGATAAAGAGCGTAGGTTTGAAACACCATTGCCACACCGCGATTCGCCGGGTCGACATTGTTGACTTGGCGACCGCCGATCCAAACTTCTCCCTCGGTCGCCTCTTCCAGTCCGGCGATGATCCGCAGCAGGGTTGATTTACCGCACCCGGAGGGCCCGACGAAAACCACGAACTCCCCGTCCTCAATTTGAAGGCTGACGCCGTGGATGACTTCGATTTGGCCGAATCGCTTTACAATATTTTCGAGTTTTAAACCTGCCATTATGCGAACTATTCTTGGAGATGACGCAACAACCTCAGGTATCAGAGAGGGACTGCTTGCGCAAGAGGTGATCTGTTGGCTCTTTCGGCCGCTGAACCGGGGGAAACACTGCACGAAAGAAAAACTTTTTCGAAACTTCACGTTCTTCGAGGTGTTCAGCAGTGTGAGGTGACGTATGAAGAACATACTGCTATTACCAGCCTCCGCTTTGGGCGTCGCAGATACAGGCTCTTAACTGGCTTGACTGCTATGACTGGAGCGTGCTGCGTTTGGTCCATGAAGTTCTCCAACGAGGCGTAAATGGCCAGGCTTCAGCTAAAAAAGTGACTACCAAACACACTTCTGACTAAGAACAACCTGAAATTGCTATGACAAAACACATTCTGCTTCTAGCTGCGGTCCTCGGCTTTATCGCTCAATCCAGCGTCTACGCCGCGGATCCGACTCCTGCTCCGAGCGCGAGCCCGAAAGCTACGACCCATCACCATAAGCATCACGCCAAGAAGTCGGCCTCTCCGGCAGCTTCGCCTGAAGCGACTCCAAAATCCTCCTAAGGCGTACGCTATCCGGTCGCCGGACCGATGGTCCGGTAACCGCTGAAAACTACAAGTGATTTGGTCCTTCGGAGATTAAAGCCGAATCAAGGACCCTTCAGTTGAAAAGCTGATTTGGCCCGGACGGAAACGCCCGGGCCGAATCTTTTCCGGGATGATGCGCACGATTTCCCGGATAGCCGCGAATAGCGGGCGGTCTCTCGCCGTCCAAGGAACTGGACTTGTGGTACGGTACTCCTTTCTGTTGTTGGCGGCTCTTGGGTTGTTCGCTTCGATCTCGGATTCGAAGGCGGGACCTCATTTCGGTCCGTCGCGCCGGGGATCACCCGGCGGCGTTGCCTATTCCGAGTATCATCACCGCCCGTACTATTATCGCCGATACCACTACGCCCCGGCTTATCGGTCGCCGCGATGGCATCCGAATCGCTTTCCGCACCGATAAGCCGGATTCTGCCCGCTACGGCGGCGAGCTTGGGAGAATCCGTTCGCGCCGGAGCAGATGCCCGGTCACGAGCACATCACTTCCGACTCGTTTGTAACGGATGCGATGGAGCCTGCTCGCGTCCTTCATACTCTCGACTCCAGCGCCTCCGAAGCTTGGTTTGTTCCCGCCCGTCAGCAAGGGCGTGGTAAAACACCAGAGCTCAT
>Ga0210393_10002808_pt1 | contig 14216 bp, 13 predicted proteins | sample IncBWC27OmetaG_FD_160068 | JGI IMG/M metagenome (GOLD analysis project Ga0210393, IMG submission 160068) | Forest soil microbial communities from Barre Woods Harvard Forest LTER site, Petersham, Massachusetts, United States - Inc-BW-C-27-O ... | reverse complement strand
GCGGGCCTTGAGGTCCGCGGCGCACGGCATCGGCGATCCGCGCCTCCTTCGAACCTGCGACGAGGTGGTCAACGAGCACCCCCAGCCGGCGGCCCGGGCCGGGCTCGAACTCGGTCACGATGCTCACCAAGTCGTCCACCCCGCCGAGGTGCTCGACGACGACACCTTCGATTCGCAAGTCCTCGCCCCACACTTGTGCGATGAGTTCGGCATCGTGGCGGCCCTCAACATAGATCCGGCTGGCACGGGCGACCCGGGCGCGGGCGCCGGGCACTGCGACCGATCCCGACGCCGTCCTGCCCGCGGCGGAAGGTGCCTCCCGTTGTGGCGCCGTGAGGATCGCCGGGCGACCTTCGAGCAGATACCCGGGGCCCAGCGGAAAACCGCGGGTGTGGCCGTGCCGGTCTTCCAGTTCGATCCGGCCGTATTCGACGCGGACCACTGCCCCGACATAGCCGGTCTCTATATCCTCCACGACCAGACCCAGCTCAGCCGGGTACTCAGTCGAGCGAGGCTTGCGCCGGCCCGCGGCGAGAACATCGGTTCCATAGCGATCCATCACGCGGCAATACTAGGAAGCCTTGCGGCTAAACACCGTTACGGCGCGCCACATCTGTGCACAACTAACGGCCGGAGCGCATCACCACTGCGGAGCGCGGCCCGACCTCTACCTGTTGCCCGGCAAGTCCGGCCCGCGCGGGGTCGAATGAGTCACACACGACTTCCCAGGGGTGCTGCGCAATGCTGCCGGCAATGGAGAAGGTCAACGCCTCCCACCAGGCGTTGACTAACACCAGAAAGTCGTTGTCGATCAACGGCGTGCCATCGGCGTCGACGTCGGGATCCGTTGAGCCGTCAATGAACAACGCGATGCTGCGCGCGACGGGATCCATCCAGTCCTGGGGTGCCATGTCGGCACCTGATGGTGTGAACCAACGCAAGTCCGCAGCGTCGGCCCCGGTGAGAAAGCGGCGCCTGCGGAACACCGGGTGGCGACGGCGCAGTGCGATGAGATCTTTGGTGAACCTGATGAGCGCATCGTCGGCATTGGACCAGTCAAACCACGTGATCTCGTTGTCCTGGCAGTAGGCGTTGTTATTTCCCCGCTGGGTCCGGCCCAACTCGTCGCCACCCAGCACCATCGGGACGCCGCCGGACAACAACAGGGTTAGCAGGAACGCGCGTTCCTGTCGCGCTCGAAGCGCCAGCACGTCGGGATCATCGGTCGGCCCCTCCACTCCGCAGTTCCATGACCGGTTGTCGTCGGCGCCGTCGCGATTGTTTTCGCCGTTCGCCTCGTTGTGCTTCTGGTCATAGGAGACAAGGTCGTTCAGCGTGAATCCGTCGTGCACGGTGACGAAGTTGACCGATGCGCTCGGGCGACGCCCCTCCGCACGATCGCCGTAGATATCCGACGATCCACACAACCGCGACGCGAACTCCGCAAGACGTCCATCCTGGCTGCGCCACCAGTCGCGGACGGTGTCGCGAAAGCGGCCATTCCATTCGCTCCAGAGCGGGGGAAACCGGCCGACCTCATAGCTGTCCATCTGGCCGACGTCCCACGGTTCCGCGATCAGCTTTGCCTGCGAAATCACCGGGTCTTGAGCGACGAGATCGAAGAAGGCGGACACCGGGTCAAAGGCGCCGTTCTCCCGTCCGAGGGTGGCTGCCAGGTCGAAGCGAAAGCCGTCGACGCCCATCTCCGACAACCAATAGCGCAGGGAGTCCATGATCAACCGCAGCGTCGTGGGATTGTCGGTGTTCAACGAATTGCCGGTCCCGGTCGTGTCGAAGTAGCTGCTCGGGTCGGCCGGAACCAGCCGGTAGTAGGCCGGGTTGTAGAGCCCGCGGAAACACAAGGTCGGCCCGCCGGCTCCGCCCTCGGCCGTGTGGTTGAACACCACGTCGAGGATCACTTCCAAACCGGCGGCGTGCAGGGCGTCGACCATCGCACGGAATTCGGCGATCTCTCCGCCCGATCGGCCAGCCCGCGCCGTGGCGGAGTAGTTCGCCTGGGGCGCAAAGAATCCGATCGTGTTGTATCCCCAGTAGTTGGTCAGGCCGCGGTCGACGAGGAATTCTTCGGACACGCTGCGGTGGACGGGCAGCAGTTCCACCGCTGTCACGCCGAGGTCGACCAGATGTTGCAGTGCCGCCTCGTGAGCAAGGCCCGCGTAGGTGCCGCGGAGCTCTTCCGGCACCCCCGGATGGGTTGCGGTGAACCCGCGAACGTGCACCTCGTAGAGGACGGTGTCGGCGAGCGCACGTTGCGGTTTGGGCACAGTGACGGGCGGCAGAACGGCTGACACCAGGCTGCGCGGGACATCTGGGGCTGAGTCGAGAGGGCTTGGCGCCGAAGGGTTTTCCGCCGAGTGACCAAGGACCTCCGGCCCGAATCGCACATCGCCCTTGATTGCGCGTGCATAGGGGTCCAGCAGCAGCTTCGCCGGGTTGTAACGCAAACCATGTCCAGGATCGAAGGGGCCGCTGACCCGAAATCCGTAGGCCTGCCCCGGCCCGGCCCCTGGCACGAAGCCGTGCCATACGTCGCCGTCGCGGTCCGGCAGAACCAGTTGTGTCTCCGCCCCGTCGGCGTCGAACAGGCAGAGCCTCACCTCATCACCGCCCGAGGCCACCGCGAAGTTGGTGCCCCGCGCGTCGGGCGTGGCGCCCAGCGGGTCGGGCCGGCCCGGCACGATTTTCGGTGTCATTTGTCCTTCCTTACTCCTCGGTTCCTGACACCAGTGTTTGGACGACTTCGGATGCGGGCGGAAAGACGCGATGGCGGCGGCGGATCACGTCGGCGATGAGGCCGGTCCACCCGGTCTGGTGGCTGGCGCCCAGCCCGGCCCCGGTGTCGCCGTGAAAGTATTCGGAGAACAGCAGATTGTTCCGCCATCGCGGGTCGGTCTGCATGCGATTGACCCCGCCGAAGCACGGCCGGCGTCCTTGCTGATCGACGACGAAGAGCGAAACAAGCCGCTTCCACTGATCGGCAGCGACCTCGCCGAGCGTGACGCTGGTTCCCGATCCGGTGGGGTACTCGATCGTCAGGTCGGCTCCGAAGAACTCGTGGTATCGCTCAAGCGCAGTCGCCGCCAGGTAGTTGAGCGGAAACCAAACGGGGCCACGCCAATTCGAGTTCCCGCCGAACATCGTCGTGGTCGACTCGGCCGGTTCGTAGTCAATGGTGGCGTGCACGCCCTCGACGTCGAGAACGTAGGGATGGTCCCGGTGCACCGCCGACAACGACCGCAGCCCGTGCGGTGATAGGAACTCGTTAGGATCGAAAAGCGGTTGGCACAAAAGCCGCAACCGGTCGAGCCCTACCACGCCGACCAGGAGCCGCCGCTTGCCGGGATCGCCGCGAAGTATCCCGGCCGAGGTCATTTCGGCGGTGTCGCCGAGCCCATGGCGTCGCAGGTATTCGGCGAACCTCTTGTCGGTCTTAAGCGTCTCGTCGATGGCCTCCTCGTTGACCACGGCCGCGGCTAGCGACGGGATCATCGCCACCACCGATCGCACGCGCACGGGCACGACGCTGCCGTCGGTGAGAATGATGCGGTCGTAGAACATTCCGTCACGCTCATCCCAGACACCGGAAGTCTCGAGTGCCTCTGAGATGGCGGCGAAGTGTTCGAGGAACTTTTGCACCAAGTCCAGGGCCGGCCGCTGCCGCACGCCGTGCAAGATCGCGGCGATCGTCGCCATGGACAACGCGTAGGCGGCCATCCAGCCTGTGGCGTCCGACTGTTCAAGAATGCCGCGGACGGGCAGGTGCGAGCGGTCGAGCGGACCGATGTTGTCCAGGCCCATGAAACCGCCCTCGAACAGGTTCGATCCGTTCGTGTCTTCGCGGTTGATCCACCAGGTGAAGTTCACCAGCAGTTTGTCGAAGATTCTGCTTAGGAAGTCGACGTCACGACCGCCGTCGATCGCGAAGACCTCGAGCGCCGCCCACGCCAGCACTGGAGGATTGACGTCGCCGAAGTCCCACTCGTAAGCGGGCACCGCCCCAGTGGGGTGCTGAAACCACTCACGGCATAGCAGTAACAGTTGATACTTGGCAAACGCGGGATCGAGGTGCACGAGCGCCACACATTGAAAAGCCAAGTCCCACGCGGCAAACCACGGGTACTCCCATGTGTCGGGCATCGACATCACATCGAAAGCCTGGAAGCTGCGCCACTTGGCATTGCGGCCATGCAGCCGTCGAACCGGGGGCGGAGGCTGCGCCGGATCGCCGTCGAGCCAACGTGCCACGTCGTAGTGGTAGAACTGCTTGCTCCACAGCATCCCGGCGAACGCCTGACGCATCACCGCAGCTTCGTCGTCGGACGCGTCGGCCGGCGTGAGCTCGGCATAGAACTCGTCCGCCTCGTTGCGGCACCGGGCAACTACGCGGGTGAACTCGGCGCCCAGCGCGTCCGCGTGGTCCTGTTGCAAGCGGGCCGGACGCAGTCGCAGCCGTAGCTCGACGGTCTCCGTGGGATCGACCGAAACTCGGTACCACGCAGCACATTTGGTTCCTTGCCGCGCAGGGTTGACGCTGTCAGCGCCCGAGACAACATGGTCGTTGATGCCGTCCTTGGGCCAGCGTGTGGGAGTCGAAGCGCCGTACAACCGCGCGACGTTCGTCTCGTTATCGCAGAACAACAATTCCAGGTGGGCCCCGTCCGCCGCAGCCCCCGCCAGCAACTCGAGCTCGCCGAGTAACGGATGGTCGACGGATATCACCCTGGCCGCGGTCGCGCCCAGCCTCGGCCGGACCGCGTCGCTGTCCCATGACCACGTATTGCGGAACCACGCCGTCGGGAGCACGTGCAAAAGCTCCGTGTCCGGCCCGGCGTTTGTCACGCGGACCGACATCAGAATGTCGGTTGGATCGTTCTTCGCGTAGCACACGTCGACGATCCAGTACCGGTCGTCGTCGAATATCCCGGTGTCAAGTAGCTCATACTCAAGATCGCACCTGCCTCGCCTGCGGTTCTCATCGAGCAGGCTTTGGTATGGGAATGCGCGCTGTGGGTAGTGGTAGCGCCAGGTGTTCCAGGCGTGGCTAGGGACGGCGTCCAGAAACCACCAGTACTCCTTGACGTCCTCGCCGTGATTGCCTTCCGTGCCGGTGAGACCGAACGCGCGCTCTTTGAGGATGGAATCGCGGCCGTTCCATAACGCCAACGCCAGGCATAAGCGCTGCTCGATGTCACAGAAGCCGGCCAAGCCGTCCTCGCCCCACCGGTACGCGCGGGATCGCGCGTGGTCATGCGGCAGGTAGCTCCAAGCTTCGCCGTCGGGGCTGTAGTCTTCGCGGACTGTGCCCCATTGACGTTCGCTCAGATAGGGCCCCCACAGATACCAGTCGCTGGCCTGCCGCAGGCCTTCGTCGAGACGGCCGAAACCATCGACTCGCTGCCGTTCTGTTCCTGTCACCGCGGTATCGAAGTGGGTTCGCTCGGTCAGGGATTGAGCAGCGCCGCGCGCGTTTGGTAGTACATTGCGCTAAGCACGGCGGATTCGGCTGCGTCGATCGCGGCCACTGCAAAAGCGATGGCATCCCCTGCAGAAGACTCCGCGGCATTGGCACCTGCGGTGACATAGTCGGCCTCGATGTCGTCGCCGGCCTGATCCAAGCCTGCAGGCGCGCCGATGGCGCGATTGCAAGCGCTACTGGCAGTAGATCTGAGCTCATCCTCTCTGCGTTGGCCGGCGGCCCGCACTTGGTCCGGCACGACCGTTGCTCGCTCCCGGATCTGCTCGAATCGTGCAATGAGATCGACGCCCGCCATTGGAACTCCCTCATCAGGTTCCGGCTGATAGAAAGCATAGTCGCGAACCAGCCTCGCGCCGTCATTGTCCCCGACCACAACAACACCTGCCAACGATCGTGAATCGGTCACACCGAGTCCCATCAGGCCTGCCGTGCGGCGATTCGGTCCGTCCCGACCAGCACTCTCGCTACAAGGTAACCGAAGATGAATCCGCCGACGTGGGCGAAGAAAGCGACACCGCTGCCACCGGTCTTCGGCTCGACAAGCGAGTAGTTGCTTTCGAAGAACTGATACAGGAACCAGCCGCCCAGGAATACCCATGCCGGGATGTCGATCGGGAACCACCCCAGCAGCGTGCGGATCCGTGAGCTGGGATAGAGCACGAGATACGCGCCCAGTACGGCAGCGATCGCGCCACTGGCGCCCAGAGTCGGTACCTGCGCATCAGACGCCGAGCCGAAGAGCAAGGTCATCGCGGTCTGCGTCATCGTGGCGACGAATCCCCCGGCGAAGTACAAAAGCAGATATCCGAGCCGCCCGAATGCGTCCTCGACGTTCTTGCCGAAGATCGCCAGGAACAGCATGTTGCCGAGGATGTGATCCCAGCTGGCATGCAGGAACATGGCCGTGATCCAACCGACTCCCCAGGGAACGCCTAGGTGGCAGGCGTTATCGATGTTGCACGGATAGAACGACGCTCGGTTAACCGCGGCATCACCGTTCGGCAGTTCATAGAACAGCCACACCGCGAAGTTGGCAGCGATCAGCGCGACATTGACGACCGGGAACCGGCGGGCCGGAATACCGTCGGAGTAAGGGATCATCCGGGCAACCTCTGGGAGCCGTCGCTTTGTCGTCCCCGCATTGACTTCAGTGGCAGAGCCATCTTGATGATACAGGCGCTCGTCATGGGCTCCCTCGCTGTCGACAACGATCTTGGCGGGACAATCATCGCGCTTGGGTGTCCGGTCGTCATTGTTGCGGCGGACATCAAGGATTCAGAGTGTAAGCCCAAAGAATCCATAAAAAGTCCGTAAGTAACCGTGTGGTGTTACCGAGCTGATGACTTTGCCGCTGCTATGTTGAGACCCGTGGTACGGGCTGCCGTAGTCGCTTAGCGTGCGGCGGTTAGCGAGGTGGAAGTATGGACCTGGCCCATTGGGTGTCGAGCATTGTCGCTTTTGTGCGGGCCGGATACCCCACCGGCATGCCGACTACCGGTTATGTGCCGCTTGCGGCCCTGTCGCGCCGGCGCGCATCCAACGACGAGATTACTGCCATCACAAGCGAACTCATTATGCAACGCCACCGGCCGATCAGTAGCGCCGACGCGGGTGTGGCGATCACCCGCGTCACGAACGAGATGCCGTCTCAGGATGACATCGCGCGTGTCCAACGCCGCCTTGATGCGATCGGATGCGCGCGCGAAAAGCGCCGCATGACCGGATAACTCGGCCCCTCAAGACGGCGGCTTGACCGGGCCGCCGCAGGCCTTCAGGAAGTCCGCGTAGTTCCAGGTCTGCAAAAACTGTTGGCCCGCTTGCAGTCCGCTCTGATAAAGGGCTTCTCGTTGTTCGGCGGTGATGTCGAAGTCGATCGGGCTCGTGTCCTGGGCGGGCACGAAGATGGTGCGGCGCACCGTACACGGATCGTCGATGTAGGCGTTGTCCTGATTGCTCACCAGTGTTTCGATCGCGGCGATTCCCAAGGACACCGGCCCATACACCGGATGGGTGGGCGGAATGCCGGGCCGTGCCGATAGCCGGATGCCGAACGTCGGCCAACGCGGCTCGGCGCGGTCGAACAGCTCCACCGGAAAACTCGACAGCAACCCGCCGTCGACCCAGGTGGCGCCGCGCACCCGAACCGGTTCGAACACGTACGGAATCGCCGCCGACGCGTGCACCGCGCGCGCCACCGAGAACTTGTCCGGGTCGATGCCATAGGAGTCCAGGTCCCACGGGATGCGAACCAGCCGGCGTCGGGACAGGTCACTGGCGGTGACGACCAGCGACCAGGCGAATTGTTCGGGCTCTTCGCCGGTGCGCAGGTCGCCAAAGGTGCGCACGCCGAACTTGGCCAGCCAACCGGCCAGCAGCTGTTCGAGATAGGCCCCTCGGTACACACCGTCGGACACCAGAAGGGACAGCCCCCCACCGATCAGCGGCACATGTCCAATCAGATTGCGGTCAAGGAACTTCCGGTAGTCGATGCTGCGCATGATCTCCGCGAGCGTGCTCAGCGGCTCACCGGCGGCCTGCAGAGCCGCCACCAGCGACGCCACGATCGCGCCCGCGCTGGTCCCGGCGACACGAGGAAACTCATACCCGGCCGCGGCCAACGCGTCCACAGCTCCCACCAGCCCGATACCTCGCACGCCACCGCCTTCGCACACCAGGTCGACATGCGCCGTGCTCACGGCCGCCACCATAGCCGGATCGGGCCTGATTACGGGTGCGCGGCACGCCGAAAAACCCTGCTCATCGGATGCTCAGGACATGCTCAGGAAATTCGATGACCGTCTACGCCGAAGAAGTGCAAGTGCCCAGGCTCTGGATGCAGGCGCACGCGGCTGCCCTTCTCCGGTGGGTGACGCCCGTCGGCACGCGCAACGATGGGCCGATCGATTACCTTGCCGGAGCCCGTGATTCGGCCGTACAGGTAGGCGTCTGCCCCGAGCTCCTCGACCACGTCAACCTCCATCTCGACGCCAAGGCCACCCAGCTCGAAGTGTTCGGGACGAACCCCGACAACGACCTCTTCTGCGGCGTCGGTGATCTCACGGGGTAGCCGAATCGGCCAATCCCCCAGCGATACCGAGGAGTCCACGATCGGAAGGGTGAACAGGTTCATCGCAGGAGACCCGATGAATCCCGCGACAAAGACGTTGTCGGGATTGCGGTAAAGCTCACGAGGCGTGGCGAACTGCTGCAGCACACCGTCGCACAGCACCGCGACTCGGTCGCCCATTGTCATGGCCTCGACTTGGTCGTGGGTGACGTAGACGGTGGTGGTATCGAGTCGTCGTTGCAGCGCGGCGATCTGGTTGCGGGTTTGCACCCGCAGCTTGGCGTCGAGATTGGATAGCGGCTCGTCCATCAGGAATACCTGGGGGCGACGCACGATCGCACGCCCCATCGCCACCCGCTGGCGTTGCCCACCGGAGAGGTCTTTGGGTTTGCGGTCCAGATACGGTTGCAGGTCAAGCAGTTTCGCCGCTGCCAGGACCCGGTCGCGGATTTCGGCCTTCGGTGTCTTGGCGACTTTCAGGGCAAAACCCATGTTTTGCGCAACCGTCATATGCGGGTAGAGCGCATAGTTCTGGAAGACCATCGCGACGTCGCGGTCCTTGGGATCGAGGTTCGTGACGTCACGCTCGCCAATCCGGATGCGTCCGGAGTCCAGTGTTTCCAGGCCGGCCACCATCCGCAGCGAGGTTGTCTTGCCGCATCCAGATGGCCCAACCAAGACGACGAACTCGCCATCGCCGACATCCAAATCGAGGCTATCCAGGGCCGGCCGATCCGTGCCCGGATAGCGCCGCGTCGCTTGCTCGAAAGTCACCGACGCCATGTTTTACCCGTTGAGTCCCGTGACGGTGATACCGCGGACAAAGGAACGCTGCGCGATCGCATAGATGATGACAAGCGGCAGCATGATCAGCATCGAGGATGCCATTATTATCGGCCAGCGCGCGACATATTCACCCCGAAGCCGGACCAGGCCGAGTGTCAGCGTGGCCAGGCTGTTGCGCTGGAGCATCAGTAGCGGCCAAAGGAAGTCGTTCCAGACGTTGACCCAGGTGAGCACCGCGAGCACCATCACCGCGGGCCGCGCATGGGGCAGCAGGATCCGCCAGTAGATCTGCCACGGCGAGCAACCGTCCAGGATTGCGGCTTCCTCGAGGTCGGTCGGAAGCGTTTGGAAGAACTGGCGCATGAGGTAGGTGCCAAAAGCGCTGCCGAACAAGCCCGGCACGATCATCGCCCATGGAGTGTCGACCCACCCGACGGTCCGCATCAAGATGAACTGCGGGATCACGGTCACGGTCAAGGGCACCATCAGCGTCCCCAGGTACAAAACGAACAGCGTGTCACGCCCGCGAAATTGCAGCCGCGCGAATGCATATCCGGCCAATGAGCAAAAGAAGACCTGGCCGGCCGTGACGCATCCGGCGTACAGCACGGTGTTGAAGAACATGCGCCAGAACGGCATCAGCGTAAACACCTCGGTGTAGTTCGACCACCGCGGGTGAGCCGGCAACAGCCTTGGCTCGGTGACCTCGCCTTCCCTTTTCAACGAGCCGGACACCGCCCAGGCAATTGGGAACAGCCAGCACCACGCGATGCCGATGAGCGCGGTGTAGACCAGAACACCACGAATGACATTGCGCGTGAACACATGCTCAGCTGAGACCACGAGAAGTCTCCCAAGACCGCTGCCGCGTGAGCCGCAACTGGAACACGGTCAGCACCAGCAAGATGGCGAACATCACCCATGCCAGTGCGGACGCGTAGCCGAATTCCAGGAAGGAGAACGCGTGCTGGAACAGCATGATGCCCAGAACATAGGTCGCGGTTTCCGGCCCGCCATTCGCGCCGTTGAGGACGTAGACCATGTCAAATGCCTGGAACGCGTGGATGATCGAAATGATCCCCACAAACGATATCGACCCCCGAATCAGCGGCACGGTGATGAACACGAACTGCCGTATCTCCCCCGCGCCGTCGATTTTGGCGGCCTCGTAGACGGTCCCCGGAACCCCCTGCATCGCCGCCAGCAAGATGACGGTCGCGAATGGCACACTGCGCCACACGCTGACAATGCACAGCGAGGCCATCGCCCACCTGGGGTCGACCAGCCATGGGATCGGGCCGATCCCGACCCAGCCCAGCATTATGTTGAGCAGCCCATTGTCGGTGTTGAAGACGAACTGCCATACGACCGCCATTACCACCGACGAGATGGCCAGCGGCAGAAAGACGATGGTGCGAAAAACACCGATGCCCTTGACTTTCCGGTTCAGCACGCCGGCAACGACAAGGCTGATGGCGATAGTCGGCACGACCGTCCCGAGGGTGAAGATCACGGTGTTGCGGATGGCGATGAGAAAGAGCGGGTCAGACGTGAAAAGATCTTCGAAGTTCTTCAGGCCCACGAACTTTGGCGGTCTGAACACGTCCCACTGCTGAAAGCTCATGTACAGCGAGAATCCGAGCGGAAACAGCATGAACACCGCGACCGCCGCCAGGTTCGGTGCGACGAAAAGGCGGCCGGCCCAGGCGCGCCGTCGCCACGGACCGGCGCCTTTGGAGCGTTTGCGGGTAACCGGCCCGGGTGCGGCGGGTAAATCGATCGATGTCATGGAGTGCGCAGCACCTCGTCGAGAGCCGGCGACAACCCGGTCAGCGATGTCGCCGGCCGGGATCCGCGCAGCACAGGTCCGAAGCTGCGGTCCATCAGGGCGACGATCTTCTCCCACGCCGGGGTGACCGGCAGTCCTTCCGAATACGCCGGTCCTTGAGTGAGTATGGAGAGGTTGCCGACGTTCTGGTGGGCTTTGGCGAATCCGGTCGAGTTGAGCGCGGATCGCAGCACCGGCACGAAGAGGCTGGATTCACCAATCAACGCCTGGCCGACGGGGCCGGTCGCGAATTTCACGAATTCCCATGCCTGCTCCTTCCGTTGACTGCTCGCGGAGATGGCCAGTCCGGTGGAACCGATATTGGAGTGGGCAGGCTGTCCCTGCCGGCGTGGCCCTACTGGCAACGAGGTGACATCGAAATCCAGGCCGTCGGCTCGAATGAAGGTCTGGTATCGCCAGTGGCCGCCCATCGCGATCGCCGCCTTGCCCGCCGCGAACAGGTCGGGCGTGGACATCGACTGCACCTCGGATGCGTCGGGCGCCACCTTGTGCTTGGTAGCCAGGTCGGCGTAGAACTGCACCGCCTCGATGAAAGCGTCGTTATCGAAGTTGAAGTGGGTCGGGTTCTTCAGCGGGGTGGACCACGGTACCCCGTTGTTCATGGCGAACAGACCGGCCGAGTAGTACGAAAACCACATGTTTACGAAACCCCACTGCGTGGCCCGTCCAGAACCGTTCCGCTTGGTGAGAGCGGTGGCCGTATTCAGGAATTCCCCGAAAGTCCACGGCTGCTCCCACATTCTGGGCGGCGCCGGCACCCCGGCTTCGGCAAAAAGCCGTTTGTTGTAAAAGAGGTAGTTTCCAGACCATTGCTCCGGAAGAGCGTACTGGCCTCCGTTGAACGTGAAGGTGTCGTACAGGGCCCCGATGCCGTCTGACTTCAGTTCCGCTGCGAAGGCTTGATCGCGAGCCAGCAACGTGTTGAGGTCCAGCAACACCCCCCGGGCGGCGAGCTCGGCGTAGGTCAATTCCCACGCCATCAGCACATCCGGGCACTTACCGCCGGCGCAAAACGTCGCTAGCTGCTGCATAACGCCCGGCGCGGACAACACCGCGCGAACCTTGATATCGGGATGGCGGCGCTGAAATTCGTCGACGATGCCCATCCTGGCATCGCGCTCGTCCGGGTTGGCCGCAAAGAAGAAGGTCAACGCGTCGTCGTCGGAAGCACAGCCGGCGGCCGACGGTGCCAGTGACGCAGCGGCGAGCGCACCGGCGCCCCGCAGCAGACTCCGCCGTCCGAACGGCTTATCGAGCATGGTGCTCCCGATCTTGCCCCCAAGCCGGCCGCCCCGCCGACTGTGTCTGATGTCCTTGGTACCCGATGGGCCTGTGGTGTGCCTGGGATGGCAGGACTGGCAGTGCGAGAACGGCCTGGCGCAGGCGCTCGGCGTCACCAGTGATGTCGAGCGTGTGAATGCGGTTGTCGGTTCCAATGCCGACCTGCAGCATGATCTGCGCGCGCCCGCGCGGCGCGATCACGATGCCCGGCGCACCGTCGATGAGCATGACGACACCGACCCGCGCTCGCTGGGCGAATCGACGGGTCTCCGCGGCGACCTCACCGGCCCCACGCAGCTCGGTCGGCACCCCTTCAGAAACTAGGGCAGGAACCAGCGCCCGATCGACCCGGCGCACCACCTCGGGAGCGAGCAGCTCGAGCAAAGTCGCGATATCACCGCCACGGGAGGCCGCCAGGAAGGCTTCCACGATCTCGAGGTGATCAGCTGCGCGACGAGGTTGGGCAGGCGCGCCGCCCAGCAGTCGCCCGCGGGCCCGGCTCGCGAGCTTCTTTGCAGCCGCCGGCGACCGATCCAACAGATCTGCGATCGTCTCGAACGGCACAGCGAACACTTCGTGCAGCACAAAGGCAACGCGCTGGGCAGGTGAGAGCCGGTCGAGCACGACCAGCAGCGCGCGACTGACCGAATCGGCCAGCAGCGCGTCCTCGTCCGCCGGCGCTGAGCCGGTTCCCGCCAGCCGGTCCAGCTCGTCGGCGTCGGCCAGCGGTTGCTCGGCGCGCCGCTTGCGCATCCGAAGCTGATCGAAAGCCTCATGTGCGGTGATCGTGGTGAACCAGCCGGTGAGATTTTCGACGGCGTCGAAATCCGAACGACTGGCCTTCAGCCATGCTGACTGCACCGCGTCATCGGCGTCGGCTACCGAGCCGAGCAGCTGAAACGCGACCGACCTCAGGTGTCGGCGATCTGCGTCAAACCGTTGCGCCAGATCATCGAGTTTTTCCGGAGCGCTCAAAGGGTCACCTTTTCCGCACGGGAGTCGTCAAGAAGATGACCACATCCATCGAACTCTCAGTCGCAAAGGAGACCAGCACCATGACCCTACCGATTGTGCGCTGCAACAGGCGCTGCGGCCATGCGGCTCGCCGCGGAAATAGCTGCACCACAACGGATTGACCCATGAACACCGCATTCATCGTGGTCACGGTGACCACCGCCCTCGTCACCGCAGCAATCGCGGTCGCCGACCTCATCCCCGCCGGATTCGTACTGGCAAACTCGGCCGAGGTCGGTGTACCGCGTTCTTGGGTTACCGGCATTGGGGGCGGTGAAGCTGGCCGGGGCCGCCGGGCTGGTTGTCGGGCTGCTGGGCCTGCGGGCCTTAGGAATTGCGGCCGCCGTCGGCCTAATCCTGTTCTTTGTTGGTGCGGTGGTCACGCACCTTCGGGCCCACGTCCTGTACAACATCGCGTTTCCCGGCGCCTTCTTGTGCCTGTCGGCCGCATCGTTGGCGCTGATAGTTGCGCACTGAAGAAACGCAACGGTCAGGCGGGAAAGTACCGGATCTGGTTGATCGCGTTGGCTCGCCAGGCCACATCGGCGAATATGATGCCGCGCCCATGACCGGAGTTGAGCGAGACCGCGACCGTTCTGCCCGCGCTGACGACCTTGGTCCAGCTGGCCCCGTTGAGTTGCTCGACGAGTTCGGCGAGGTCGAGCGGATCGTTGTCACCCAAAGTTATTGGGGCAGTAGGTGATAACGCCCGCAGAGCGGCG
>Ga0210393_10002805_pt1 | contig 14218 bp, 13 predicted proteins | sample IncBWC27OmetaG_FD_160068 | JGI IMG/M metagenome (GOLD analysis project Ga0210393, IMG submission 160068) | Forest soil microbial communities from Barre Woods Harvard Forest LTER site, Petersham, Massachusetts, United States - Inc-BW-C-27-O ... | reverse complement strand
CTCAACGTTGCTGTTACCCGGCGAAGAACACCCGCGCACCGATGCCAAGGAAATCTACGAGCGGCTCGAACGCAGTGTCGATATGGTCTTGGACGGCGGCAATTGCGGCCTGACTCCAACGTCGGTCATCGATTTGTCGAGCGACCGCGCCATCGTGGTTCGCGTAGGAAGGGGCGATGTCAGCCCCTTTGAACCGGCGGCCACCGTATAATGCGGCACCAAGCGGGCGACGACGCTCGTAATTAATTTAAATAACGAGTGTAAGTATTGGATTTATCTCAATTTCTTGACGCTCTGTCGGTCGGGCTTGCCGCCATCTCGGTTTGGGCCATTCCGGTTTTGTTCGCCATTACTCTGCACGAGGTCGCGCACGGCTGGACCGCGCTCTACTTCGGCGACCGTACGGCGCAGTTGCTCGGCCGCCTGAGCCTCAATCCGCTGCGTCACATTGATCCGCTCGGCACGGTGCTGGTTCCGGGAGCGCTTCTTCTTGCGTTCGGATTTCCGCTGTTCGGTTGGGCGAAACCGGTGCCGGTGGAAACGAGCGGTCTGATGAATCCGCGCCGCTCCTCGATCTTGATTGCACTCGCAGGGCCGGCCGCGAATATCTTGATGGCGGCGTTGTGGGGCGGTGTGTTGGCCGCCGTGCTGCAAATCAGGCGGGGTCAAACCTTGGATAACTGGGTGCTGCTCATGGCCCAAGCCGGCATCAAGGTCAACGCCGTTCTGGCGGTGTTTAATCTGTTGCCGATCCCACCCTTGGATGGAGGCCGTGTGCTGGTCGGGGTTCTACCCGCGCGCTTAGGCGCAGGGCTGCAAAGGATTGCGCCCGCCGGCATGTTCATCGTCGTGGGCTTGTCGGTGCTGGGATTGCTGCGATGGCTTTTCGGCCCCGCCTACCGTGCCGCCGGCCAGCTGATCCACGTTTTAGGCATCGGGCTTTCGGCATGAGCGTCCCGGCACAAAACCGCCGCGTCCTGTCGGGCATGCGTCCCACGGGGCAATTGCACTTGGGAAATTATCACGGTGCCCTGAAGAACTGGATCGAGCTGCAGTATCAGTACGAATGTTATTTCTTCGTCGCCGATTGGCATGCGCTGACCACGGGATACGAGGACACCTCGAAACTCGAGGAAAACACCTGGAGCATGGTGATCGACTGGCTGGCCGCGGGTCTCAACCCGGGCGTGGCCACGCTGTTCATCCAGTCAAAGGTGCCCGAGCATGCCGAGCTGCATCTGTTGCTGTCGATGATTACGCCTCTGGGTTGGCTGGAACGCGTTCCGTCCTACAAGGACCAGCAGGCGCAGCTTGCGGACCATGACTTGAGCACCTACGGCTTTCTCGGTTATCCGTTGCTGCAAAGCGCCGACATCCTTCTATATCGCTCCCAATACGTGCCGGTCGGCGAAGACCAGGTTGCGCACGTCGAGATAACGCGCGAGGTGGCGCGGCGCTTCAATCACATTTATGGCCGCGAGCCTGAATTTGAGCAGAAGGTGGAGAAAGCCATCAAGAGCTTGGGCTCGCGAAATTCCGCCATGTACCGCTCTCTGCGCAAGGCATTTCAGGAAAAAGGCGATGACGATGCGCTCGCCAAAGCACAAGCGTTGGTCGAGGCGAATGCGCGGCTCACCGTGGCCGATCGCGACCGCTTGCTCGGTTTTCTGGAAGGCGCGGGAATCGCGATTTTGCCGGAGCCCGAAGCGTTATTGACCGCCACGCCAAAGGTCCCGGGTCTCGATGGACGCAAGATGTCCAAGTCTTACGGCAACACCATCGGTCTGCGCGAGGACACGGACTCCATCGTCAAAAAGCTCAAGGCCATGCAAACCGACCCGGCTCGCGTGCGCCGCACCGATCCCGGCGATCCTGATAAGTGTCCGGTTTGGGATCTGCACAAAATATATTCGACTCCCGAGACCCAAGAATGGGTGCAGAAGGGATGCCGCTCCGCGGGTATCGGTTGCCTGGAATGCAAGGCGCCGCTCATCGAGAAAATCGTGGAAGAGGTCTCCGGCATCGCCAAGCGGGCGCAGGAGTTCGAGGAGAATCCGGACCTGGTACGCGGTATCATCGCGGAAGGGTGCGAGCGGGCGCGGACTGTGGCGCGCGACACGATGGATGCTGTCCGACAGGCTATGGCCATGGATTACCGATGAAACCTGAATTGACGCTGGTTCAAAATGCGGCACCACCTGCGCCGCCGGCCAGCGAGAGCACACCGGCACAAGGCGAAATGCCGTTTGCAGTCGTGGAGGGCCAGCCGATTATCGAGATGCCGCGAGATCTGTATATCCCGCCACAGGCGCTCGAGGTGTTTCTCGAAGCGTTTGAGGGACCGCTCGACATGCTGCTGTATCTGATTCGGCGGCAGAATCTGGATATTCTCGATATTCCGATCGCGGAAATAACCCGTCAATACATGCGCTACATCGAGTTGATGCAGGTGCTGCAGCTCGAATTGGCCGGCGAATATCTGTTGATGGCGGCTACGCTCGCCGAGGTGAAGTCACGCATGCTCCTGCCGCGCGTCGGTACGGATGACACGTCTGACGAGGCCGACCCGCGCGCGGAACTGGTGCGTCGCTTGCAGGAGTACGAACGCTTCAAACGCGCGGCCGAGAGCATCGATCGGATGCCGCGGCTGGAGCGCGATACGTGGGTTGCGTCGGCCGAATTGGTCGATCGAAAGGTGGTGCGCATTCCCCCGCAGGTGACGTTGCAAGAAATGCTGATAGCTTTTCAAGACGTGTTATCGCGCAGCGACATGTTCGCCCACCATCACGTGCAGCGTGAACCCTTGTCGGTGCGCCAGCGCATGGCAGATGTCCTGACCTCGCTGCAGACCAACGCGTTCGTCGATTTTGTGCGCTTGTTTACCCCGGAAGAGGGACGCCGCGGTGTCACCGTGACCTTTGTGGCGATACTGGAACTATTGCGCGAAGGGTTGATCGAAATAATTCAATCCGAAGCGTACGCACCCCTGCATGTGCGCCTGGGCAATCCAGCCCGGAACCTGTCGCTGGTCGCCGACGACGGCGCTGCCAATGATGATCTTGCGAGAACTCAATGAACCATCAATACGTGAAGAATGTAGTTGAAGCAGCACTGCTCGCGGCAGGCCGGCCCCTGACGCTGGATGAGCTGATGAGCGTATTCGACGAGCGCGACGGATCGATCGCCGAAGAGGTCAAGGGCGCGATTGCGACGCTGACGGAGGAGTACGCAACGCGGGGACTCGAACTGTTGGAAGTGGCGAGCGGATTTCGCATTCAAATCAGAGCGGCGGTTGCTCAGCCGGTGGCGCGTCTGTGGCAGGAGCGTCCCGCCAAGTACTCGCGCGCGCTGCTCGAGACTTTGGCGCTGATCGCGTATCGCCAGCCCATCACCCGTGGCGAAATCGAACAAATTCGCGGCGTCGCCGTGAACCCGAACATCATCAAAACCTTGCACGAGCGCAACTGGATTCGCGTGGTCGGTCACCGCGACGTGCCGGGCAAGCCGGAGCTGCTCGGCACCACGCGCGAGTTCCTCGACTACTTCAGCTTGAAAAAGCTGGACGACCTGCCGACCCTGGCGCAGCTCAAGGAGCTCGAGGATTTGCGCGTGCAATTGACTTTGCCGGGCGCCGAGGCGCAAATCCTCACAGATCCGCAAATCCCCGTCGATGCGGCGGCGGGCATGGACGCAGCGGCAGACTTGGACGCGGCGGCGGATCTCGAGGCGGCGGTGGACGAGGAGGAAGAGCCGAGCGCGGAGGGCGCCGCGCCACGCACGCATGGGTTGGTCGCAAGTGGTGCACAAGATGATTCCATTTGATGGCCACGCGACCCAAGACCAGGCCACCCAAGGCCGTGCGGGCGCGGAAAGCCGCGTTCGCAGGCAAAGCGGCTGCGCCGCATAAGGAACCGCCCAGCGGCGAACGCGTGCAGAAGCTCCTGTCGGCGGCGGGCATCGGCTCGCGCCGCGAAGTCGAGCGCTGGATCCGTGAATCGCGCTTGAAAGTCAACGGCGAGGTACCCGAGCTGGGGGCGAAGCTGACCGCGCGCGACCGCATCACCTTGGACGGCCGCCCGGTGCGACTGCATACACCGGAGGTGAAACAATCACGGGTGCTGCTGTTCCACCGCTCGCCCGGCGAGAATCTTGATCTCAAGGCGGCGACCTCGCGTGCCGCTGAACATTTAAACCTGCCGCGCTCGGCGGGCCGGTGGCTCGCGATTCAGCCAATGCCCCCCGTCGATGGGGGCTTGGAAATTCTGACCGATGACGGTTCTTGGGCGCATCGCGTGTCGCGAGGCGCGCACGCCTTGACCGTCGATTATGTGCTGAGAATGCGCGGTCCGTTGAACGAGGGCCTCGTCGCAGAGTTTCGCGCGGCAACGGATTGCGAGGGTGAAGAGATGAGCATTCTCGAGGTCAACGCCAAATATGGCGCGGGCTTCAATCATTGGCTCAACGTGACGGTGCGCGCCACCCGCTCGGCGCAAGTTCGGCATTGGTTCGCCGCTCGCGGCATCATCGTGAGCCGCTTGATGCGGGTCCGCTTCGGCCCGGTGCATCTCGGGCATGATTTGCCGCGAGGGCACTCCCGAGCCATGCTGACGAGCGAGCGCAATGCGTTGGTCAACGAAATCGATGCGGCGCAAGCGGTTGCGGTAGCTCCACCCAGTGATATTGATCGGTTGGGGTAGTGCTTGAACTCCAGCCGATCGATATCACATGCCGGCGCCACCGCGCGCGCGTTGGGCAAGGCCCTGCGTCTTCCGGGCCTTGAAGCTTGCCATCCCACCAAGCCATGCGCGCGGCCGCTCTATCTCACCGTCCCGCGGCTAGTTCGCCGGCGGATTCTTCGAAGCCTCGAGCAATTGCGCCAGATATTGCTGCCAAACAGCGGCCCAGGTGTGGGTGCCATGGCCATGCGTCTGATCCGAGGCGGGCAGCAAGATGAAGCGGCCGTTCTTCACGCGCTTAATTTCGCGCTCGGCGATGCCCAGTTCCGGGGGATTGATGAAATCATCGCCCGAGTTGATCTGCAGCAGCGGCGCCTTGATCTTCTCGAGACCCGCTGACGGGTCATAGTCCCGCGACGCATTGACCTGGTACAGAAAATCGTTGGCGTCCAATGTTTCCATCTCGCGCGGCATGTATTTTCCGAGGAATTCATCCGCGGCATCGCGGGTCGGCAGTGTGATCTGCATCTGGATGGGCGCGCTGCCCGCAATCAAGAGTAATCCGGCCACCGTTCGCAGGGCGTCAGTCGGTTGAGTGGTGTAGTCGCCCTTCATCCACTGCGGATCATTGCGAATGGCGTCCATGGCCAGATCGCGCCATAGGCGGTTGCGTCCCGCGATCTGCACCGGCAGGCACGCCAGCGGCATGAGGGCGTCCATGAAATCCGGATAGGCTTCGCCCCACATGAAAGTGTGCATGCAGCCCATGGAGGTGCCCATGACCAGGCGCAGATGGTTCACATCGAGGCCCTTGGTGAGCAAGAGATACTGCGCCAGCACCATATCCTGATAGGAATACTGGGGGAAATGCATCCGCAAGCCGTCGCTCGGCTTGCTGGAATTGCCGTGGCCGATGCCGTCCGGAAGAATGATGTAGTACTTGTCCGCGTCCAGAAGCCCTCCCTTCTTGAACAGGACGGCGGAGAATCTATCGTTGATGAGGCTGCGGCCCGATCCCCCGGTGCCGTGCATGATCAGCACGGCATTGGTGACATGGCCGAGCACATCCCTTTTCGGCTTGCCGAGATGCGTATAGTGCAGACGCAGTTCGGGCAGCGTTTCTCCCGACGCGAAATGAAAATCATGCAGGACGTAGTCGCCCTCGAGCGGCCGCGAATCCAGGTCGGCAGCATGGCTGGCCGCGCCGGCACCCAAACAGAACGATGCCAGTAAGGCGCCCGAGTACAGTTTGCGTAAATCCATCCGTGTATTCCTCAAATTGCTATTGCGCGTCTATGAACTGACCATCAATACCGCGACCGCGTTCGCTCAGCAAGTATAAAAAGGGACCGGTCACGGATTCCGCCGTGGGAACGGTGTTCGGATCTTCCGCAGGATAGGCGGCGGCGCGCATCGCGGTGCGCATCCGGCCGGGGTTCACGCTGTTGATCCGGATATTCGCTTCGCCCTCCAACTCCTCGAACAGCATCGCGCGGACGGATTCCAGTCCGGCTTTCGATACCGCGTAGGCGCCCCAAAACGGGCGCGCTTGCTTCACCACGCCGCTGCTGACAAAGATGATCGAGGCGTCGGCGGACTTGCGCAAATCCGGGAGAAGAACCTGCGTCAGAATAAACGGTGCGGTGAGATTCACATGCAAGACCTTGCACCAGGTCGGTACGTCGTATTGCTCGAGGGGGGAGCGATCGCCCAACAGTCCCGCGGCATGCACCAAACCGTCGAGCTTGCCGAACGCCGAGCCGATGGTACGCGCCAGTGCGTCGTATTCCACCGCCGTCGCGAGCGCCAGATCCAGGGTGGCGATGGCCGGTTGCGGTGCGCCAAGCGCCTCAATTTCGTCATAGACACGGTCCAGCTTGGCATTATTGCGGCCCGACAGGATGACCGTCGCGCCGGCGCGCGCGCATTGGATCGCCAGCGCGCGCCCGAGTCCGCTGCCGGCGCCGGTGATCAGGATGGTGCGTCCCTCGAGGAGCGCGCCGTCGGGCAGGAAATCTTTCGGGATTGGTTGCGACATCGATGCTTATCCAGCGGCGCGGCGCGCCGTTGACCACGCCAGCAGCATATCCTGCCAGCGCGCAGACTCAAGGCTTGACGTACGCTGCCGCAAGTGTTTGAGGCCCACAGCAGCCAACACTAGCAAGTGACGCTGCTGGGCACGGCAAGCCGCGGGCAGCGCCAGCGCCGCGCTCTCGTAGCATTGAGCGGCGCGCGCGCGCAGCAGCTCCAGGTAGCTTTCAAGTTTCGGGGGCGCCTGATCGGCGCAAAGATCGGCGTTCTCAAGACCCGCCGCCAGCAGTTCTTCCACGGCGAACGGGACACGCCCGACGCGTGCTTGGCGACGGTAGTCGCGACTCATGCGCGCCAAATAGTCGGCCGCCGCCAAGGCCCGCAGACAGTTTCCCAAGCCCACCTCATCCAGGGCGCCTCCGGCAAGCTGCGACGCCAACCCCAGCGGCCCGGCACGCAGCGCGCCAGCGTGCGGTTCGAGCTCCGCGCTTCGTTCCAGCGGCACGCCGCTCAACTCCGCCAGCGATGCTTCAACGGCACCGCTCAAGGGGGTGAAATCGACTGCGTCGGCCCGCGGCAGCGATGCCAGATACCGGCAGATCGGATGAACGGGCGCGCGGACGATGAGGCGCTGGATCTCCTCCTGCCACCAGGCCAACTTGATGCGCGAGGCACTCGCTTCCGTCGCAGGATCCAGCAGCGCATTCCACTCGGCGAGCAAGGCGTACACGCCGAGCAGGGGCGCGCGCGTCGGCGCGGCGGCGAACAGCCAGCTCCAATAACGCACCGACCCTATAGGGATGGCGCGCGCCCGATAGGTGGCATCAAGTGTCTTGGGAACCGGGCTCACCCGAGGCCTCGCGCTCTTCAGGTTCGGCGCGCGGCGTTCGAGTCAAGCTTTCGATCGGTTCGATAGGCTCGATCTCACGGCTTACGCGCAACCCGAGGGAGGGGAAACGCCGCGCCGCGGGCAACACCTGTTGTTCCAGCGAACCCACAGCGCGGTTAAAGGAGTCGACGCTGCTGCCTAATGATTTTCCCAGCTTTCCTAAGTGTTCGCCGAAGACCGCCAAGCGCTTGTACAACTCCTCGCCCAGTTGCCGCACCTCGCGGGCGTTGTCGGCCAAGACCGTTTGTTTCCATCCGTAGGAGATTACCTTGAGGAGTGCGATGAGACTGGTGGGGGTTGCCAGCATGATGTTCTGGCGCATGGAGTCATCGATCAAGCCCGGATTTTCCTGCAGCGCGGCCGACAGAAACTGGTCCCCCGGAAGAAACAGCACGACAAAATCAGGGCTGCGCTCGAACTGCGACCAGTACTGCTTGGACGATAACTCGCGCACCCGGGCGCCGACGATTTGCGCATGCCGGCGCAACTGTGTGTTTCGATCTTCATCGCTCTGTGCCTCGACTGCCGCCAGATAGGCGTCCAAGGGCGTCTTGACGTCGATCACAATGTCGCGTTGCTCGGGCATGTGCACGACCATGTCGGGACGAATAGCGCCTGAATCCGTGCTCTGATGTTGCTGCTCGGTGAAATCGACGTGCAAAGTCATGCCGGACAATTCGACCACGCGCCGCAAGGTGATCTCGCCCCATTGGCCGCGCACGCCGGGGCGACGCAGCGCGGTCACGAGATTGCGCGTTTCGCGGGAGAGCAAATTTTGCCCGGTCGCCAGCACCTCCATTTGCGATTTCATGGTTGCAAAAGAATCGATGCGGTCGCGCTCGATTGCCTGAATCTGCGTTTCGGTCTTGGCCAGCGCTTCGCGAATCGGTTTTACCAGGGATTCGATCGCGGATTCACGCTCCTTCAACAGCTGCGCGGCATCCTGCTGCTGACGGGCCAAGCGCTCGCGCGCGAGCGTCAGAAACACTTCGCTGTTGCTTTGCAGGCTGTCGCGCGCCAATTCGCCGAATACGCCGTGCAATTGCTCGCGGGCGCGGACTGCCGCTTGTTCGCGCTCCGCGCTCAAGAGTTCCTCGCTCTTTAGGTGCGCGCGCAGCACCTCCAACTCAACCCGCAGTGCCTGCTCGCGGCGCGCGCGCCAAATGAGCGCCGCCATGGCACCCAACGCCATGCCAACGAGCAGTGCGAGCATGAGCTTGAGGTCGCTCACAAGCGCCCGCTGGCCTTGAGCCAGTCCAAAAGATCGAGCGGCTGTTCCAAATAACCATCCCCGCCCCATTGACGCGTATCTTCGTCGGCGCGCACATAACCGTAATTGGCCACCAATGCGGGCATCGCTGCAGCATGAGCAGCCTGCACGTCGCGCTCGGCGTCGCCCACGTAAATACACTCGCCCGGGGAGACTTCGGCGAGCGCCGCGGCGTGCAGCAGCGGCATGGGATGGGGCTTGCGCTCCGCCAACGTATCGCCGCTGACGACGCAGGCGAAGCGCTCCCGCAATCCCATTTCCTCGAGCAGCGGCTCGGTGAGCCATGCCGCCTTGTTGGTGACAATGCCGCTTTTGATGCCCCAGCGTGTCAGCGCGTCCAGCGCTTCGCCCATCCCCGGAAAGAGCCGTGTCTCGCGGCTGAGCGCACCGCGATAAATCTCCAAGAAGCGCCGTTGCAGCTGCTGCGCGTTTTCGGGGCTCGCATCCGGGAACCCCGCTTTCACGACACGCGCGGCGCCGTGACTCACCGCGCTGCGAATCGACTCGTAGGGCAGGGGAGCGAGCAGTTCTTCGCGCCGCAGCGCATTGAGTGCGCCGACCATGTCGGGCGCAGTGTCGAGCAACGTGCCGTCCAGATCAAATAACACCGCCCTGAGTGCCATGTCAGGCGGAACGTTTGAAGTGCGCAAGGTAATTGATGTCGGTGTTCGGTGAGAGGGAAAACGCGCGGGTAAAGGGGTTAAACGTGATCCCCGTCAGATCGAGCAACGTGAGGCCGGCTTCGCGGCCCCAACGGGCCAGCTCCGAGGGACGAATGAATTTCAAATACTCGTGGGTGCCCCGGGGCAGCGCCCGCGCTATGTACTCCGCCCCGATGATCGCCACCGCAAACGCCACGGGTTTGCGGTTCAGCGTGGAGACGATCACATCCCCGCCGGGGCGCGCGAGCCGCGCTAAAGCGCCGAGAACCGCCGCCGGATCCGGCACGTGCTCGAGCATTTCCATGCACGTGACCAGATCGAAGTTCGAAGGCTGCTCGGCCGCCAACTCCTCGGCCGCTACCGCCCGATATTGAATCTCGAGCTTGCCTTCCAGCGCGTGCAGTTCGGCCACGTCCAGCACCGCTTGCGAAAGATCAATTCCCAGTACACGGGCGCCGCGATTGGCCATGGCCTCGCTCAAGATCCCCCCGCCACAACCGACATCGAGCACGCGCGCGCCGCGCAGTGCCGCTGCCTTTTCGATGTAGCGCAGGCGCAGCGGATTGAGTTCATGCAGAGGCCTCGAGGGCCCGGCGGGATCCCACCAGCTGTTGGCCAGTGCGCTGAACTTGGCGAGTTCCGCGGGATCGGCATTGTGTGTGGTGCCCATCGTCAACCTCGCGCCGCCATTCGAGCGGACCAGGCTTGGGATCGCCCGGCCACCTCCGACCAATCGAGCCGCGTCAGTTCCCCGCCCGAGAGCAGCTGGCGGCCCGCGACCCAGACATCGCTCACGATGTCGCGAGCGCCGCCGAAAACCAATTGCGCGAGCGGATCGCTTATCGGCTGCGTCCCGGGGCCCGACAGATCGACACAGCACAGGTCGGCCCATTTCCCGGTTTCCAGGGTGCCAACCTCGTTCTCCAGTCCCAAGACTGCGGCGCCGCTGTGGGTCGCCGCGCGCAGGGCTTCCCAGGCATCGACCAGTAGCGCAACGATTTTCATATTGCCCCAAATATCATGTCCCAGCACCGCAGCGCCCGCACTCCCGATCCCGAGCCGCACCCCCGCGGCGCACAGAGCCGCGATCGGCGGCAGTCCATTGCCGAGTTTCATATCGCCTTGAGGGCACACGGTGACTGAGATCCCGGTGCGCTGTGTGAGGCTGATATCCGCGGAGTCAAGATGCACCATGTGTGCGGCATTGAGCGCAGGGGTCAGCAATCCTAAGTTCCACAGGCGGGCAAGGGGCCGCATTCCGTGCGCCGCAATGCAGGCGTCGATGTCGCGTGTTGATTGATGCAGGTCAACCATGATGCCCGCATCCAGTTCATCGGCGAGCGTCGCCAGACGCGAGAAGGTCGCATCACTCAAGCTGTTCGGCGCGAGCGGCGCAAAGGCAGTCGAAATCAGGGCATCACCCTTGTGTCTATCGCGCAGCTCGAGCGCGCGCGTCAACGATTGAGCGGCATCTTTCGCCCAGGGCGTGACGCCATCCGTGACGGGCATGCCGATCATGGCGCGCATACCCTGTTCGTTTGCCGCTTTTGCCGTCTCTTCCGGGAAGTAGTCGCGATCGCAAAAACAGGTGATTCCCGACTTGAGCATTTCGGCGATAGCCGCCAGTGTTCCATCGCGCGCGAAATCCGCATTGGCCTCGATTCGCGCCGCCTCGCCATTGGCGCCGCGGGACAATAGCGCGGCGGCGGCGGACTGCACATTGATCATGCCGGGCATCAAAAGATGGGAATTTCGCGTCAGGACGGCCGTCGCAGAGTAGCGCTCGGCCGCGATTGCGCGCGGTAAAATATCGAGAATCCGCCCGTCGCGCACCAGCAAGGAATGGTCCTCGAGGACCACGTTGCGCGTGTTCATCGGGGCGATCCAGCGGGTCTCGATGCGTAAATCAGCGGGGGCAATCGGCATGCGGCAAGTATATCGGCAAATGCCGTGCGGTAGGCTTAAGACCCCTATGGATATGTGCTAGAATTAGGCCATGTTTCAGACCCGTCTTGTCTCCTTTAAACCCACTAAATAAAGTCCGATAACTCACCGGACTCTCGACAAATGGCCGAGATCGCACGCGAAATATTGCCCGTAAATCTCGAAGACGAGATGCGAAAATCCTATCTCGATTACGCGATGAGCGTAATCGTCGGCCGTGCCTTGCCCGACGTGCGCGACGGCTTAAAGCCGGTACATCGGCGCGTGCTGTTCGCCATGCGCGAGCTCAGCAACGACTGGAATAAGGCCTACAAAAAATCCGCCCGCGTGGTCGGCGACGTCATCGGCAAATATCACCCGCATGGCGATGCCTCGGTATATGACGCCATCGTGCGTATGGCGCAAGAATTTTCGATGCGCTATTTGCTGGTCGACGGGCAGGGGAATTTCGGCTCGGTAGACGGCGATCCGCCCGCGGCGATGCGCTACACCGAAGTGCGCATGTCGAGATTGGCCGGCGAATTGTTGGCTGACATCGACAAGGAAACGGTCGATTTCAACCCCAACTACGACGAATCCGAGAGCGAACCGGCGGTATTGCCGGCGCGTATTCCGAACCTGCTGATCAATGGATCCTCAGGGATCGCCGTAGGCATGGCGACCAACATCCCGCCGCATAATTTGACCGAGATCATCACGGCGTGCATCGCACTGATCGAAAATCCGGATATCACCCTGGGCCAATTGATGCAAATTGTCCCGGGACCGGATTTTCCCACCGCCGGATTCATCAATGGCGCGATGGAGATTGTCGCCGCCTACAAGACCGGGCGCGGCCGCCTGCATTTGCGCGCGCGGACCCACTTCGAGGATGTCGGCAAGGGTGAGCGCCAAGCCATCATCATTACCGAACTCCCCTATCAGGTTAACAAGGCGCGCTTGATCGAACGCATCGCGGACTTGGTGCGCGACAAGCTGATCGAAGGCATCGCTTCGGACGGATTGCGCGATGAGTCCGACAAGGACGGCATGCGCGTCGTGATCGAATTGAAGCGCGGCGAAGTGCCGGAAATTTTGTTGAACAATCTCTATGCCCAGACCCCCATGGAGCAGGTGTTCGGCATCAATATGGTGGCCCTCGTCGACGGTCAGCCGCGCCTGCTCAGTCTGAAAGAGATGCTGGATGCGTTTTTGCGCCATCGCCGCGAAGTGGTGACGCGGCGCACCGTATATGAGCTGCGCAAGGCGCGCGAACGCGGACATGTCCTGGAAGGGCTCGCTATCGCACTCGCCAACATCGATGAGATTATTGCGGCGATCAAAGCCTCGCCATCGCCCGCCGAGGCCAAGGTCGTCCTGATGGCGCGAGTCTGGAAGTCGGGCGCGGTACCCGAAATGCTGGCGCGTGCCGGCGCCATCAGCACCCGGCCCGACGGCGAAATCGCCGCACTCGGCATCGTCGAGGGCGGTTATCGGCTGACGGACACCCAGGCGCAGGCGATTCTCGAGATGCGCCTCAACCGGCTCACCGGGCTGGAACAAGACAAGATCATCGCCGAATACCAGGAGCTGCTGGAGCAAATACGTGACCTGGCGGACATCCTGGCGCGCCCGGAGCGGCTGCTCCAAGTCATCCGTCAGGAACTGGAGTTCATCCGCGACACCTTCGGCGACAAGCGCCGCACCGAAATCCTGGTCAATCACGAAGATCTCACCACGGAAGATCTCATTTCACCCGAAGATGTCGTGGTGACGTTGTCGCATGGCGGATATGCGAAGGCGCAGCCGGTCTCCGACTACCAGGCACAGCGGCGCGGCGGCCGCGGCAAAGCCGCCACCAGCGTCAAGGATGAAGATTTCGTCGACAAGCTGTTCGTCGCCAATACGCACGACACGCTGCTGTGCTTCTCGGACCGCGGCAAGCTTTACTGGCTCAAGGTCTACCAGTTGCCGCAGGCCAGCCGCGGATCGCGCGGCAAGCCCATCGTGAATCTGTTGCCGCTCCAAGAGGGCGAGCGCATCAGCGCCATGCTGTCGATCAAGGACTTCGAGGAGGGCAAGTTCGTCTTCATGGCGACCAGTCTCGGGACAGTGAAAAAGACCTCACTCGCCTTGTTCTCGCGGCCGCGCGCCAGCGGCATCATTGCCGTGGCGCTTGACCCGGGCGACAAGCTGGTGGGCGTTGCCATCACCGACGGTACGAAGGATATCCTGCTGTTCACGACCGGCGGCAAGGCGATCCGCTTTGTCGAGGAAGAGGTACGCGCGATGGGCCGAGAGGCGGCCGGTGTGCGCGGTGTAAAGCTGAGCGACGAGCAGCGGGTCAACGCATTGATCGTCGCGCAGGACGGCTTCATTCTCACGGCATCGCAGAACGGCTTCGGCAAGTTGACGCCGTTGGAGGATTTCCCGAAGCACGGACGCGGGGGCCAGGGCGTCATCGCTCTGCAAATCACCGACCGCAACGGCATCATGGTTGGCGCGCTGCAGGTCAGCCTGGACGATGAAATCATGCTCATGAGCCAAAACGGCGTACTGGTGCGCACGCCCGTCAAGGACATCTCGGTGGTCGGACGCAACACACAGGGCGTACGATTGATCCGCTTGGAAGAGGGCGATCAGCTGTCGGGGCTGGAACGTATCGAAGGACTGGCGGGCGAGGGCGACGACGCCGAGCCCACGGATCCAACCGAGCGCACGGAGCCCAGCGACCCGGCCATCGGCGACTCATAAGAATCCTCGTGCG
>Ga0210393_10002804_pt1 | contig 14221 bp, 10 predicted proteins | sample IncBWC27OmetaG_FD_160068 | JGI IMG/M metagenome (GOLD analysis project Ga0210393, IMG submission 160068) | Forest soil microbial communities from Barre Woods Harvard Forest LTER site, Petersham, Massachusetts, United States - Inc-BW-C-27-O ... | reverse complement strand
TACATCATGTTGTTGGTCCAATAACACCAGCCGGAAAGAAAGCCGTGGAAGTCGCCGAAGACTTCCTTGGCCCAGAGATAAACGCCGCCTTCGCCGGGATAACGATGCGCAAGTTCAATCACGGCGATGCCTTGCGGCCAGAAAAACAAAATTAACGAAACGAGCCAGAGCCAGACGGTGACGCCACCATTGGCAGCGATGGAAGGAACCACGTTGAGATTGAAAACGGCGACAACAAAAAGAAGCACGAGATCCCAGCGCCCCAGCACGCGCCGCAAATTGGGCGCGTGAGGCGTCGTGTCGATGGCTGCGGCGCTGGCGATGTCTGCGGACAATGCGATGGCTCCAGAGTTTTTTCCCTCAGGGCCTAAAGCCCCGTTTTTTGATCCTGCGCAAAACGATTCGATCAAACTCGGGCCCACCCGATTCGCACGGCGAGGGCTATCTGGTGCCTAGTGTCCCGCGGCGCCCACAAATGCAAGGCCACGCGCCTGTTGGGCCTTGGCAAGAGCCGGAGCAATTTCATCGAATACCGCGAGATGTTTGTCGATATCAGCTTCGGTGTGCTGCACGGAGATGGTCCACTGCTCGTCCCACCAATAGGGCTGCGCCAGGACACCGCGATTGACCATGGCGAACCAATATTGGCGCCAGAGGTCGACGTCGATTTTGGTCCAATCACGGTAATTCTTAATTTCCTTGGGATAGAGCATCAGCGCACCGTTGACGCCAGCACTGACGACGTAGGCTTGCAAGCCGGATTTGCCGACGATGGTGCGGTAGCCTTCCGTCAATTTTTTGCTGAGCTTTTCCGTATGCGCATAGTTTTCGCGGGTGAGCACTTCGCGGAACGTGGCGAGACCCGCGGACATGGCTACACGGTTGGTGTTGTAAGTGCCGCCGTGAAAAACTTTGTGGTCGCTGATCAGTGCCATTACTTTTTTGCTGGCCCCGAAAGCGCCCAGCGGCAAGCCCCCGCCAATGGATTTGGCGAGGCAGATCATGTCCGGCTTGACGCCGAAATAGTCGCTGGCGCCGCCCCAGGCAAGTTTCGCGCCCGTTTTCACTTCGTCAAAAATCAGCAACGCGCCATGGTTGGTGCAAATTTCGCGCAAGCCTTCGAGGAATCCCGGCTCCGGCAGGCACAGACCGACGTTCATTAAAATGGGCTCCAGAATAATCGCGGCGATTTGGCCGGGATTTTCCGTGAAACGGCGCTCGACGCTGCGCAAATTGTTGAATGCGGCGACAACCACATTAGCGATGCTGGATTTCGGGATGCCGCCGCCGCCCGGGACGGAAGTGGGCGCTTCGGGATCTCCCCAATCTTCGGATTTGGGTTTCACGCTGACGAGCGCAGTATCGTGCAAACCGTGATAGGAGCCTTCAAATTTGAGAATTTTGTCGCGGCCGGTGGCGGCGCGGGCGATGCGGCAGGCGTGCATGGTGACTTCCGTGCCGCTCGAACCGAAACGCACCATCTCCACGGGATAGCGCTTGCAGATTTCTTCCGCGAGCTCCCATTCCTGTTCATGCGGCATTCCGAAAGTGGTGCCTTCGTGAAGCTTTTGCTCGACGGCTTTGACTACCGCGGGATGGCAATGGCCGGCCATTAATGCACCAAAGCACAAATTGTGGTCGACATATTCGTGACCATCGATGTCGTGAATCCTGCCGGCTTTGCCTTCTTTCACAAAAATCGGATAGGGCTCGTAATGCCGGTAATTGCTAGCCACGCCCAGAGGAATACGTCCGAGCGCGCGGTTGTAGGCGGTCGCGGATTTGGGCGTGCGCTTTTCGTAGGCGGCAATTTCTTTTTGCAGTTCGTCGTGCATGGTACTTCTCCAAGATGGCCAGCCCCGGAAGAGGTCGGCCGGCAGGTCTGTTCCCTGCGGTCAGTGTGGTGCTAACAAAACGTTTTGCGGACAGGCGAAAGCGCGGCCCTCGTGAGCCGCGCCTTCGTCCCACAAGCGTAACCGCTAAGTCCTCAGAATGCGAACTTCACCGCAAACTGAAGGAGCCGCGGTTCGCGAACTTTTTGCGCTAAGCCAAAAGTCGAACCGTCCGAGATGTTTCCGTCAACACTGTAGAACTGCGCGTGGTTGAAGACGTTGTAGATTTCGGCGCGGAATTGCATGCGAAGGCGCTCGCCAAAGGGCGTGTCCTTCACAAAGCCCATGTCCGTATTGTTGATTCCCGGGCTGCAGCAAATGGAACGCGGAGCGTTCCCGATCGTGCCGGGCGCGACAGTCGAGTTGGTGAACAGATTCTGGTCGAAAACAACGCCAGACAAGTGGACGCAGGCGGTTCCGGTACCGCTCAGTGGACCAGTCCCGAGCGCGCAGCCGCCGACGCGGGGATTAACCGTTTTGAAGGGGGCAACCAGGTTGGGTTCGCCGGGCGCTTCAAAGAAGGTGCTGTAGAACTCTTCGATATCATCCGAAGAAGTGATGCGGATGGGGAATCCGGTTTGTAAGGTGACAATTCCCGACGCCTGCCAGCCATCTAGCAGCTTGCCCCGGAAGCCCTCCATTTTTGGTACCGGTAGTTCCCATACATAAGAGAGAACTAGCCTGTGGCGGGCATCGAATAGAGAAGGCCCATAGGTCGAATTAAAATTGACGGGATTGAGGGAGCTCTCAAAGCTCGAAGCGTTATCGAGAGATTTGCTGAACGTGTAGGCCAACTGAAATTGCAGCCCGTGAGAGAAGCGCTTCTCGAGTAAAGCTTGGAAAGAATTATAGTTGGAGCGCGCGACAGTGTCTTCGCTGAAGATATTGGAGAACACGGGAATACCGTCCGCGGGACATTGCGCGCCGGTAAGAGGTTGGCACAAAGGTGACGAATACTTCCGCAAGCCCACAAGGGTAATGCCGTTCGGACCGACGGTCCCAGGAGCGACCACCAAGCCGCCACTGCCAGCGTTATAGGGAAGAAGCAAACCACCGTCAGGCGTACTCGGGATAACCGTGCCGGACGGAAGGAAATAAGAATTATCCGCCGATTGCGGCCCGCAAGTTGGCAAGTTCAGAGCGGCATTCGCAGCGAGCGTAGCAATAGCGGTCAGGTCATTGCACGTATTCGGATTGCCGTGATTCAAATCGTAGGAGGCAAGCAATCGGTGGCCCTGCGTTCCCACATACCCCATTTGCAATAAAATATTTCCAGGCAGCTCGCGTTTGATCGTCAAATTGTACTGGTCGGAATATTGCGGCCGCAGCTGCCGGGGAAATTCGCCGAACAGGAGAATGGAACGGAAGCTGGACCAGTCGATCGAGCTGCCACGCGGCGGATTCAGGATGCCGTTGAAAGGGTTCGGATTGGCCGAGCCGCTCTGGGTGACAAAAGGAGTTTGCAGCAGCGGATCGCTGATGAAATTGCTGCCGCCGAAGGGCGGCTCGGCGCTGAACTGTTCCAAAACCAATTGCTCGATGGGGTTGTAGAACATGCCGTAGCCCATGCTGATACTGGTTTTGCTCGGGCCGCCCGTGAGTTTCGCAAGCCAGCCATCATGAGCGGCTGGACTCCAGTTCAAGCCCAAGCGCGGAGCAAACGCTTTGTAATAGGTATCCGTTAGCCCCAAGGGGACGTTCTTGTCGCCCGGGAAAACCAAGCCTACCGGTGTAACGCCAGCCTGATCGCACGTGGTGACGCTGCCTGCGACGTAGAGAGGGCTTGTGGTGGGAAGAGTGCAGGGATAGATGGTGGAATCCTGTCCCGGACGGAAGGTCTGGACTTTATGGCCTATGTCCGTCAGTGGGGTGTTCAATTCCCAACGTACCCCGTAATTCAGAGTGAGATTTGGTTTGAGCTTCCAACTGTCTTGAGCAAAGAGGTACACCGAGGTGCTGCGAACCAGTTCACTCTGCGCGGAACCTTGGCTGTAGCTGTTCGGTAGACCCAAAAAATAATTCGGATAAATATTTCCGTCACTGGTTGTGGAGTTGCTTGGAATCACTCCGCCCAGGTCGTTGACGCCGCCCGGACCGAAGGTTATCGAACCGTTGACGTTGTAATAGAGGGTCTGATCGAATTTCTGATAACGCAGGTCTGCCCCGAATTTGAAGTTATGGTTGCCTACAATCTTGCTGAAGTTGTCGGACCACTGGAAGGTATTTCCGACTTGTGGCAATTGTCCCTCAAAGTTGTTGCCAACCGAAAAACCACCGTTCAGCGAAATAAACGGCAGGCCCTCTTTGCTGGCGCCAAGGTTTGGATGAATTCCATAATCGGGGTTGGTGCCGAGTGGGCCGGCAAGCGCACCGGTCGAGGGATCGGTGGCGAATAGTGGCGTATCGGAAGTTCCTGTGAAACAGATGGTGGAGACCGCGGCGCCGCAGGAATTCTGAAGCAGACTGGTCTTCGTCGGAGTGTTGAAAGCGGCCTGGCCTTCTCTAAAGTAGGAAAATCGCGCCTCGTTTACCGCCGTGGAACCGATCGTCCAGGTATGGGAGGTATTTATCTGCTGCGTACGAGTCCTGGTATTCCCGGGGAAATTGCCGAGGTCGCCTCCGGCAGCCTGGAATCTCGCGAAAGGATCCAGGCCATTGTCGTCATCGAAGTAATAATAGACGGCCAATTTCTGGTTTTTGTTGAGTTCGTGGTCGACTTTAACGGTGAATTGGTCCCCACGATCACGTGCGATGGGCGCGGCTTGGTACGTCGTGGCGCCGACATTTGCCGCGGGTACGTATTGAAGAATACTGGTGGCAACGGGGTCAAAGCAACGTGTGGGGATTTGCGCGCCGGGAAAAATCGAGCTGTAGGGCTGAGGAGCACCGTTGATGACGGAAGTGAGAGCGGCATTCGAACTGGGGCTCAACACGGAACCGCAGCGAGTTTGCAGGACGTTGGCGACCGTGGCGGTGTTGAGAGTGCCGGCGAATTGAGCGAGCGGATCACCGTTTGAGAAATCTCCGGCAAGTTCGGCTGTACTGGGAACCGTGACGGGCTGCGAGGATTCCCCCTGCTTAATGCGGCGCCCCTCGTAAGAACCGAAAAAGAAAGTTTTGTCTTTCCTTACCGGGCCACCGACGGTGCCGCCGAATTGGTTTTGGATAAAATCGGGCTTAACCGGATCATAGAAACCTTTGGCGTTGAGCGCTTTGTTTCTCAGAAATTCAAAAGCGCTGCCGTGCAGGTCGTTGGTACCGGATTTGGTGACCACGTTGACGACCGCGCCAGAATTGCGGCCGTATTCAGCATCGAAAGAGTTCGTGATAACGCGAAACTCTTCGATGCTGTCGGGGGAGGGTTGCACCGCCGGAAGATTCGCAAAAAGGTCGTTGCCATCGCCGCCATTCACCGAATAGTTGTTGGAGCGGCCCCGGCCACCGTTAACGGTGACGACGCCGTTCTTATCGGAGCCAAAAAAGAGATCGTTGCCGAGTTGGGATTGCACGCCGGGCTGCAGCTGCAAGAGCTGGTAGACGTCGCGTTGATTCAGCGGGAGTTCGGTAGCGTCGCGAGAATTGACGACCGCTCCAAGCTGCGTAGAGGTCGTGTCGACAACCGGAGGCGCACCGGTGACTTCGACGGTTTCCGTGGTACCGCCAACTTGCAGAGCGACGTCCACGCTGACAACCTCGTTGAGGTCGAGCACAATGCCCTTACGCTCGTACTTCTTGAAGCCAACTTGAGTTACAGAAAGATCGTAAGTACCGACAGGTATTTCGATAAAGATGTATTCGCCATTGGAGCCCGATTGCATGTCTCGCGTAGCGTTGGTGGCTTCGTTGACTAAAACCAATTGGGCGCCAGTGATAGTCGAGCCACTGGTGTCCGAGATGGTGCCGCGGATGCGCCCGCCGGTACTTTGAGCGGCGGAAAGCGGCGCGAGGAGCGACAGCGCGGCGGTTGCCAACAGCAGACACGAAGAGACGGAATGCGCCGTGCGACGTGCGCGGAACAACGTGACGACTGGCTTCATGAACCCACCCCTTGTTGCAAATTGTCGCGAAATATTTCTTTTGCGCACCACTTCTTCGAGGTTGCTTGTGCTTCCCGAACCTTACTATAATCCTGCAAACTTAGAGAAAGCCGGGACCGGTGTCAAGCAGAAAGAATTCATCTAACGCATCGAATTTATCCAACGGATCTATGCACCACGTGGCGCGCACACTGCGCATCAGCGAGGTGGCGAGCCGCGTGGGGATTTCTTCGTCGGCGTTGCGCGCGTGGGAAACGCTGGGGCTGGTGACGCCGCTGCGCACGCAGAGCCGCTACCGGCTCTACAACGAAGCCGACGTGCGTTTGCTGCAGCGGGCGATTTTTTTACGGCGCGCGCGGGGATTGAACCCCGCGGCAATCGTGCACGTTTTGAAAAAGCAAGGCATCGTGGCGGCGGAAAATGGATCGCTGCCAGGACAGCGTTTTCGACGTTTGCGAACGCGGCGCGGACTTTCCCTGGCCCAAGTTTCGCGGGCGACAGGGGTCTCGATCGGTTTTTTGAGCGCGCTGGAACGCGGGCAGATGCGCTCGTCCGTGGCTACGCTGCGGCGCATCGCGCGATTTTACAGGACGAATATTCTTTCCTTTTTTGAGGCGGCTGCGGAGAATCCTCGGCTGGTGCGGCGCGCGCAACGAAAAATTCTAGAGACGACGCCGGGTGTACGCATGGAATTGCTGGCCTGGGGACGCACGGCGATGGAGCCACACATTTTCAAGATTAAGGCGGGCGGCGGCAGCGGGGAATCTTACACGCATGAAGGCGAAGAATTTTTGCACGTGTTGCGCGGGCAATTTGAGATTTGGCTGGGAGCCCAGGAGCATTACGTGCTGAAGACCGGGGACAGTTTGTACTTTGAAAGTTCCACGCCGCATCGCTGGAAGAATCCTGGGAGTGGCGAGACATCGGTGTTGTGGATTAATACGCCGCCTACTTTTTAGCGTGGCGGCCCTGGTACGGCTGTTTGATGGAGGACGAATGAAACGCGCGACCACGGTTGCGGGATTGCTGGCACTGTTTTTTTGTTGCGCGGCTTGCCAGAAAAAAACAGAGACACTGAGCCTGCTGGTGTGGGAGGGCTACGCGGATCCTTCATTCGTGCGCACCTTCGAACAGACGCATCATTGCAAAGTGGTGGCGTCGTACATGGGCTCGAGCGATGAACTGGTGGCGAAACTGCGCGGCGGGAGCGCCGCGAATTACGACGTGATTTCACCGTCGAGCGATGTGGCGGCGGCGATCGTGCATAGCGGACTGGCGGCACCACTGGACTTGAGCAAGCTTCCAGCGTACGCGCAGCTTTCGCCGAAACTGCGCGACATGCCGCTGGTGAAAATGAACGGACAAATTTATGGTGTGCCCTTTGTGTGGGGCCCTAACCCGTTGCTGTACGACGCGACAGCATTCGCGCAAGCGCCGGATTCCTGGGGCGTGCTCTGGGAGCCTCGACTGAAAGGCAAGGTTTCTGTGTGGGACGATCTTTCGACAGTGTTTATGGCGGCGCAGATTTTGGGATTCGATAAGCCTGCCCCCTCACAACTCTACAATTTGTCCGACGCGCAACTCGATGCCGTGAAGAGAAAGTTGCTGGAGCTGAAACCGAATATTCGCAAAATGTGGAGCACCGGCGGGGAACTCACAAACCTTTTCCAAAATCATGAAATCGTGATTGCCATGGGCTGGCCCTTGATGACCAATGATTTGCGCAAACTGCATTTTCCCATTGGAGAGACCATTCCAAGAGAAAACACGACCGGATGGATCGACCATTTAATGATCACCGCGGCGAGCGGGCACAAGGAACTGGCGTCGGCGTTTCTCGAGTACATGATTGAAGCGCAAACGCAGAAAGAGGTGACGGACGTAACGCATTACACACCGGCGAATACTTCGGCCGCGCTACTGATGACGGATGAAGAAAAAAAGAACTTACATCTAGATGATCCGGACGCGTACATGCAGCGGATTTATTTTTGGCAGGATGTGCAGCGGCGCGCGAAGTACAACGAAATTTGGAACGAGGTGAAAGCCGCGCAATGAGCGCTGCGATTGCGAACCCCACGGACAGCGGAGCGCTGGTCAGCGCAGCGCTCCTCGAAGTGCGTTCCGTGGCGAAGCAATTTGGCGCGGTGAAGGTCTTGAACGACGTTTCGCTGAACATCGCCGGCGGAGAGTTCTTGACGTTACTCGGAGAGAGCGGCTCTGGAAAGACCACGTTGCTGCGGCTGATTGCAGGTTTCGAACAACCAAGCAGGGGAGAAATCTGGATGCGCGACAAACGGCTGGACACTCTGCCTCCGTACAAACGGCCGGTCAACACAGTGTTCCAGCACTATGCACTGTTCCCACATTTGAATGTGCGCGAAAACGTTGCGTACGGGTTGCGCGTGAAGGGCACGGCGGCGAGAGAAATTTCCGGGCGCGTTGAAGAAGCCCTACACATGGTGAAGATGACGGAGTTTGCCGCGGCGCGGCCCGCGAAGCTAAGCGGCGGGCAGCAGCAACGCGTGGCTCTGGCCCGAGCGCTGGTAAACCGGCCGCGCATTTTGTTGCTGGACGAGCCGCTCTCCGCGCTGGACGCCAATTTGCGGAAACAGATGCAGAGCGAGTTGAAAGCGTTGCAGCGCGAAGTGGGAATCACCTTTTTGTTTGTAACGCACGACCAGGACGAAGCGATGGCGCTTTCCGACCGCATTGCGCTGTTACGCGGGGGAGTACTGGAGCAAGTGGCAACGCCGCGCGAAATTTATACGCGGCCGGCGACGGCGTACGCTGCGCAGTTTATCGGACAAACGAATTTGTTGGCGGCGGAAATTCGCGACGGCTGGGCGATTTGCGGAGCGCTGCGCTGGCGGTCCACGGAACCGAACGGACCGGCGCTGTTTTCGTTGCGCCCCGAGGCGATTGCGCAAGTTTCCGCGAATTCCGCGAGTGCGCCAGGAGCAGTATGTTTTCGCGCGACGATCCGGCAACAGCTCTATGGCGGCGCGAACGAAACTTTGGAAGTGGATTGCGGCGACTGGCAATTTCTGCGCGTGCGAATTCCAGCCTCGCAGCCGATGAGCGGAGAATTTGAATTTGTGTTTTCTTCGGCGGACGCGGTACGAGTGCGGCCCTAAGAAATGTACTCTCGCACCTACAAATCGCTGGTTTCCGTGCCGCCGCTCCTGTGGGTGGGCATTTTCCTGCTCCTGCCGTATGCGCTGATGCTGGTGCACAGCTTGTGGCTGGTGCGTGACGGTTTCATCGTACACGAGTGGAATCTGCAAAATTACGCGACGCTCTTTACGAATCCCGTATACCTCCAAGTGTTGCTGCGCACGATGCGCATCGCGGCGTCAGTGACAGTTTGCTCGCTGCTGCTCGGTTACCCGCTGGCGTACTACCTTTCGTTTCATTCCGGCGCAAGGAAGGAATTGCTGTATCAATTGGTGATCGTGCCGCTGTGGGTCAGTTATTTGGTGCGTGGGTACGCGTGGAAAACGATTCTTGGCAGTGACGGCGTGCTGAATGGCTTTTTGCAGTATCTGCACATCACACACGGACCCGTGGGTTTCCTGTTGTACAGCCCGTTCGCGGTGGTGCTGATGCTCACGCACATCTACACGCCATTTGTGTTTCTCCCGATTTATGCTGCGCTCGAAACGATTCCCCGGCCCCTCGTGGAGGCATCGCAGGATTTGGGTGCCAGTCCAGCCAAGACTTTTTTGCACGTGATTCTGCCGCTCTCGATACCGGGATTGCTGGCGGGAGCGACGTTCGCATTTGTGCTGTCGCTGGGAGATTTTCTAGCGCCGCTGTTGGTTGGCGGGGCATCTGGCACGATGATCGCCAACGTGGTGCAAAGTTTGTTTGGGGCAGCTTACGATTGGCCGCTGGGCGCGGCTGTGTCTGTGTGCATCTTATTGATCACGCTGGCGCTGCTTTCGATGGGCGAACTACTCGAGAAACGCTGGGCCTACAAATAAATGAGCGCTCACGAGGCAAGCCGCCGTGCGCCGGTACTCGCGATTTACGCGATTTGCGTCTTCGCGTTTATCTATCTGCCGATCGTGGTGCTCATTACTTATTCTTTCAATGGCACGGGCGTAGGCGGATTCCCGCCAAGCCATTTGACGCTGGACTGGTACCGGCAACTATTTAATGACAGCGCGATTTGGGATGCGGTGTTGAATAGCCTGCTCGTGGCGGCGGCCAGCGTAGCGTTAGCGCTGACGCTCGGATTGCTCGCGGCGCTGGCGCTGGATCGCGCGACATTTCCCGGAAAGGCTTTGTTTCGGCGGCTGGTGCTGCTACCGCTAATTCTTCCCGGCATCATCACGGGACTTTCGCTGCTGATGTTCGCGGTTCTTGTTGGAGCACCGCTGAGCCTGCTTACCGTGTTTCTAGGGCATGGGACGGCGCTGATCTCCGTGGCCACCACGGAACTTTTCGCTGGATTGCAAAAAATGGATCGCGCGCAGGAAGAAGCATCGCTCGATTTGGGAGCCACTCCATGGCAAACCTTCTGGCGCGTCACGCTGCCAGCGTTGAAACTTTCCATCATTGCGGCGGGACTTTTGATCTTCACGCTATCCATGGACGAGATCGCCGTGACGTTTTTTCTGATTGGGCGCGATAACACACTGCCGCTCGAAATCTGGGGACGGCTGCGACGGGGCATCACGCCGGAGATCAACGCCATCTCCACGCTGATCTTTGTGGGTTCCGTGGGGCTGATCGTCATCTGGTATCGCTTGCGGGCGCGCGCGTTGCGCAACGCCGAATGAGTTTTTTTTGCGAGATTTTTGAAATCGAACCCGTTCTAGCTCTGGAGGAAGGCAATGTCGCAGTCGCGCCGTGATTTCATCAAATATGTGGTCGCCGGGTCGGTTACAGCCGGTTGCCCGATCAATTCGATGTTGCGCGCTGCGCCGGAGTCAGGTGCACCGGCGCGCATGGATGGCGAACATTTTGAAGTGTGCCACCAGATTCGTGACGGGCACATGTTTGAGCGGCCGGCCCCGACAAAGCAAGTGGGTGTAGTCATCGTTGGCGGCGGCGTGGGAGGACTTTCCGCGGGCTACTTCCTCGGCGGCAAGGACTGGCTGCTGCTTGAAAAAGAGGATCACTTTGGCGGCAATGCCTACCAAGAAGATTTTGCTGGTCAGCCGTTTGCCACAGGATCAGCCTACGCTTACAAAGATGATGATGGCGACCATCTGGCCGGCGAGTTGGGCTTAAAGCTTTTGCCCGTGAATAATCCGGATCCCACAATCATCCACAAGACCTTTGTACCCGACACGTGGAAGGCCGGTCTCGACCATCTTCCGTACCCCACAAAGGTGGTCGCCAGCTTTAGGAAATTCCGCGACGAGATGATGAAGATCGATCTGCGGGCGCGGGCCATGGAACTGGACGCGCAGCCGCTTGCCAACTTCATGACAGGTTACGCTCCGGAGATTACGCAGTGGTGGGACGGTTATGGGTTGTCGAACTGGGGAGCGACCGCCGCGGACAGTTCGGCTCTTGCGGCGATCGGAGCACTGCAAGGGCTGGTCAACGGCGACGACGACAAACGCGTGATTCTGCCGGGAGGGCTGGGGTGCATAACGCACCGCCTGGTGGATGTGATGCAGCCGAAATACCAGGAGCGCATGCTCGGTGGGGCGACAGTAATTGCGGTTGCGCCGAACGCCGACAGTGTGAACGTAACCTACCTACGTCAGGGGCAAGTGGCAACGGTCAACGCCAAGGCCGCGATTGTGTGCGTGCCAAAATTTATTGCGTCGCGCCTTATCCAGCCGCTGCCTTCCGAGCAGCGAACAGCAATGCGCCACACGCGATACGCGCCCTATCCGGTGGTTAACGTGATTTTTGATAGGCCGGTTTACAACCGCGGCTACGACAACTGGTGTCCGGGAAACAGCTTCACCGACTTTATCGTCGCGGACTGGACAGTGCGCAACAATCCTGGGTACAAACAGAAAAACAATATCTTGTCTTTCTACACGCCACTGCGCGAAGACCAGCGCTCGACGCTGTTGCAGGAAGATGACTGTAAAACGCTGGCGGCCAATGTCCTGACGGATTTCCAGAAGTTGCTGCCCGAGTTCAACGTCGATCCGGTGGAAGTGCGCATTTATCGCCGAGGACATCCGATGTTTATCAGTGCGCCGGGGCAATTTACAAAAAATCGATTGGTGGCGGCGCATCCGCTGGACCGCGTCTATTTCGGCAATGCTGATTCGAGCGGACCGGAATCGCTGACCAGCGAATCGGTAAGGTTGTCAAAGATCGCCGCGGAATGGAGCGATTTGGTGCTGGCTGGCAAGCCGGGAGCAAAGGAGCTGGCGGTAATGGCGCTGACTTCCGTGCCGGTCTAAGGCGGCGGCTGGCGGACGGCTTGCCTTTTGCAAAAATCGCTAATTCGGTAAATAATGACGCCTACGAAACGGCAATGCCAGAACGAGTAAGTATGAACAGCATGGAACCCACCGCCGCTGGCGCAGCGCAAGCAGGCGGCCCGCCGGTTAGCGAGCAAACCGACGCACTCAGCAACAGCAAGCAGAGAAAAATGACTTCGCGTGCTGATCGGGCTGGTAGAACGCGACTGGCCGCGGCGAAACTTCGCAACGCCGGAATCATCGGGCTATTTGCCATGGTGATGCTGGTGCCCAAGATCGTCCATTTGCGGCGCAATGCGCGCTCGTGGTTTGCATTCCGTATAGCACTGGCCATGGTTGGGGCGTCTTTTGTTCTACTGCCGCTTGCGCTATGGGACAGCTACCTACTCGCAGTGATAGGGTTGGGAATGTTCATCGCAGCGATTCTATTGCCATCGGCGAAGCCTGACACCACAGCCGACGAAAAAGCGCGCGAACTGGGGGCCTTGGTGGTGGTGAATGGCGGCGAGTACCAGCCAGGAAATGCCGCGGCAGCGTGCGTGGAACTCTACACTGGCGTGGAAAATATCTGGGCGCTGGACAAACATTTTCAGCCATTGCTGGTGATTCCCGTGCGCGAACTAACTTCCGCAAGAACGGAAGGGCGCGGCGGAGAATGGTATTTACGTTTGCGCTGGGCGGATCACACCGCGGAATTTTCTTATCGCGGGATTTTCGCCGAACATCTGGCGCGCGTCGCGGAAAGTACCGTGCAAAGCGTAATGCGGCCGGCATTGCCGGTATTGCCGCAGCGGCGGGCAGCTAGCGCCTAGTGCGATCTGGGCCCGTTCACTTCTCACGAAAGAATCTGGTCATAATCTCCTCTTGGGTCACGAACTATGTCAGACTAGAGGCATGGCACGCGGCTGGGAAAGCAAAGACGTGGAAGCACAAGTGGAAGCAGCGGCACCGCTGAAATCCAACATCAACATCGGCAATAAATCCGACGCGCAAATTCATCTGGAGCAGGAAAAGAAAGATCTGCAACTGTCGCGAGTGCGCATCGTAAATGAACTGCAGAGCGCTACACATCCACAGCATCGCAAGTCGCTCGAGGCGGCGCTGGCGCATCTCGACAAGAAAATCGCGGAATTCGAGTAGGATTTCGTCGGAAACTCTTTCGGGCTGCCACTACACTTTGTCGGGCTTTCATTGCGCCAGTTAACGAATAAATTCTCCCGCTAATCCCCAGAAGTCGTTTACGTAGTAGTGCGACAGCACGTTTCCAAACAAATAGCAGATACCCTGGCAGGGCGGAATATCTCCGTAGATTTTTTTGCCATTGGCGAAAATCTCGCGCAAAGAACCGTCGGTTAACAAGTTGCCGGCCACTTTGCGAAGCGGTTCGCAGGGATAAAAGACGTCGCCGTTGGGATAAATTCTGGGAAACATCGTGGGGTAACACTGAAAGTCGCCGAACCGCAACAAAGTTTCGATGGTGCGGGGGGTGCCGTTGATGGCTTGCAACCCGTCACGGCGGCGCGCGATGATTTTGTCGACGAGCGCGTGATAGCGCGCATTTTTTAACAAAGCCAGATTCGGCATCTTCTCGAGCTGCGCGGATTGCGCGGCGAAGACAAATCCCTGCTCACCACACCAATCAAGCAGGCGTTCTACTTCGCCGATATTCCACTCTTCAATCACGGTGCTGATGGTGATGCGGCTTGGATGGCCCATGCGCGCTTTGGCCATGCCGAGATTCTCCAGCACTTTGGGCAGGGCAGCAGGTTTTGAAAGCGCGTTGGTCGGATCGGTGGCCAAGGCGTCAAGGCTCACAATCAGGCCGGTGACGTGGTCTAAGATTCGCGGTTTGCGATCAAGCAGTGTTCCGTTGGTGATTAATAGTAGC
>Ga0210393_10002802_pt1 | contig 14222 bp, 14 predicted proteins | sample IncBWC27OmetaG_FD_160068 | JGI IMG/M metagenome (GOLD analysis project Ga0210393, IMG submission 160068) | Forest soil microbial communities from Barre Woods Harvard Forest LTER site, Petersham, Massachusetts, United States - Inc-BW-C-27-O ... | reverse complement strand
TTCGCCGCCGGTGCCGGTGCCCGAACCGAGGTTGACGATCGACCCGCCGCCCGCCTCAACCATCAGCGGGTACACGGCCTGCATGAGCAGGAATGTCGCACGGGGGCCGACGTCGTAACCGAGCGCCAGGTCTTCGGTGGTGATGTCGACGAATGCCTTGGGCTCGTTGGTGGCGATGGCGTTGTTGACCAGGCCGTGCACCGTGCCGAAGGCGTCGATCGCCGCGGCCACGATCCGCTGTGCGCTCTCTGGGTCGCGCAGATCGGCGACCAGCTTTTCGGCGCGCCCCGCTGCTTGGAGCTCAGTAGCTGTCGCGCTCAGCTTCTCGTCCTGGATGTCGACCAGCATTACTGCCGCGCCACGTTCGAGCAGTGCCTCGGCAATGCCCTTGCCTACGCCTTGGGCGGCGCCCGTGACGATCGCGACGTGGCCGCGCATCGAGTCGGGGTGGGTGTAGGTGGCGGTGCTCATTTGACGGGGCCCATGTGCAGCTGCACGCCGCGGTGCATCTCGTAGGTGCTGCGCACACCCCCGGGGAGTTCGATGAACTCGACTGGCGTGCCGTCGGGGTCCTTCACGAAAAACATTCGGACACCCCCGATCTCGAACGGTGCCTGGTCGGGGGTGTGGCCGGCGGCGGTGATGCGGCGGTGGGTCTCATCGAGATCGGTCACCGACAACGACACGTTTTGGATTCCGGTGATGCCGCGACGGGCGGGCTTTTCGGCAGGGGGTTTGGTGCCGAGTGAGAGAAGCTCCACCATCAGCCCGCCCAACAAGCCGCCGACCACCCGGCCTTCCTGCTTGCGGGTCGCGTGCAGGACCGCGTCGAAAGGCTCTCCGGAGATCAGAGTTTCGAAGACGACTTCCATGCCGATCACATCGCGGTAGAACGACAGCGCGCGATCCATGTCGGTGACGCCGACCACGAGGTGACAGAATGACACGTCGTCGAGGATGCTGGTGGTTTCGGTCATGCTGGTCGCTCCGCGAGATGCACGGCTGGGCGCCCGGCGAACAACGGCAGGTCCAGGTAGGTCTTGATGCCGGGCTCCGCGGCGCAGACGTCCGGAATCGCGTTGACGCAGTGATTGGCGGTGGCCACGACGCCGGGGTTTCTCTTCAGCCCCTCGGCGATCGACGGAGGTTGCAGACCTTTGAAGGTCAGGCTCACTGTGGGGTCGCCGGTGATCTCGACCTCGAACCGTTCGCCGCGCCCACCGAAATTCCAGCCCGGGTCCAGGTTTTCTTCACCCATCAGCCAGTTGACCGCCGCCGTGATGACGGGGTGGCCGTCGGTGAGGGCTTGCCAGCGGAACCGGCGGGCGGCCACCGTTCCCGCCGTGATCGGAAATGGTTCGTAGTCGATGTCGGCGGTCGCCACGGCGATCTCCTGAATAGTCCTGATGTTGTGATCGATGCGAAAACCCATGTGGTCGGCGATCATTCGCACCGACATCTTGAAGCCCGATTCGAGCAGACTGGCCATGGGTCCTTGCATGGCTTCCTCGGGGGTACCGCCGAACCCCATGATATGGCGCACGACGTCCGGGGCGTTGTACGTGCGGATGTCGGAGAACTCCTCAGCGCGCACGTGGGTGACCGCCGACGATAGTGAGGACAGCATGAGCGGGAATCGCTCCGTGATACCGCCGGGGTGGATTCCCGAACCGTGCAGCGTCACCCCACGTTCGAGTGCGGCATCGGCGACGGCTTTGTGACGCGGGTTGCTCAGGTCGGGGTATACCCAGCCGACCGGGGTGACGACATTCTTGCCGGATCGCAAAATCGCAACGACCTCTTCGTCATTCGGGATCAGCGGGCTGTACATGACGCAGTCGGCATCCAACGCCAGCACCTCGTCGATGCTGGAGTTAGCCGTCACACCCAGCGGAGCAGTCCCGAGGATCTGACCGACGTCGATGCCGTTCTTGTCCGGGCTGTGCACCCAGCACCCGACCAGCTCGAGCTGTGGATGATTGATCACACACTCGATGGCGGCCTTGCCGACCCCTCCGGTCGCCCACTGAATGACACGAAGCTTGGACTGGCTACTCATCGGTGACCTCCAAAGTGGACGAACCGCGGCATGGACACGCATTGACCGCGCATGGCACAGTATGACCGGCTGGCAGTCACTGTCAATATGTAGGGAGGCCGATGATGAGCGTCCTCGATGGCAAGATCGCGATCGTCACTGGAACCAGCCGCGGCGTCGGTGTCGGCATCGCACATGAACTGCTACGCGCCGGTGCCGCGGTCATTGGCTGTTCGCGCTCGCCGTTGGACACCATCCCCGGTGTGGATACCGAGCCCGACTGGGCGGCCCGTGCCTCCCAGAAGGTCTGCGATCAAGGTGACTACCACTCGATCGATGCCCTCGTCACCGACGTCGTGGCCACCCACGGCCGAATCGACATCTTGGTGAACAACGCCGGCGGTACGGTCCCGGCGCCGCATGTGGAGAACATTCCCGAACTCGTCCAACGCATTCAGGGCGCACCGCAAAGCAGCGACGATTTTGAGCGAACGGCACTATTCCACGCTTACGCGGTTCAGATGAACCTCATCAGTCCACTCTGGTTCGCCATTCGCGTGTACCGGCAGATGGCCACCCAGGACGGCGCCGGCTGCATCATCAACATCTCCAGCGGCGCCGGACATCCAGCGGGATCACCGACCTTGGTCTCCTACGGTGCGGCCAAGAGCGGGCTCAACCATCTCACCCGGTCGCTGGCTGAAGAGTGGGGACCGAAGGTCCGAGTCAACTGCATAGCACTGGGCCCGACCATGACTGAAAACTTCCGGTCGTTTGTGCTGCCCAAAGACGATCCCACCGGTGAAAGGTACTTCGCCGCTGTCCCATTGCGCCGCGCGGGCGAACCCTCGGAGGTGGGCCGCGTGTGCGTTTTTCTCGCGAGCCCAGATGCGGACTTCGTCAACGGCACAACCATCGAACACGACGGAGGCATGCTGCCCGGTGTGCTCTACGATGCGGGCCTGAAGACCATCACCGATCTGCTGTAAACCGGTCGCCTGACATGCTTCTAGAGCGAAACTAGGGCAAGGAGATTCACGTGAACAGCTTGGCGCCCAGTCCCGAACAGTTCGCGGCGCTGGCCGCGCGGCCGGCCGACGCACCAGTGGTGATGGTCAACCTGCTGAAGTTCAAGACCCCGGGCGGCCTCGAGCGCTACTCACAGTACGGGCGCGAAGTCACGCCGCACCTCGAACGTGTCGGTGCCACGGTGCTGTACGCGGGAGGAGCGCCAGCGGTGGTCATAGGCGACGGCCAACAGCCTTGGTGGGACGCGATTCTCATCGTCCGGTACCCAACGCCACAGGCGTTCATCGACATGGTGACGACTCAGGAGTCCGCCAAGATCCACGAACATCGCGCCGCTGGTTTGGAGCGCGGCGACTTGATCGCGACATCGACGTGGTCGGTCGCACCGGAATGATGCGGCCCTGAGCCGCTAGCGGGTTGCTTCCCCGTCGGGGTCTAATTAGTGGATGGAACTGATGATGCCCACCGACTCGGTATTTCTGCTGGGCGAATCCCGTGAGCACCCCATGCACGTCGGTGGCCTGCAGTTGTATGAGCCGCCGGCCGGGGCCGGTCAAGGGTTCGTCCGCGAGTTCTACGACAAACTGGTCGCCCAGCAGGATTTCCAGCCCACCTTCCTCAAGCGTCCGGCGACGTTCTTCGGCGGGATCGCAAATCTCGCGTGGTCCTACGACAAGGACCTCGACATCGACTATCACGTCCGTCGCTCGGCGCTGCCGTCCCCGGGGCGGGTCCGCGATCTGCTCGAGCTGACCTCGTTGTTGCACAGCAGCCTGCTCGATCGGCACCGCCCGCTGTGGGAGGCGTACGTGATCGAGGGACTCAAGGACGGCCGGTTCGCGATCTATACCAAGATGCACCACTCGCTCATCGACGGTGTCTCGGCCCTGAAGCTGATGCAGCGTGCAATGTCGGATGACCCCGATGACCCCGAGGTCCGGGCGACCTGGAGCGTGCCCAAACGCAAACGCAAGTCCCACCCGTCATCCCCGTTGAGCTCACTGATGCGTACCGCGGGATCCATTGCGGCACTGGCTCCTTCGACAGTGTCGCTGGCTCGTGCGGCGCTATTTGAACAGCAGCTGACGCTGCCCTTCGGAGCCCCGCGCACCATGCTGAATGTCAAGATCGGGGGCGCCCGGCGGTGCGCGGCGCAGTCATGGTCGGTGGACCGAATCAAGAACGTCAAGAGGGCCGCGGGGGTGACCCTCAACGATGTCGTCCTGACGATGTGCTCAGGGGCCCTGCGTTACTACCTGCTCGAGCAGAACGCGCTGCCGGACACGCCGCTGGTCGCGATGGTTCCGGTGAGCCTGCGCAAGGAAGATGAGGCTGACGCCGGTGGAAACCTCGTCGGAGCCCTCCTGTGCAACCTAGCCACCGACACCGACGATCCCGCCCAACGGCTGGAGATCGTCAGCGAGTCGATGCGCAACAACAAGAAGGTGTTTTCCCAACTGCCCCGGTTCCAGGCGTTGGCGCTTTCGGCGATGAATATGGGATCGCTGGCCCTGGCGGCAGTTCCGGGTTGGGTGTCATCGACGTCGCCGCCGTTCAATCTGGTCATATCGAACGTGCCGGGACCCCACGAGCAGATGTACTACGGGGGTGCGCGACTGGACGGCAGCTACCCGCTGTCAACGGTTCTGGACGGACAGGCGCTGAACATCACCCTGGTCAGCAACGCCGGGAATCTCGATTTCGGTCTGGTCGGATGCCGGCGTAGCGTGCCGCACCTGCAGCACCTACTTGCGCACCTGGAGTCGTCGCTCAAAGACCTGGAACGCGCCGTCGGGGTCTGAGAGTTCTTGAAAACACAGGGGCCCAAACTCAGCGCCGGTGTGCTGTTGTACCGGGTTCGCGACGCCGTCGTCGAAGTCCTGATCGTGCATCCGGGTGGCCCGTTTTGGGCCCGCAAGGACGACGGGGTCTGGTCGATCCCGAAAGGCGAATACACCGACGGCGAGGACCCCTGGACGGTGGCGTTGCGCGAGTTTTCCGAAGAGCTCGGGCTGGCGGCGCCGGCCGGGCCGCGCATCGACTTCGGTCGGCTGAAACAACCCAGCGGCAAGGTGGTCACCGCCTTCGGCGTCCACGGCGACCTCGACGTCACCGACGCGCGCAGCAACACCTTCGAACTCGAGTGGCCGAAGGGCTCGGGCAGGATGCGGGAGTTTCCCGAGGTCGATCGGGTCTGCTGGTTCCCGGTGGCGCAGGCACGCACCAAGCTGCTCAAGGGACAGCAGGCATTTCTGGATCGATTGATGACCCATCCGGAGCTGGCGGGCTTAAGCGAAGGGTCGTGAGCCCACGGCGTATGTTCGCAGACATGCAGACAGTACGAACACCCGGCGACCGATTCGATAATCTGCCCGAATTCCCCTATGCCCCAAGGTATTGCGAAGTGCCCGACGATGACGGCGGGGTGCTACGCGTCGCCTGGGTACAAGACGGCCCGGAGAGCGCAGACCCTGTTCTCATGCTGCACGGCGAGCCGTCGTGGTCATATCTGTACCGCAAGATGATTCCGGTACTCGTTGCTGCCGGGCACCGCGTCATCTGCCCCGACCTGGTTGGGTTCGGTCGTTCGGACAAGCCGACCCGCCGTGAAGACCACAGTTATGCGCGCCACGTCGAGTGGATGCGGGCGCTGGCCTTCGATGTCCTCGACCTTCGCAACGTGACTCTGGTCGGCCAGGATTGGGGCGGTCTGATCGGGTTGCGGCTGGCCGCAGAGCATCCCGAACGGTTTGCCCGCCTGGTCGTCGCCAACACCGGCCTGCCCAACGGAGAGCAGCCGATGGCCGAGATCTGGTGGCGCTTTCGGGAGGCCATTACGACGGCGCCAAAGCTGAATATCGGCATGTTCGTACAGGGCGGTTGCCGCCAGCAGATGAGCGACGAGGTGCGCGGGGGCTATGACGCGCCGTTTCCCGACGACGACTATTGCGCGGGGCCGCGCGCCATGCCCGGCCTGGTGCCGACCTCACCGGACGATCCTGCGTCAGCGGCCAACAAGGCGGCATGGGCGAAGCTGTCGGTGAGCCCGACCCCGATGCTGGTTGCCTTCAGCGACAGCGACCCGATCACCGGGCCGATGGGCGAGATCTTCCAGCGTGGGATGCGTGGTGCGCAGGGTATCGACCACCCACTGATTCGCGGCGCCGGGCACTTCTTGCAGGAGGACGCCGGCGAAGAGCTGGCCAACCACATCGTGGAATTCTTGCACCGCTAAGCGCGCCGCGTTCGACCGGTGCTTTCTGCCGCGACAGGCAGAATGTGAGGATGACGACCGCGCCCCCTCAGCCCACCGAGCCCGCCGAAAAAGCCGAATCGCAGGAGTCTGTGCTGCAGTTGCTGGACCCGGCCAATCGGGCTGACCCGTATCGGCTTTACGCGCAGTTGCGCGACCGCGGACCTTTCCAGATGCGCGAGGGCAACGTTGCCGTCGTCGCGACGTACCGAGATTGCGACGAAGTTTTGCGGCACCCGTCGTCGAGCAGCGATCGGACGAAGTCGGCGGTCGTGCAACGGCAGGTTCAAGCGCAAACCCAGGCGCTGATCGAGGCCGGCGCGGAGTTACCCCGGCAAACCCCACCGGGATTTCTGTTCCTCGACCCGCCCGATCACACCCGGCTGCGCAAACTGGTCAGCAAGGCTTTCGCACCCAAAGTGGTGAACGCGCTGCAGCCTGATATCAGCGCGCTCGTCGATGGATTGCTCGACCGGATCGCCGAGAAGGGCCGGTTCGAGGTCGTCGAAGACTTCGCCTATCCGTTGCCGGTGGCGGTCATCTGCCGGCTGCTCGGTGTGCCCCTCGAGGACGAGTCGCAGTTCAGCCATGCCTCGGCGCTTCTGGCGCAATCGCTGGACCCGTTCGTCACCTTTACCGGCGCCCCGTCGGAGGGTCTGCAGGAGCGGATGCAGGCTGCAAGGTGGCTGCGCGAATACCTACATGGTCTGATCGAGCGGCGCCGACACAAGCCCGGCGACGACTTGCTGTCGGGTCTGATCGGAGTCAAGGAGTCCGGCGATCAACTGACCGAGGACGAGATCGTGTCGACCTGCATTCTGTTGCTGGTAGCGGGCCACGAGACGACGGTGAACCTGATCGGCAACGCCATCCTGGCGATGCTGCGCCAGCCGTTGCAGTGGGCCGCGCTGGGCGCCGACGCCACTCGCGCCGCGGCAGTCATCGAAGAGACCCTGCGTTACGACCCGCCAGTGCAAATGGTCGGCCGAATTGCCGGCAGCGACATGACAATTGCGGGCATCGAGGTGGCCGCGGGTGACGTGATGATGCTGCTGCTGGCCGCGGCCCAGCGTGATCCCGCCGAGTTCGACCGACCAGATATCTTCGACCCGGATCGGGGGACGTTGCGGCACTTAGGGTTTGGCCGCGGAGCGCACTATTGCCTGGGCGCACCGCTGGCGCGGCTGGAAGCCGGCGTGGCCCTATCGGCGCTGACAACACGCTTCCCGAACGCGCGGCTGGACAGCGAGCCGCACTACAAGACGAACGTCACGCTACGCGGATTGTCGAACCTGACGGTGGCGGTCTGATTCAGTCGCGCTGCCAGGGAGCGCTTTCATCGTTTCGTAGTCGGCACGACCCACGTGCCCAGGGCCGCCAGCCCAAGGACCTTGGAGATGCCCGCGTCAGAAAACGCCCGTTGGATGTCCTCGACGCCCTCGGTGAAGTGCGCCCATCCGTCGGCGTGTGCCGGAATCACGACTTTGGCCCGCAGCACCTCAGCGGCAGCCGCCGCCCTCGCACTGCTCAACGTCAAAAGTCGCCCGTCCTGCCGACCCGGTACGCGCGCAGCGCCGACGAACAGCACCGCCACGTCGATCGGACCCGAACGGTCGGCGATGTCCGTCACCGCTTCCAGCGATGCGTTGTCGCCGCTGAGATAGATGGTGGGCAGACCATCGCCGGTGAGGACGAAACCGGTCGTCTCACATGTCACATGACCGCTGCCGTCGCGGTCGCCGTCGGCGGGTCCATGCACCGCGGGCACCGCCTGTACGGTGACCACCGACCTGTCGCCGTCCGCAGCCAAATCGATCGACTCCCACTGGGCGAGTCCCTGCGCCGACGATCCGAGTCGCAGGGCCGCCCCCGGATTAGTCAAAATCCGCGGCGCATCAAGCGCGAAACGGCGCCCCTCGACGTCGAGATTGTCCAGGTGCTCGTCATGGCTGATGAGTACCGCATCAACGGAACCAAGGGCCGACGGGCCGACCGCCGGACCCGCCGTCTTGATCAGGTGACCGTGCTCGCCAGGTTCATCGAAGGTCGGATCAATGACGAATCGCCACCCGGCCAGGTCGACGACCGTCGTCGGGCCCCCCAAAACGCTGATGCCAATCGGCTGCCTACTCGCATTCACAGTGCCCACCCGAACCGCAACACAGCCCCCGCGCGGGATGTTCCGGCCATCGAAGCCGCTGTCATCGAAGCGGGCGGTGCCAGACGCGCTTTATCCGAGGCCCGGCACGATGTCGCCAAGGCTGAAGGTGAGCGGCTGTTCAAGTTGCTCGTAGGTGCATGAGCGTGGGTCGCGGTCGGGGCGCCACCGGTTGAACTGGGCGGTGTGGCGGAACCGCTGACCTTCCATGTGGTCGTAGCGCACCTCGACGACCCGCTCGGGTCGCAGCGGGATGAACGAGAGATCCTTGCCTGCGTTCCAGCGGGAGAACTCGTTCTTGCGCGGTGTGCGCTCGCCGGCTTCGTGGGCTGCCCAGTTCCACGGGTGGTCGTCGAACCTAGTGACCAGCGGCTGCAGCTCGGAAAACAGCCGTCGCCGTTCGGCCATAGGGAAGGCACCGATGACTCCGACCGACGCCAGCTGGCCGTCGTCCTGATAGAGCCCGAGCAGTAGCGACCCGATGGCGTCGCCGCCGGATTTGTGGACTCGATACCCGGCGACGACGCAGTCGGCCGTCCGCTCGTGCTTGATCTTGAACATGACGCGCTTGTCCGGCTGATAGGTGATCGCCAGCGGCTTGGCGATGACGCCGTCGAGGCCGGCCCCCTCGAACTCCTCGAACCATTGCTGTGCGGTCTGCAGATCGGTGGTGGCCGGCGTGACATGAAACGAAGGCCCGGAATCGGCGAAGGCGCCAACGAGGGCGGCGCGCCGCTCGCTGAATGGCCGTCGTGTGTAGTCGTCGTCGCCCACGGCGAGCAAGTCGAACGCGATGAAGGACGCCGGTGTCTTCTCGGCGAGCATCCGTACCCGCGAATCGGCCGGGTGGATGCGCTGCTGCAGCGCCTCGAAGTCCAAGCCGTGGTCGGTGGCGATGACAATCTCGCCATCGATCACGCAGCGCTGCGGCAGCTCGGCCTGCACCGCCGCGACCAGCTCGGGGAAATAGCGGGTCATCGGCCGCTCGTTTCGGCTGCCCAGCTCGACTTGATCGTGGTCGCGGAAGCAAATGGACCTGAACCCATCCCATTTGGGTTCATACGATGCATCCGGTGGAATCGACCGAACCGATTTGGCCAGCATCGGCGAAACCGGCGGCATCACAGGCAAGTCCATTGGGACATTGTCGCGTCTCGACCGTCACCGCCCACCGGGACGTGCTGGAATTCTGATATGGCTGCCGCAGCGGAAGAGCTCGACGTAGATGGCATCACGGTTCGGTTGACCAATCCGGACAAGGTGTACTTCCCCGAACTCGGGTCGAACGGCACCAAGCGGCGGCTCGTCGAGTACTACCTCGCCGTGGCGGGCGGGCCGATGCTGGACGCACTGCGCGACCGGCCCACCCACCTGCAGCGCTTCCCGGACGGCATCGACGGCGAGGAGATCTATCAGAAGCGGGTGCCGCAGCATCATCCCGACTATCTGGAGACCTGCCGGGTGACATTCCCGTCGGGACGAACCGCCGACGCGTTGAAGGTGACCCATCCCGCGGCGATCGTGTGGGCCGCGCAGATGGGCACGGTCACGCTGCACCCATGGCAGGTGCGCTGCCCCGACACCGAGCACCCCGACGAGTTGCGCATCGATCTTGACCCGCAGCCGGGTGTCGCGTTCGAACAGGCGCGCACGGTGGCGGTCGATCTGTTGCGCCCCCTGCTCGACGAACTCGGTCTGGTCGGATATCCCAAGACGTCCGGGGGTCGCGGGATCCACGTGTTCCTGCGGATCGCCACCGATTGGGACTTCATTCAAGTACGCCGGGCGGGCATCGCGCTGGCTCGCGAGGTCGAGCGTCGTGCACCGGATGCGGTCACCACCTCGTGGTGGAAAGAGGAGCGCGGCAAGCGCATTTTCATCGACTTCAACCAGAACGCCCGAGACCGCACCATGGCGTCGGCCTATTCGGTGCGGCGCACCCCAATCGCAACCGTGTCGACGCCGCTGACGTGGGACGAGCTGGCCAGCGCCGAGCCCGACGAATACACCATGGCGACCGTGCCCGATTTGGTGAAGGGCCGCGACGACCCGTGGGCCGCCATGGATTCGGTTGCCCAGTCCATTGCGCCGCTGCTGGAGATGGTCGAGGCCGACGAGCGGCGCGGGCTTGGCGATATGCCGTACCCGCCGAACTACCCCAAGATGCCGGGCGAACCGAAACGGGTGCAGCCGAGCCGGGACACCGATCTGACCAGCAAGAACAAGCAAAAGTAGCCAAACACGCCACAAGCATGGCAGCTACTCGCCCGATAACCTTGGCCGCAGCGACCTGCGGTTTTCGACGTTATCTCACGATGAGGGCAGGCCGGTTTGTCTCACACATCACTTCATTTCCTCAGACGCCAGCTCACTCGCACATCTCCGACCTGGGATGTCAGGCGCAAAGCACCCCGGCCAGGCGCGAGCCGGTGCCCGCGCGAGCAAATGCTGGCGGCCTAAGGTCGTACAAGAAGAAGCCGTCTCTATCCCAGCACCGATTCTGGCATCGTTGCGGAGATGGATGCGCGTTCGGAGCCGGGTCTCAACGATCCGTTCGAAGTGGCGATTGACGACGCGCTGAGCTCCTTGCCGGTCGGTCTCCGTGCGGCGATGAGCAACGTTGAGATCGTCGTCGAGGACGAGCCTCCCGACGGGCGGCCGCTGCTAGGCCTGTACCGCGGTGTACCGCTGCCGCGAAGGAGCAGCACGTACAGCGGAGTGCTTCCCGACAAGATCAGCATCTTCCGCGGGCCGATCACGCGACTCGCTGCCGGCGACGCCGATCGTCTGCGCCGCGAGGTCAGACACGTCGTGCTCCACGAGATCGCGCATCACTTCGGGATCAGTGACGAGCGGTTGATCGAGCTCGATCGCTACTGACATGACGATGGGCCAGTCCGGGTCCTATCACCCCCGGCATCTCAGGAATATTCGCTGGGGCCGGTGCGGGTACCGGCGGCGGAGGCGGTGGTTCGGGGTCGGCGAGTGCGGCCGGGGAAGGGAATCTCATTGGCGCACAACGTATTTCATTCATCACCCCCCTTCGCCGGGTGGTGTCCTCCGCGTACCCAAGTTCTCGGAAGTCGTGCCAGCTGATGGCGGCGCCGGGCTGCCAGCTGCCGCGACGGCGGCGGGCATCGACGGCCTCGCCGGGGTGGTCTGGCGGTGGTGCGGACGATGGCTAAGGCCGGGACAACGGACGCTGGCGACGTGGCACGGTAAAGCGTCCTGACCTTTCAAATCCGTCGGGCGCACCCCTCGCGGCGCGGACTTTGCCGTCCCCCACCCAACCGAAGTCGCTGGAACACCGCGAGCAACTTTGGAGATTCCGCACGGTGAGTCTCCGGCCCGTGGGCCGACCGTACCCGGCCTGCGGCTTTGCTTGATTTTCCGTACGCCTCCAGCAAACTCGGTCTAAGCTCCACTCGGGATGGGCACTTGGCAAATCCCGAACCCAATGGAAGGAAATGTCAGGATGACGATTGTCAACGCGGTGGCGATCCACCCGCGGTCGGGTGAGGTGTGGGAGGAGCTGCAGAAGCAGCTCAAGAAGGCGATGCAGATCGTCAAAAAGCACGGCGGCGAGAACGTCACCCTGCTGGTGACCGTGATCGGCGGCCAGCAGACGAACGCTCTGACGATGCTCGTCACCTCCGAGAACTGGACCAAGTTCGGCCAGATCCAGGAGGCGGTGTACGGCGACCCCAAGATGCAGGCGCTGATGGTTGAAACCGGGAAGATTGCGACCTGGGAGATCTACACCGCACAGACGCTCGAACTCTGAGCCTCCCCCCGAAACGGGCGGGTGGTCCGATGGGCTGCCCGCCCCGCTATTTATCCATCGCCGCTGGTCAGGGCGGCCCTTGGGGTGGGGCACGGTCACCCGGCCCGCGTGCGGCGTGGGTTCGGTGTTCGGGGCGACACGCCGGTAACAGGTATCCCGCAGTCGGGTTGGTGGCTGAGTAGTTCGTTGAGGTGGTGTTCGACGGTGCCGAGGGTGATGGGTTGGCCGGCTGCCCGTTGGTAGATGTGGATGGCGATTTTGTCTTCGTTGAGGGTGGCGGCCGCGGTGTCAGGGCGGAGGGTGTCAATGTGAGGCGCTGGCGCGCTAGGCAACGCAGTCTGTGCAGATCATGATGCCGTCCTTTTCACTGGCCAGACGGCTGCGATGGTGCACCAGGAAGCAGCTTGAGCAGGTGAACTCGTCGGCCTGCTTGGGAATAACCCGCACCGACAGTTCCTCGCCGGACAGATCCGCGCCGGGCAACTCGAAGGATTCCGCCGACTCCGATTCGTCGACATCGACCACGGCCAACTGCGCTTTACTACGACGTGCGGTCAAATCCTCCAGTGAGTCCTCGGACACATCATCGGTCTCGGTACGCCGTGGGGCGTCGTAATCCGTAGACATCGTCTTGTCCCCCTTTAGCGGCGGCAGCAGAGCTTTGTAACAAGACCGAACGCATATGCCCGCACGTTTCGTGCCCGTATTCCGTCTGCTTCGAGGGTGATCTACAGCACATCGCATGCCAGGCTCCACCCGGTCGCCGGTCACGTTCGGCACGAACAGGGTTGAGCCGCAGGGTACAAGCATCGTCATCCAGATCGGTGCCGCGGCTGTTGCTGGGCGCGCTATACGAACTCGCTGAATAGCTCTTCGCTGTCGTCGCACGCGGGTGTTAGGACTCGAACGCGGCGGAGAAAGCATCGTCGGTTACAGGCAACCCGCATCGACGTCGTCGTCGATCCGAGAGCTAGTGCGCGTGCCAGCGAGCCTGGTGGTCGGCATGGGTCTGCAGGTAGGCGCCTGGGGCGAAGAACTCGTCGTAGAAGTCGGTGTCGATATGTTGTGCTTGGAGATACATCAGCACGTGCACCGTCGGCACGGTGCCGGGTAGCTTGCCGAAGGTGTCGTAGATGTAGGACGCCTCAATGGTGACCACTTCCTGGATGCCCTCTGGAGGGAGCGCGGAGGCACGCACCTCCGGGGTATCTGACCACGGCCCCGGGGTGTCCCGATTGAAAGGCCCGCCGGGCCCGTATTTTCGGGCGACGAGCTTCTCCACCCCGGCCGCTACCGACGGCACATTCGGCGGGCTGAGGGTCTCGAAGTACCCGGGCAGCCCGGTGACGTTCGGGAAGGGCCAGCGTTCGTCGTCGTCGGCGACGAAGCCCAACCCGGGTGCCGTCGGATCACCGGAGCCGCCCAACACGGACAACCGATTCAGGCCGTCGTAGATCCAGCCGCCGAGGCCGAGTGCCTGCAGTGCCAGCACCCCGTTGTTGGCGGCGATGGCGAGTTCCGCGCTCCCCTCGGTCAGTGTGTATTGCTCGACGAACGACAGCGGCACTGGGTCGTCGGCGTGTCGTAGCGATGAAAATCGTTCGGTGCCTGGGATGTTGCGGTCGTTGATGTCGTCAACGACCAAGTAGCCGTTGGCGGCGAAGAACCACAGGTTTTCCATCAGATGCTCGGCGAGGTCGGCCACGGGGAATGCCAGCAGGCTGCCGGGATGGTTGGCGATCCAGAGGTTGTGGCCTTCGATGTGGGATTCTTCGCGAGGCAGTTCGAGGCGGGTGGTCGAGATCCGCACATAGGACTCCGCGGTGTGGCTGATCCACTCCTCGACGGTGTTGAACGCGCGCGGCGTCTGGTCACGGGTGGGGAGCAGATAGGTTCCGGTGTCGTCGGTGAAGAACAACTGGCTGGTGTGGAAGCCCGCTGCCGACGGAAAGGCCCGACC
>Ga0210393_10002798_pt1 | contig 14229 bp, 10 predicted proteins | sample IncBWC27OmetaG_FD_160068 | JGI IMG/M metagenome (GOLD analysis project Ga0210393, IMG submission 160068) | Forest soil microbial communities from Barre Woods Harvard Forest LTER site, Petersham, Massachusetts, United States - Inc-BW-C-27-O ... | reverse complement strand
AGACCGACATCCGCGAACGTGGTGTACGACAGGCCGTGCCCGAACGGAAACAGCGGCGTCGGGTCGACCGAGCTCACGCTGGTCCGGGCCGCCAGCGGCGGCGCCAGGTAAGAAGGTTGCTGAGCGCCGGCCAGCAAGGGCACCTCGATGGGCAGCTTGCCGCTCGGCACCACCCGGCCCGACAGCACGCCGGCGATGGCGCGACCGCCCTCCTGGCCGGGAAAGAACGCCTGGACGGCGGCCGCGAGCCGGCCCGCGACCGGCCCGAGGGCGTAAGGCCGCCCGGTGATCAGGACGAGCACCACAGGCTTGCCGGTCGCGACGAGCTCGGTCAGCAACTCACCCTGGATACCCGGTAGGTTCAGGTCGCTGACGTCGCAGCCTTCGCCCGAGCTCCCCCGGCCGAACAGTCCGGCCTCATCGCCCAGCACCGCGATCACCGTATCGGCGGCACGAGCACACTCGAGCGCGGCCGGGATGCCCGACCGGTCCTCGTCGCGCACATCGCAGCCGGGCGAGTGGGTTACCTGAGCCTGCGGGAGCTCCTGCCGCAGCGCCGCGAGGAACGGCATCAGCGGGATACCGGCGCTGGCGCCCGGATGCGCGTGGCCGACGTGCCGCGGGAATGTGTAGCAGCCGAAGAACGCCAGCGGATCGGCGGCCAGCGGGCCGATGACGGCAAGGCTCGCCGCCGGTTCAAGGGGCAGCTGACCGCCGTTGGCGAGCAGCACAATCGAGTTCTCCGCTAGCGTCCTGGCCAGGTCTCGATGCCCTGGCGGGTCAAGGTCGATGTGTTCGCCGCCGCCGTCCCGGCTGTCATCGTCGCTATCCGGATCCAGCAGGCCCAGCTCAATTTTCTGCCGTAGCACCCGGCCGACCGCGCGGTCGACGATTTCCTCAGGAATCTCCCCGGCAGCCACCGCAGCCGCCAGCGGCGCGCCATAACAGCGCGCGTTCGGCAGCTCCACATCGACTCCGGCCCGAAGCGCCACGACCGCGGCTTGCGCTGGGGAGCCCGCTACGGCATGCAGCGTCTCCAGGAATGAGATGCCGTAGTAATCAGAGACAACGACGCCATCGAAGCCGAGTTCGCCGCGCAACACCTCGGTGAGCAGCTCATGATCGGCCGCGGCCGGCACCCCGTCAACGTCGGTGTAGGAATGCATGACAGCGCGGGCGGCCCCGTTCCGAATCGCCATCTCGAATGGGACGAGGAACACGTCGGCAAGCTCACGCCGGCCCACGCTCACCGGTGCCATGTTGCGACCGGCCCTGGATCCTGAGTAGCCCGCGAAATGCTTGAGCGTCGCGATCACGCCCGCCGACTGCAGCCCTTGGACGTAGGCCGTGCCCAGTACTCCGACCAGATACGGATCCGCGCCAACCGTCTCTTCCACCCGGCCCCACCTGGAGTCGCGTGCAACGTCGAGGACCGGGGCCAGGCCCTGGTGGACGCCGACCATGCGCATGCTGTGACCGATCGCAGCGGCCATCTGCAACACGGTCTCAGGGTCAAAGGCCGCCCCCCAGGCCAGCGGGGTCGGGAACGCGGTCGCGGTCCAGGCGGCGAAACCGGTCAGGCATTCTTCGTGCGCGATCGCGGGAATGCCGAAACGGCTGCGCTGCACGATCGCCGCCTGCAGCCGCGCAAGCTCGGCTGCCCCCTCGGCGGGTTGCAGCGGGCGAGTGCCGAAGACGCGGGTCAGCTGTCCGAGCCCGTCCCCGATCAGTTCGGCGAAGGGCGGCATGTCCTGCGTGAACTCCCCCTGAAATGGCGCGACGCCGTCCGCGCCCGCGGGACCGCTCAGCCACAGCGACCTCAGCTGGGCAAGCTTCTCGGCCATCGTCATGCGAGCTAGCAGTTCGTCGACCCGCGCGGCCACGGGCAGAGCAGGATCACGCCACGCTTCCGCCGCTGCCGCGACAACGGTCACGGACCTGTCCTCTGCTGGGCTTTCGACCGAGGATGTGGTCGTGGCGAACGGCACGTCACGAGTGGTCATCGCGCGGGCAGTTCGAGGGTCGACTCCCGGACGATCAGCTCGGTCGACAGCTCGACGCGCTGACTGCGGAGCGGGATGTCCTCGATGAGATCGCCGAGCATTTCGGCGGCCACGCGCCCCATGTCAGCCAGCGGTTGCCGCACAGTCGTCAGCGGCGGCGAGACCCATCTCGCGGCCGGCAGGTCGTCGAAGCCGACCACGGACAGATCCTGCGGGATCCGGAGGCCCCGCTGCCGCGCAGCCTCGTAGACCCCGAGTGCCTGCTGATCGCTGCCCGCGAAGATCGCGGTTGGCGGCTCAGCCAGATCCAGCAGCTCGCCGCCGCGCAGGAAGCCGCCCTCGTGCTGGAAATCGCCGTGCCGCACGAGATCTGGATCGAACGTCGCGCCGGCGCGCTCGAGTGCCGATCGGTAGCCGTCGATCCGCGCCCGGCTGCACAGGTAATCGGCTGGCCCGCTGACGGCGCCGATCCTGCGGTGGCCGAGGCTGAGCAGGTGGTCGGTAGCCGCGATGCCGCCCGCCCAGTTCGTGGCGCCGACGCTGGGAACATCTGAATCGGGCAGGTTCACCGGATCCACCACCACTAGCGGGATGCCGTCCGCGCGCATCTGGCGCAGCTGCGGGTTGGTGAGCTCCGACGTCACGAGGATCACGCCGTCGGTGTCGTGACTTGCCAGCGCGCTGGTCCAGCTAGCTGGGCGCGCGTTGCCATGCCGGACGGCGGAGACGGCCGCGCCCATGGTGTGCGCTGAGCACCAGTCCTCCACGCCGCGCAAGATCTCCACTGCCCAGGGGCTGTCGAGTCCGTTGAAGATCACGTCGATGAGACCTGCCCGCCGCCCGCGACGCGGGCCCGGACGCTGGTACTGACGCTCGCCGAGCAACCGCTCGACCAGAGCTCGCGTGTCCGGCGCCACGTCGGGGCGGCCGTTGACGACCTTCGACACGGTCGGCAGCGAGACGCCCGCCTCCGCGGCAATGGCAGCCAGAGTCGGCCGACGTTTCCGGCTCGCGCCAGGCGCGGGGCCCGTCCTCATCGGCTCAGTGCTCGACACGTTCCACAACCGCCTCTCGGAGCTGCTTTCTCGAAACTTTCGATATCCTAGTATCGGTAGCTCTCGACGCGCTACCACCGTTACATCCTGCCTTGCTCGGGCTACGTTCGCAATCTGCCCAGGTCACGGCTCTGTTACGACCGATACACGCTTCGGCGGAAAATTTGTGTAACGAGTCGGAAACAGGGGGTTGACCGCGAAAGAGCAGATTCCTACGATGACGGCACATCGAAATGTTACTGAAAATTTCGAATAGTCAGGGCGGCGGCGACCTGCCAAGGGTGGCGGCTTGACCGACGTCCGTGCTAAGAAACGTAACTCGGCCGTCAGGAGATGACGAACATGCGCAGCACCCGGACACCGCGGAAATACGCGGCCGTGGCCATGGCTTCAGTTGCGGCGCTCCTCCTCGCTGCGTGTGGCAGCTCAGGCTCGTCGGGCGGCAACTCGGCAAGCGGCAAGGTCACGCTCACCTGGTGGAGCAATGCCAACGCCAACCCGCTCCTGGGCGTCTTCCAGACGCTCATGAAGAGCTATCACGCCAGTCACCCCAACGTCTCGTTCACCTACGTTCCGATCCAGAACGAGCAGTACGACGCAAAGATTCAGGTCGCCCTCCAGGGCAACAATGCGCCGGACATCTTCTTCCAGCGCGGCGGCGGCTTCATGGCGACGCAGGTCAAGTCCGGCGAGATCAAGAACCTGAGCCCGTATGTGTCGAGCTGGATCGGTGAGCTGGGATCGCAGGCGCAGGCCTGGCAGATCGGCGGCGCCCAGTACGGCGTCCCGTATGACCTGCACACGGTCGGCTTCTGGTACCGCAAGGACTTGTTCGCCAAGGCTGGCATCACCGCGCCGCCAGCGACGATGCCGGAACTGGAGTCCGACGTCACCAAGCTGAAGGCCGCGAACATCGTGCCGATCGCTGTCGGCAGCAAGGACCAGTGGCCAGACGCGTTCTACTACGACTATTTCGCGGTCCGCGAGTGCTCAGTCGCCACCCTGGAGGCCGCGGTCAAGAACGTCACGGCGAACGCTCCGTGCTTCGCCAAGGCAGGCACCGATCTCAAGTCGTTCATGGCCACCAACCCGTTCCAGCCCGCCTTCCTGAACACGCCGGCCCAGACCGGTGCCGGCAGCTCGGCCGGAATGGTGGCGTCCGGCAAGGCCGCGATGGAACTCCAGGGCGACTGGGACCCGAGCGTGTTCCAGGCGCTCGTGCCGAAGAGTGAGTGGCAGTCTGACACCACTGATCTCGGCTGGTTCGGGTTCCCCGCCGTTCCTGGCGCGCCCGGCAATGCCACCGCCCTGCTGGGCGGCAGCGACGGCAACTCGTGCTCGAACAGCGCGCCCGAGCCGGCCTGCGCCGACTTCCTCCAGTATCTCGACAGCGCGTCCGCACAGAAGCTGGTCGCAGGAGCGAGCCTGCTGCCTGCCAACCCGGCGGCCGCCTCGGCGGTGAGCCTGTCGGCGGATCAGAGTGTCCTGCAGGCGAGCAAGGCATCGTCCTTCACCCAGGAGTACCTCGACCTCGCCTGGCCGACCAATGTGGGCACGGCACTGGACGCCGCGGTGGCGACCTTCTTCGCCAAGCCGACCACCACCTCGACGCAGTCCATCGTCGCGGCCATCGATCAGGCCGCGACCCAGCAGTAATGACCGAACTCAAAGGAGTGACGGCTGCCGCGGGCGCGCCTGCGGCAGCCGTTGCCCCGCCCGCCTCGCCAGCCGGGCGGCGGCACCGGCCGCGCCGGCCGCGCCGGCAGGTCGTCGAGCTAGTCGTGCTGCTCGGCCCGGCGCTGGTGCTGTTCGCCAGCTTCGTATTGCTTCCGATCTGCATCTCCGCCTACTACGGGCTCTTCAACTGGACCGGCTACGGGCCGCTATCCGACTTCACCGGCCTGCACAACTACAAGCTGGTGCTCGACGACCCGGTCTTCCGGTCCTCGCTGCTGCACAACCTGATCATCGCGGCGCTGTCGCTCGTCATCCAGCTTCCGATCAGCATCGCGATCGCGCTGCTGCTGAACCGCCGGATGCGCGGCGGCTCGTTCCTGCGGATGGCCGTGTTCGCGCCGTACGTCGTGTCCCAGGCGACCACGGCAGTGCTGTGGCTGCTGCTGCTGCAGCCGGGCGGCTTTGTGGACGAGCTGATGAAGGCGGTCGGACTCGGCGGCCTGGTACAGGAGTGGCTGGCTAACCCGACCATCGTGCTGTACACGATGTTCGTCGTCTTGACCTGGCAGTTCATCGGCTTCGGCGTCATCTTGCTGCTGGCTGGCCTGCAGAGCATCCCGGCGGAGCTGCGGGAAGCGGCCGCGATCGACGGCGCGTCCGCGTGGCAGACGACCCGGCGAATCACGCTGCCGCTGCTCGGACCGACGGTCCGGATCTGGATCTTCCTGTCGATGATCGGCTCGCTCCAGGTCTTCGACCTGGTCTGGATCATGACCCTCGGCGGTCCCGCCAACGCTTCTAGCACGATGGTCACCTACATGATCTTCTTCGGCTTCCACAGCCTGGAGTTCGGCTACGGCAGCGCTGCGGCCGTCATCCTGTTCGTGATCAGTTTCGTACTCGCGTTCCTCTACCAGCGGTTCGTCCTGCGTCGTGACACTGACGGCGCGCTGACCCGGGCAGTGAGGTGACCGGCAGTGCTCGCTGCAGCTGACGCCGTGCGGCGGCCGCCTGCGCCTGCCCGGCGGCAGCGGCGGCTCCGGCCATCGGTTCCGCTCAGCTACCTGGTCGCGCTCGTGATAGTGGCGATCACGCTGGTGCCGATGCTCTATGTGATCGTCGGCGGGTTCCGGACCACCGCGCAGCTCAACGTCGCGCCGACGGGGCTGCCGCATCCGTGGGTGTGGCAGAACTACAAGTCGATCCTGACCTCGGCGACCTTCTGGCAGAACCTCGGCAACAGCGCGCTCATCTCGATCGTGGTCACGGCCCTGGCGGTCGGGTTGGGAGCGATGGCGTCCTTCGCGCTGTCCCGGTACAAGTTCCCCGGCCGGGAGGCCTGGTACCTGGTGTTTGCCGTCGGCCTGCTGTTTCCGGCGAACGTGGCATCGCTGCCGGTGTACTTCCTGGACAAGCAGATCCACCTGCTCGACAGCTGGCTCGGCGTGGCGCTGCCGGAGGCGGCCTTCGCGCTGCCGATCACGATCATTATCCTGCGGCCGTTCATGCGCGCGGTGCCAGGCGAGCTTGAGGACGCCGCCGTCGTCGACGGCGCGACCAGACTCACGTTCTTCCTGAAGATCCTGATCCCGCTGGCCAAGCCCGCGATGATGACAGTGGCCGTGCTGGCCTTTGTCACCAGCTGGAACGCCTACCTGCTGCCGCTGCTGGTCTTCACGACTCCGACCCACTTCACCCTGCCGCTGGGCGTGGCGACCTTCCAGTCCACCTACTCGCAGGACACCGCCAGCGTCTTCGCGTTCACGGCGTTGTCGATGCTGCCCGCGCTGGCATTTTTCGTGCTCGCGCAGCGAAGAATCGTCGGCGGCTTGTCAGGACTGGCCGGCGCGGTCAAAGGTTAGGCATGCTCGCCGACCTGCCGCTGTCCGAACTGCGGCGTTACCAGCCTGACGTACCCGAGCCCGCTGACTTCGACGAATTCTGGGCCGGCCAGCTGACCACGGCGAGGGCAGTCCCCGCCGAGCCGGAGTTCCGCGCCGCGGACAGTCCGGTCCGGCACGCAAGGGTCTTCGACGTGACCTTCGCCGGATACGGCGGCGACCCGATCAAGGCCTGGCTGCTGGATCCGCAGCAGGCCGACAGCCACGCCGCCATCGTCGTCGAATACGTCGGCTACGGCGGCGGGCGCGGCCACCCGTTCGACTGGCTGAGATGGAGCTGCGCCGGACATCCGCACCTGATTATGGACACTCGCGGCCAAGGCGGCGGCTGGCGCAGTGCCGATACTCCCGACCTCGGTGATGGCGGCGCACCGAGCACGCCGGGTTTCCTGACCCGCGGCATCCTGGACCCGCGAGGCCACTACTACACTCGCCTGTTCGTCGACGCGGCCAGGGCTGTGGATGCCGTGCGGCGCTGGCCAGGCGCCGTCGGCCGGCCCGTTGTCACCGCTGGCGCCAGTCAGGGCGGCGGCCTCGCGATCGTGGCAGCACACCTGGCAGGTGACATCGCCGCGACCGCGCCGGACGTACCGTTCCTCGCCCATCCGCAGCGAGCGCTCGAGGTCACCGACGGCCGTCCCTACTACGAGCTCGCCGAGTACTGCAGAGTGAACCCGGACAAGGTGAGCCAGGTCTTCGCTACGCTGGCCTACCTCGACGTCGTTAACCACGGCAAGCGCGTCAGCGCCGCAGCCCTGTTCTCCGTCGGCCTGGCCGATACCATCACTCCGCCGTCCACCGTGTTCGCCGCCTACAACCACTACGCAGGACCCAAGGACATCGCCGTTTACCCCTACAGCGGACACGAAGGGGGCGGGACGCATCACTTTCTCGCGCAGCTCGCCTTCCTCCGGCAGGCTGGCCTGCGGTAGTCCGGGACCACTTCGGCTACGTCGTCGCTTGTCAGCGAGCTCGCAGCCGCGACCAGGCGTCGCTGCCAACGGCCAGCAGGAGAATGACCCCGAGGGCGATCTCGTCGTACAGGGGGTTCAGCCCCAGTAGGTCGGAGCCATTCCCGATCAGGGCGATGAACAGCACGCCGGTGATGGTGCGCCAGATCGCACCGTCGCCGCCGAGAATGCTGGTGCCGCCGACGACGATCCCGGCGAGCACGGTGAAAGTCAGCGTGGTCTGACCGTTGGATGCCTGCGCACTCAGCACCCGGGATGTGTCGATGACGCCCCCGAGCGCGGCGGCACCTCCGCTCAGCACGAAGGTGAGCACCCGCACGCGGTGCACCCGGACGCCGGCCAGGCGCGCTGCCTCGGCGTTGCTGCCGGCCGCGTAGATGTAGCGCCCAGAGGTGGTGCGCGCGAGCAGCACGCCGAAGACGCCGACGACGGCGATCATGGTCCAGGTCGAGGTGTTGACCGTCAGGAACGACGAGCGCGCGAGATCACCCAGTCCTGGCCGGCTGTAATCGATGATGAGATTCCCGCCCGTAACGAGGCTCGCCAGGCCGCTGATCACGAACGACATGGCGAGCGTGGCGATCAGCGAGTTGATCCGGCCTACCGTCGTGATCAGCCCGTTTGCCAGGCCGACGATGAGCCCGACCGCGACCCCGGCGAGAACGGCGACCGCGGGCGGCATGGTGAGTGCGAGCTTGGCGGCGGTCACGCCGGCGAGGGCGTAGATCGCGCCGACGGACAGGTCAATGCCGCCGGCGACCAGGACCAGCGTTCCGGCCGCCGCGATGATGAGCGTCGACGCCTGCTGGTCGAGGATGTCGAGCAGGTTGACCTTCGTGAAGAACGGTCCGCTCGCCACCGACAGCACAACGAACAAGACCAGGAACGGCCCGATGATGCCCGCCCTGCGCAACGGTCCGCCGAGCGCTGCGCGAAGCGGGGACGCCACGCTCGTCCAGCGCGGCAGGGCCGGGCGCTCCGTGGTGGTTTCCTGCTGGCTCATGCTGCTCCCTTGTCAGCCGGACCGGTGGCCGGGCCGGACATGTCGGGCTGGCCGAACGTGTCGGGCTGGCCGGAGGTATCAGGCGCGCCAAATGCTGCCGCGAGGATCGCCGCCTCAGTGAGCTGCTCGCCGGTGAGCTCGGCCGCGACGCGGCCCTGCCGCATCACCAGGACGCGGTGGGCGAGACCTAGGACCTCCTCGACGTCAGACGAGATCAGCAGCACGGCCATCCCGTCCCTGGCCGCCGACGCCAGCAGGTCGTAGATGGCGCGCTTCGCGCCGACATCCACGCCGCGGGTGGGCTCGTCCGCGATGAGCACCTGCGGCTTGCGCAGGAGCATCCGGGCGAAGAGCAGCTTCTGCTGGTTGCCGCCGGACAGCGTGCCAGCGGCCGCGCTCTGGCCGGCCGCCCTGACGTCGAGGCTGACCAGCACCTGACCGACCGCCCGCCGCTCCGAGCGCCGGCTGACCAGGCCGCCCCGGCTGTAGTCGGCCAGGCTGGACAGGCTGACGTTCTCCCGGACTGAGCGCCCGAGCAGCAGGCCTTGCTCCCGACGCGACTCCGGGATCATGGCGACGCCTGACGAGAGCGCGGTTCGCGGGCTGTCCAGCCACCGGGCGGTCCGACCGCGGCCGACCAGCGCCCGGCCATCAGGTGCGGTGACGGTCCCGCCAGTGACGCGAAGCGCACGGTAGGCCGCACGCGCAAGCTCGGTCCGGCCCGCCCCGATCAGCCCTGCGAGGCCGAGGATCTCGCCGGCCCGCAGCTGCAGCGAGACTTCGCCGAACCCGGGGCCGGACAGCCGGTCGATGGCGAGCGCGACCGGAGCGTCAGGCGCCGCGAGCTGCCTGACCGGAAACGCGGCGGTGGTGGCGGTGCCGAGCATGGCCTCAAGCAGGGATGTCTCCGTCTGGCCGGTCGCGTCCGTGGTGCGGATCAGCCGCCCGTCTCGCAGCACGGTCACCTGATCGGCGAGCTCTAGCACTTCGCCGAGGAAATGAGAGACAAGCACGATGGTGGTGCCGGTCCCGGCAAGCCGCCTGATCACCTCATGCAGCCTGATCACGTCCGGCCGGGACAGGGCCGCCGTCGGCTCGTCCATGACGATCAGCTCCGCGTCCCGGCTCAGGGCCCGCAGGATCTCGACCTTCTGCTGATCCGCGGTCCGCAGGAACCCGGCGTTCGCCTCGCCACTGAGGTCGAATCCGGCCGCCGCCGCCAGCTCGTCGAACCGGCGCCGTAGGGCGCGCCCGCGCAGGAGACCCGCGGTGCGAGGCTCCGCGCCGAGGAACACGTTCTGGGCGACGGACAGCGCCGGGACCACCGACGGCTCCTGGCCGATGAGGGCGATCCCGGCCGCGATAGCATCCCGCGGCGAGTGGAAGCGGACAGGCGCGCCGCCGAGCAGCAGGCGCCCGGCATCAGGCGCGATCGCCCCGGAGATGATCTTGCCGATCGTCGACTTGCCGGCCCCGTTCTCGCCGACGAGCGCGTAGATGGAGCCGCGGCCGATTCGAAGGCTGACCGCCTCAAGGGCGCGCACGCCGCCGAAGGACTTTGACACCCCGTCCAGCTCGACGTGCGCGCCCGGCAGGCTATGTTGCTCGGGCACCCTTAGCCCGGCCACTCGGCGGTGAACCGGCTGACGTTGGCCTTCGTGACGACGCCGCCGTCGGGCAGCCCGGCGACCGGGTTGACGGCGCCGCTGCTCTTGCCAGTGCGCAGTGCCTTGATGATGGCCTGCATGGCCAGGCGACCTTCGCTGGCCGGAGCCTGGGCGACGTCGGCGTACCAGGCGCCGGAGGCGACGCCTGCCAGCGCTGCGGCGCTCGCGCCGTAGCCGACCAGGATGACCTTGCCGGTCAGGTGCGCTGTCTGCAGAGCCTGCGCGCCGCCCTCGATGCCCTGGTCGGAGCCGACGATCAGATTGAGATGCGGGCTGGCCTGCAGCATGTTCTGCACCGCGGTCAGTCCTTCGGTCGGGCTGAAGAAGCTCTGACCCTGGGCCACGACCTTGATCGCCTTGTCCGCCGCGATGGCCTTATCGAAGGCGCCGCTGATAGCGACGTCCAGCGCGGACGCCTTGATGTCGTACAGATACCCGACGTCGCATGGGCTGAGGTTCTTGGCCTGGCATGCCTGCACCACGAGCTGGCCGAGCTTGGTTCCGATGTCGGTCGGCACGAACGTCACATTCGCCGACAGCCCGCTGACCTGCGGCTGGTCGGTGGACAAGTCCGGCCCGAGGATCTGGTCCATGTTGACGACCTTGATCCCCTTACTAATGGCCTGCCTGACGAGGCTGAGCAGGCCGGTACCGAAGATCGGCTGCACGATGATGCCGCTGTACTGCCCGGAGTTGATGACGTCCTGCAACTGGGAGTACTGCGTCTGCGGGCTGTTGTTGGCGTCGAAGACTTTCACGGTGGCGTTCTGGTCGCTCGCGACGGCCTGGGCTGCCGCGAGCATGGGAGCGTCGTAGCTGTTCTCCACGGCAAACGAGAGGTAGGCGATGCTGAGCGTCTTGCCGGCCGCCAGCGACGCTGAGCCGGAGGAGGCCGGCTGGCCTCCGGAGGACCCGCAGGCAGCCAGGGCCAGGCCCGCCGTGAGGGAGAGCACGATGGTGGCGCGATAGCGAAGGCGCCGGATGGCAGTGTCGTTCGTCGACCGTGAAGCCACGGCTAGACTCCTTTGTGCTTACTCGCTGGATGGTGGGTTAGCGATCTGGCCGGTGAGTCGGGTGGCCGCCCGGCTCACCGGTTTTTGTGTGGCGGCATCGTCCGCGCCGCTGTCAAGGCGGGATCATCACGGAGGTTCGAAGGGCGCGGAAGGCCGCGGCCCTGGCGCCAGCCAGCGGCTGCGGCCTGGTCATCCTCGGCTCGGTCGTCCTCAGCACGGGCGACTGCTCAGGCGGGACCGTCACCTCGGATGCCGCCTTTCCACTGCGCCGAGCCCGCGTCCCACTCGGTATAGGTGTAGGGGTTATCCAGCACAGCGGTCGCCGGGACCTCCGGGTGCATTCCGTCGGCCCAGGCCTCGGGTCCGAGCTGACCCTGCAGGTAGTCGATAGTCTGGCCGACGACCTCGCGGGCCTTGGCCAGGTCCGGCCCAGTCAGGCGATGGTTGTGCTTGACCACCCGGCCGTTGATCACGACGGTGTGCACATCGCCCCGCTGTGCCTGGAAAGCGACGTGCCCGTACGGGTTCAGCAGCGGGAACATCACCGGAGAATCGTCGTTCTTGATGAGGACGATGTCGGCCTTCTTGCCCGGCTCGAGTGCCCCGACAACCGAGTCCAGGCCCAGCGCCTTTGCGCCCCCGCGCGTGGCCCAGTCGACCACGTCCTCTGCCCGCAGGTGACAGTTTGTGACGGTCTCCTGCCTGGCGTGCGCCTCCAGGTGCTCACGCGACCGATCGGCGCCGAGCGTCGTCCGCATCGCGGAGAATAGGTCGCCGCTCCACCACACGCTCGTGTCCATCGACAGCGACACCGGGATGCCGTGCTCGCGCAGCTGCCAGGTTGGCGGGTAGCCCTGCCCGGCGCTCTGCTCGCTCTCGGTGGAGACCGACGCTGACCCGCCGGTCGCGGCGATGCGGTGATAGGAGTCCCGCGTCAGGGTCGCCGCGTGCACATAGACCGTGGCCGGCGTCATGAACCCGTTCTCATGCATGAGCCGGATGCCGTCGTCGTTGGTAGCGCCCCAGACCCCGGCGTGCGTCGTGACCGGGACGCCGAGGTCGCGGGCCACTTCAAAAGCAGCCCGCTCCGGGAAGGCCGGGTCGCCAGTGACGTCGAACGCCATCTGGAAGCCGAGCATGTCGTTCTCGGTACCGAACCGCCGGCTGACGAAGGCGCGGAATTCGGGCGCAGCCGACCACTCCCAGGGACCAGCCTGGATGTTGCCGTAGGCCAGCACGAACCGGCCAGGCACCTCGGTCAGCGCGTCCACCGCCGCCTCAGCATGGTCGACGGTCTGGAGCCCGTGCGACCAGTCCACCGTCGTGGTCACGCCGGCATCGATGGCTTCGATCGCCGCGAGCAGGTTGCCCGCGTAGATGTCCGCGGGCCGGAAGACCTTGCCCCAGTTCAGGTAGTACCAGACGAAATACTGGGTGAGAGTCCAGTCGGCCCCGTATCCGCGCATCGCCGTCTGCCACATATGCCGGTGCGTGTCGATCATGCCCGGCATCAGCAGGCCGCCGCTCGCGTCGATCTCCACCGCCTCGTCCGGCGCCGCCAGCTGCCTGCCGACTGCGGCGATCCGCTCGCCGATGACCAGGAGATCGGTGTTGTGCTCGATGCTGTGCGCGTCGTCCATAGTGACGATCGTCGCGTTCCGGAAGACCAGCGGCCGACCTGCCTCTGGTGTCACTGCGTCCATTGGCACCTCAGACCTCCATTCTCGCCGGGGAGTTGCCGGCCTCACGGACAGTTGTCCGGATCACGACTACATGGAGCCTGACCGGAAGCGTGGCCGGTTTGAGGACCGGTGTCAAGAGGCAACATTCATCCGTTACCATCGGCTCGCAATTGAGGGCGTCCGCATAGCGGACAGACTGCCCGGCCCGCGCTACAGTCGTTGCCAGCCGTCCTTACGACAGCGTGGATCGCGCTGCGGACGCGACGCAGGGCAGCACAGCAGTGCAGCACAGCAGGGCAGCCCAGCAGGGCAGCACAGCCCGGCGCACAGGCCGGCACCGAGGGAGATGGCATGGCACGGCAGGACACGAGCCCCGACTTCATCGAGGCGCTGGCCCGCGGACTCGACGTCATCAGGGCGTTTCAGCCGGGTCAGCCAGTCATGACCCTGGCCTCGGTCGCCGCCGCGGCCGGCCTCGCGAGGCCGACTGCCCGGCGAATGCTGCTGACGTTGCAGGAGCTCGGCTATGTGCGGGCCGCCGATGGCGGCTTTGAGCTGACACCGCGCGTGCTCGACCTCGGCATGAGCTACGTCCTGTCGCGCGGCCTGTGGGAGGTCGCCCGCCCGCACATGGAGGCGCTGGTCGCGCAGACCCACGAATCCAGCTCCATCGCTCAGCTCGATGGCTCTGACATCGTGTATGTGGCCAGGGTCGCCGTGCCGAAGATCATCGCGCTCGCGGTGACAATCGGCACCCGGTTCCCGGCCATGCAGACATCCCTCGGCAAGGTCATGCTTGCTGCCCTGCCGCCGGCCGAGGCGGAGCGAGTGCTCGCCGAGCCGAGCAGATCGGGCATCGCCGCTCGCTGGCAGCCGGACGACGCCGAGCGGGCCGCCGAGCTTCGCGACGTCCGCGCTCGCGGCTGGTCGCTGACCGACCAGCAGCTCGCGCTCGGGATCCGCTCGGTCGCCGCGCCGTTGCGCGACGGCAGCGGCCGGGTCATCGCCGCCATGAACGTGACCGTCCACGCCGCCGAGACCCCGGTTGAGGTCCTGACCGGGCAGTACTTGCCACTGCTGCTCCAGACGGCCGGGGCGATCAGCGCCGACTGGGCAGCCTGCCAGTCGCCGCCTCAGATCACGGTCTCCCTGGGCCAGGCTGCCTCTTGACATGACGGCGCGCGCGAGGCAACACTGGCACTTCGCCGGACTAGTGTCCGTTTAGCGGACAGAGGGACCGTCACTGCACATGAGCCA
>Ga0210393_10002794_pt1 | contig 14236 bp, 13 predicted proteins | sample IncBWC27OmetaG_FD_160068 | JGI IMG/M metagenome (GOLD analysis project Ga0210393, IMG submission 160068) | Forest soil microbial communities from Barre Woods Harvard Forest LTER site, Petersham, Massachusetts, United States - Inc-BW-C-27-O ... | reverse complement strand
AGAGAAGGTCATATCGGTACCCAGAGTGGCTGCATTCCCGGTGTCAATGTCAAATGGGAAGCAATGCGGCGGAAGGTCACGCGTCTTCTACAAGCGGTACATGCGCGAGAGTAAGCACTCTGTCTTCGCACATAGACATGTGCTCATCTGGGGCTTTGCAGTTCAAGACGGCCGTTCACACCGTCCGGGCACTGGTTGGTGAATGAACATATTGATATTGGTTCGTTTATCGAAGCCGCCATGTGAGCGTCTTTTCTATCTTATCCGATGTCCCCTGATCAGTCCCAAAAGAGTCGAGGAGCAGCAATTTGTGCAACCAGCCGGTGCGCGGCGGCACACGAGGCGCTCTATAGCGGACCTATCGCCCCGGCTTGGCGTGCTCAACAACATACCCTTCGCCATACCTTTCGAGGCCCGTGTGAAGATCTTCAGGTCGTTCATCGAGAACGACAGACATAACATTGGGGTGGACCCTCATTCCTTCGGGGAATTTCATTCGCGCACACGCGCCACCGTACGACGCGGCCATGTAGCTGAGGATGGTTTCGACAAACTCGGGGACGCAAACTTAAAGCGTCCCATTGAGATAACATTCATAGATCAGTTCGGCGAACAAGAGTAAGTATATCAGTATATCTCGACTGTTGACCGGCTGACTGGGATTCGCAAAGGATGGGCATTGATGGTGGAGGCGTCTTCAAGGAGTTCTTCACTGACCTCTCGAAAGAAGTATTCGACAGCAATCGAGGACTTTGGCTGGCTAACAAGAAGAACGAATTATATCCAAACAGTGGCTCCTACGCGACAGAACGTAAGCGATTCTCTAATGCTGCGGCGTATGCCGAACTAATTTTCATGTCCTGAAGCGCACAGCTTGAACTGGTACCGGTTTATTGGGAGGATTTTGGGCAAGGCGCTCTACGAGGGTATCCTGGTGGACGTTGCATTTGCCGGCTTCTTCCTTGCCAAGGTTCGCATGCCTTGTTTTGGTCGCGTCCCCTTGTTGACACTAATCCTACCCCACTATAGTGGCTGGGAAAGCAAAGTTTTCTAGACGATCTCGCCTCACTCGATCCGGACCTGTACCAGGGATTGATATTCCTGAAGCATTACCCTGGGAATCCAGAAGACCTTTCACTGAATTTCACAATCGTCGATGAAGGTGGGGTTGGATCTCGAACCCAAAGGAGTCTGATCCTCAACGTCTGTCTGCGTAGAGTTTGGCGTTACGCGAACAATCGACCTGAAACCCAACGGCAGCAACGTCCCTGTAACGCGCGATAACAAACTCGAATATATCCTCCGGGTGTCGCATTATCGCCTTACGAAGCAGATCAAGGAGCAGAGTACCGCATTCTTTGAGGGTCTCTCAGACATGATTGACCCAAAGTGGCTCCGGTACGAATAAATCTCCCGAGACCGAGATTTCTCTTTCGGCTGACAGATGACTGTAGAATGTTCAATCAAAAAGAACTACAACTCTTACTCGGTGGCGTGAACACACCTATCGACATCGATGATTTGCGACGGAACACGAACTATGGCGGCTTATATGGCCCTCAACAACCGACGATCGTCGCATTTTGGAGGGTACGTCCACGGCGCTTCGATCGTTGTCTTTCTCTAACAGACCCACTTTTCGTTTCTTTTCAGGTCGTAGAGGGCTTTGACGCTGAACAACGCCGAGCGTTATTACGGTTCGTTACTAGCGTCGGACGGCCTCCTCTTCTGTACGTATCGTCAGAAAGACACAGTCATGTAGCGAGAACACTGACATGGATTGTCGCTGTAGTGGCTTTAGTGGCCTTATTCCCAAGTTTTCCATCCGTGACGCAGGAAGCGACCAAAATCGCTTGCCGACGTCGAGCACTTGCGTGAATTTACTTAAGGTACGGTCATGGTTTAATGCCCTTGCGTGTATCCGATACAACCAACTAACTCCTCCATCTCCTTGTTGCGCATTGCTCAGCTACCGCGGTATACAAGTGAAAGCGTCCTTCGTCGAAAGCTCCTTCAAGCTGTTTACTCTGGCGCAGGGTTTGATCTCTCTTGAAACGAGCACGGGACCGGGGATGACTAGATGACTCATTGTTTTGTTGTTTCTACCTGTCACTGTGGGTCGCTTGCCTCAAGCTATCATCGTCATCATCATTGTTGTTGTGGGGGATACATGTACGTTGTACGCTACGCCGAGTATGGGGCAGAATGCGATTATTAGATGCTACGATTAGATGGCCCTATCAATTGTACCAATTGTGCCTTTTCATAATTCTGCGATTTTTCCGAGTTGGTGTACCCAAGTACTGTAATCCATTGGCGCCACCGAGACTCATCATATTTTATTGCAAAGGAGCAGGGGGCTTGTATTGCCTTTACACTATTACATGAACAGCTAAGTGGGGCCGCACTCGCCCCATTGTTTAAGCGATATATTCGAATTCCCTGGCCAAGTCCTGGTTTATATTCCCGTAGACGTGCTAGGTGATTGTCCGAACACCACAGGACTCGGACCCCGTGCAGGAAGGCCTTGACCTTTGTGGATGACCTTATCGGTCTACTGTAGCCCTCCTAGGCCATTCATATGCGTTACCAGGACTGCGGTAAGATTCTGCGGTAAGATTGATAGCGCAGATGCCAGTGGCATCCTCGGGATTCAACTGTCCGCACTAAGCAAAACGTACGCTCTTGTGTCCACACTACGCCCCTTCCCATTCATGGGGGAGACGGCGAAAGGAAGGAATCAATGGCTATGTCCGCCTTTTGCTTCTTAGGGGAGAGCAAGACGGCCGCGGCGATGGATGGTAGAAGCCTGATGTTCATCTCCCGCCCGCCCGCTACTCAATACTCAGCACTTGTACTGTAGTAATATTATGTAACTGAGAATAAAGCGTTTTCAAAAAAAATTCAACTTTAATTTCTACTGCGTTCCCGGATCAGAACCAGTTCCTTCCTATACAACCTTAGCGCTTAGCCCCTTCCTGTATCAATCCCTCCCCCTCCCTGTGTCGGCGTCTCCATCGTGTCGCGTTACAAGCTCTCTCAGGTACTCCTTCGTTTCCTCCTCAATCTTCGCCCCCTGTAATATCAAGTCCTGTAATTTCGAACCCTTCATCTCTTGTCTTGGACTTCCATCTGTCTCTTCTACACGCCCGTCTCCCGTCTCTGATCATTAATTTGCGAGTTTTTCTGACCGAGTTCTACCCACTTCCTCATTTTCAATAGTGCCCCGCACCGCTATTTTGGACCGCCGCCGACATCTCGACCTACGATAACGCAAGCACCTTCCCCATACCCGGTGCTAAAGCCGCCGTCTCGAGCTCCGGAGTCGCACCTGTCTAAGCCCGTTCAGAGTCAGTCGGTGAGCGCTGAAGTGACCATGTAAAGGCCTCATCTTTCTCCTCTATTTCCTCGGTGCGCCCTGTCGTCTCCGAAAAACGTAGTAAAAAAAATCTGCGCGGAGTCTCTTCCGTATGCACTGATCTATTGCATGGCGCCAACGTTAGTGCCTCTCCTTCACCCAGTGCATAACACCAATACCGGTAAAGATCGTTTTCGCTTGACAAACGATCTTTACTGGTATTGGTGTTCTTCTCTGGATCAAACTTCTCCGAGACTCGGTATACGATCATGCATCGTCTTTGAGATCTATTCTCTACTTGTGACGCAAAAATTGTACCATGCATGCCCACTGCTATTTGTTTGGTCCGCGTAAGTAATGCGTGTTCTGCGCACGCCATATATCGAATCCACGCATGCCCACTAACTCCGCCTTTGCTTCCGTTTGGCAGGATTTTCGCTCAGCGTCATACTTGCTCTTCTATTTCGCTGCTTGGGAAAATGTCGAGATGCACGCTTGGACGCACGGATCGCAATCTGAAACGGGACGGCCTAGCACCTGCAATATTTTTTTTTTAAATCAATCGTGCCACACAGGTTTTTCGTCGTCGATGCATGATGCCTGAGGGGGCCTCGTTGATTGGTGAGCCTTTCCACTTTTGCCATACGCCATGGGTATTTTCCAGACCGGAAAGAGATGATGGCTGGAAGCAGTGCACCTAATGACACAAGATCACCTATTATCGCCTCTCATCACAGGCGAGGGTGGCAATTTTGCTGTTCCTTTCTCTTCAACTTAAAGCTCCACCTTCCTATTTTGTCGTGCATCCACATGCTTTATGCGACAAGTTATTCTTCCTTTCACCCTCGGCCTTGTCATTGCAATATGTCAGCGGGCCTGACTTAGACCACTGGATTGCACCCATTCGGAAAATAGCCGTCCTTCTCTTCTGTCGCGAACTCGCTCTGGTGCGTCCCTCGCTCATCGGTCGTGTGCATCCTATTCTGACCCCATAATCATTCAGAGCTTCCGCTTTTAGCTCATTGCCTCTAAATCTTCGATAAGCTTCTTTCACCCTCGTTCAATGCGCAGCCATTGAGCTCCTGCGTTGAAGATCTGCGAATCAATATTTCTATGTATGTTCTACGACACGAGTTGTATCCTGTTACTACCGAAAGCTCTGGGTAATATTGTGCGTCTGAATTTATCCCCTGTAGGTCGGCTCCTCATCCGTTCATATGCGGGCTATAGATGTGAATGGGTCGCTGTCAATTCCATTTCTGGTTCCTCGCCAGACCCACTCAGGCACCTCTCAACAGTAATCATGAGCATCATTCCTGGTGGTGCGCCGGGACTTGGGTCGTAGTTGATTCGGACTCGGAAGTCTTGACTGAACTCTGTCTCGCTGGCTACCCTGGTGCCATTGCTTCGACTGGAACGTACTGGGAATTGATTCTCCAATACCGCGCCATGCCGAACTGGATTTCATTTTTGTGGGATCGCACTTGCTAGCTTCTCGGCACGTGAGAAGTAAAGAGGCGAAACCAACAATGTTGGACGCCCACACTCAGGCCTTTTACCCATGAGCACAACTACGCTACATGAGACTTGGACGATTTGTGACATGCACGGGGCCAACAAATACCTTGAAATGAGACTTGCAATATGGAAATCAAAAAAGAAATGCGAAATGAGAACATAAAAGTGACGCATCAACTGCATCATTTTGCCCTAAGTAGACTTTAGTAGTACATCTAAGGTCAGTCAAGTTTCAATCAGTAAGTAATTGGACTGTGCCCATCCTTTAGACGGGCAAAACGAGATATTGCGCGAGGACACGTAAGACGAGAATGACGAGGAGCCTATCGCGAAACTCACGAAACAATATAAAACAAGAGTGCACTCATAATCAATATCGGCCATACAAAATAGAAACTAGGTAGGTGCTCAAATATCGGACCTGGACCTGCGGTCGAGCAGCGACCGCAGCGGTGCCACCGCTCTGCTCTCGCGGCGGGTCACGGTCCGGTGCCGGTGGAACAAACCAACCTCTGCTTTTTCTTTGAACGTCGTTGAACGTTGCCTGGGCTGACCGTGACGCGTGACGCGTGAGGGCCCAATCCGTCGGCATCGTGCTGATCCACTCTTCTATGCTGCGAGCCCACAAGGGATTCATCATGATGCCATAGATGCTCACTAGCGCCCACTCCTTGTTTCTTTCGTTCTACTACTATACGAGGCTCCTGACGTCCGACGTGTACATGCAATCTGAATGGGTGAAGCCATCGCGGAATTTGAAACTTCCCCTCGCAAAGTGCTGGCCTAAAATCTCGTCGAACACCTCCGTCATAAGTCCTTGATGTGCACTTTTAACGTTCTCCTCAAGGTCCTGCAACATCTCCGGATTGATATCCAAATCGAAGTGATAGGAGAGGTAGGGCCAAGCCTATTATGAAGATCATTGACGAGCATGCCGTCTATATTTTCAAGTTCGAGAAGAACAAGGCATGGTCAAAAACCAAACCGATAATAATAACGAACCTCCAATGGGGTGGTTACGGCATCCGAACGGTTCCTGGCGAACCTTAACTACTGTATCCATGTCGTATCGTGCGTATCCATGGACACAGAGGCCTTGAAGACTTGTTCACATCGTCCCCGTCATTGGAAACTGTGCGCTCACCAACCACAGCCCTGGGCCCATCTTCACTCACGACTGACAGTCCCACTGCACATAACGATCAGGGCTCCCCATGTCCATCGAAAATCAGACAACAACCCACCCTCCCCCCTCTAACTTTACTCTGATATTCAACATCGCCGTAGATGAGTACAAGAAGGTTACGAAAGAGGATCTACACACCCATCCATTTTCTAAGACAATTGATGCCTGCAACACCCCCAACACCATCTTGAACGTATTTCGGGGGCTTGCGCAGGCTCTCAGTAGAGCTCGCAAGGGCGATGACATGATGACAAGTTGACGAGGTGGTTGGATCCGACCGTTCAGGCCGTTCAGGTGCTGTTCACATTATCATCAACGCTTAAGGAAGGTATTGGCCTGGTAAGTCCTTCATTCCTGCTTTTTGTATTTGCTTCAACATATGTCTCAGACATTTTCACCCGCCAAACCGATTTTCACTGGCATTGGAGTTCTCCTCGGGGTGAGTCTCTTTCCACGCTCATTATCATACGTTTGCATGATATTTGGCCCAGGCGGTGTCCCTATTGAAGGATGTCAACGCAAGTTATGATATGGTTGTCAAGCACTTCGAGCGCATCCAACTATTCCTCCAGCGCCTCGACCGTTATACCCGTGTCCCACTCACAACAGAAATAACAGAATTGCTCGGGAAGGTCATGGCGCAGATTCTTTCGATACTTGCGCTGTCGACCAAGGCAACGAGGGAGAGGCCAATAAGCGAGTCGAGGAATTTTGTTATGACTTTTGTTCGCTGACAATGGAACAGAAAGATTTCTGAAGATGCTGGCGGGACGGACAGGCATTGAAGATGCGTTTCGACGTTTGGACACTCTCACGAAAGAAGAGGGATCAATGACGACAGCGAGAAACTTGGAATCGAAGAACCGTATCGACAGCAATGTTAAGGCGACCAAGAATTGTACGTACTGTTCTTTCACGTTTTCCTGCACCTCCTGATCTTTTCCCTGTTCTGCCCCAAAGCAACGACGGTTGATTGGGGTGAACACCAACGTTTGTCACTTCCAGGTGTTGCTATCCTACGTCGAACTGAAACACATTGACAGGGAGCCATTTTCGAGACTGTGTCTGGAAATGGCTCATTCCACCGGATCCTTCTATCAATCATAAAATCGCCAGCGACTCCCGGCAGGATGGGACCTCGAGGTGGTTTACCCGAGGCACCACGTTCGAAGAATGGAAGAAGAACGGATCTCTACTGTGGATTCGTGGCGATTGTACGCATTACTCTGCCTTAGCCTTCCTGGTTGTTGATTCCTCTTCCGGTTTCACAGTGGGATCAGGCAAAAGTGTCCTTTGGTACGCAATTCCTCAGCTACGCTAGAGATGGGTATTTATTCTATCAACAAGCTCTGCGATCATTGAGGATATCGAGCACTTGCAAAAGACCCAGTCCGCCTTGATCGCATATCATCATTTCGATTATAAGGATGCTGCCAAGCGCAACCTCCATGGCCTTCTATCTTCACTTCTCATGCAGCTCGGTGACAGCTCTCTCACTTGTTGGAAGAGCCTTTATCAATTATACAACGGATGTCACACTGGGTTAGAAAATTTCGAACGACCTAGCGAGGCCGGGCTTGCACGAAGTCTTGGAGCCATCCTCGGAGGCTCAGGATAGGTCCCGATATATATAATCATAGATGCTTTGGACGAATGTCCAGATACTACCGTGACCGGAACCCCGTCGCCCCGCCAAAAGGTCCTCGACTTCGTAAATGATCTGGTTGGGCGCAAGTATTCTAGTCTATACATCTGCATAACAAGTCGTCCAGAACAAGATATTCAGGCTACTCTCGACCCTTTGACACCAGCATCGCGTCGCGTGTCTCTTCACGAGGAAAGTGGGCAAATGGAAGATATCAACAATTATATCCGATCTTTTGTCCATTCGAATAAATCAATGCGGAGATGGAGAGTCAAGGATAAGGAACTTGTCATCAACACACTCTCGGAACGAGCTGGGGGGAAGTGAGGTACTTTCATCTCCGTATCCAGCTGTCACTTATAGTCAGGCATAGGTTTCGATGGGTGCGTTGCCAACTCGACACACTTATTCGACGTTTTCCGTTGGGTATTCGTCAGGCCCTAAACGAACTACCTGTCACTCTGGACGAGACGTACGAGCGGACATTGGAAGGGATCCCAAAAGAGAAACAGCAGCACGCGTACCGGCTTTTACAGTGCCTAGTCGCTGCTATCCGTCCGCTGCGTATCGAGGAATTGGCAGCGATCTTCACAATCGAGTTTGATACAGGCGCAGCATCCAATCTGGTGGAAGAATTGCGACCGAAAATTTCTGGAAAGGCAGAGCTCTTCGCATGCTCGACTTTGATCTCAGTCATCGATGACCGTGGATCGCAAATTGTTCAATTTTCGCACTCGTCGGTGAAAGAATTCTTGACCTCCGATCGTTTCCGAACGTTAGATATTGGAAGCAACTTCCGCCACCACATCCCCCTCGATGATGCCCACACGATTCTTGCTCGAGCCTGCCTCAAGGTGTTGCTGCAGTTGGACGAAACAACGGACACAGAGCGTCTCGCAAAGTTTCCGCTGGCATTCTACGCTGCTCGGCACTGGGTTGATCATGCCAAGTTCGGGGATGTGGCACCCAGAGTCCAAGACGTCATGGAACGTCTGTTCGAACCAAAGAAGCCATATTTTGGGGCGTGGATTTGGATACACAACTTCGAGAGTTGGCGGTCAAGGAATCGAACCATGGACGACCTTTTACCACGTCCGTCACCACCCGACACAACTCCCTTGTACTGTGCGGCTTTTTGTGGGCTCATTGGACTGACAAAGTACCTCATCGTCACTCACGGAGAAGACCTGAACGCCAAGTGTGGTCGCCACGGGTCCCCATTGCATGCTTCATCAGGCGAGGGACACCTTGATATTACGCGTCTGTTACTTGACCATGGGGCCGACGTGAATTTGACGAACGAACGCGGTCGTATCCCATTGCAGACCGCATACGATGGCAAGCATCTCGAAGTCATGCGGCTGTTGCTGGAGCGTGGAGCAGATGTAAACACCCAGAGCGGCGATCGTTTCGGAACTCTACTACATCATGCATCGTCTAAAGGACAAGCAGAAATCGTCCAACTATTATTGCTGCACAATGCTAACGTAAACATCAAAGGCTTTTACAAATCGACACCATTACACCTTGCATGTCAGGAAGAGAGACTCATCAAGGTCGTGCGGCTGCTGTTGGAGTATGGTGCAGACGTAGAAGCAGAAAACGAGGCATCTCGCACACCACTCGAGGTTGCTACATCGTTTCAACGTCACAATATTGTGCAAGTACTGTTGGAGAATGACACGAGGCATGGAGGCACCATAAGTACCTCATAATCACTGGCCAATATTTTCCTGCTCTTGTTTATGTCGTCTATTCGGTATTATCAGATGTGGAGTGGGATGTGTTCTGTAAATGATAAAGATAGGACAGCCGTGCGCGGCAACTTGAACTCTAGCAGTGACCACAGTCGTACTTTTACCTTGTTTACAAAGTCACTGGGTCCGAAATTGTGGCTGAGAGGTCCTCATTTCCCGCTGTGGAAAAAACATATACTTTTGTCGTGGTAGAAACATACCGGTTCTGATTATGATGCTATGTAAACAAGTTCCTGCCGCGACCCCGGCCATTCCTCCAGTGGATGAAAAGATGATGATAAATGTTAAGTCGTTAAGGCCTCAAGCTCAAGAGCGAATACTCGACTGTGTGACGTCGATGAAACTTCGATGAAAGTTAATGGTAATTATAGACCCGCTTTATGTTGATCGTCTAGGCTATATGCTTGCTGCGTTACCACATCACCGTTCTGGCACTTCCCTCTCGCGCTGACATTTTGTGCGCTACTGGCTGAAATCTTGGTGTCGATATTGCCAATCGTTCACGGTTTTCCAACCCCGAACAGTGTGAATGTCCGCCTGATGACAGCCACTGTGATGTCTACCACTGGCAGCGTTTGCTCCTTCTCGCTCATTGACAATGAAAGTACTGGATTACCTTTGGGCATTGGCATCTAGACTTAGGCACATAAGATGGGTCAGACGTCAGCGTCTGGCTATTCGACACGTTTTCCTCATTGAGCTGGATTCCTGTGTATCAGTGCGTTTAAAAGAGGGCAGTATCTATGTGTTACGCTTCGCTTTCCCAAGCGAGTAATCGACCATGGAGGAAGGACGTGTATGTTGGAAGAGTAACTAGCAAATTTAACATCAGATATGTAACCTGGGTCGATCAACAATCTGCGGGAGACAGATCGAGGAGTTTGGCTGGCCAACGTAGCGCCATCGATAGGCATGGCTTTGGGTGGGTGAGACAACGGAGCAGAGGATGGTGGTACTGCCGAAACTCGAGAGGCTATGGGGATGGCGTAGGCAAGGAGTTGATAGAAAAACAGTGTGCGCAGGGGATCGAATGGAGAAGCAGAGATGGTGGAGGTGAAGAGTCAAGACTCGAGAAGAAGATGAGTTGACAGACGGTGCGTCACGGAGGCAGCAGATCGAGAGCTATCAGATGAAAAGGGTGGCAGCGAGGGTCGAGTGGCCAACTCGGGCAAAAAGCTTGTGGGCTGAGGCAGAAATGGTAGGCATAGATGGTGGCGAAAGCAGGGTATCAAGAATGGGGAGAAGACGTAGGTACAAGCAACAAGGCAGGTGGCGAAAGCCAACGTGGCAACTTGAAAGAGGGAGGGACTCCAGGCTCGGAACTTCGGAGGGGAATCACTGTAACGATTCTCCGGGCCAGGCCGGGCCGTGTATTCTTGTAATCGGATTCCAAAAACCCCTCAGGTCCGGGGGCTCCTTGAACCCGAACCACCACCATGGCGGGTTTTCCCACGGCAAAGCCGGGGGCAAGGATGGGTCAATGCACCCTCGACCACCGTCGACCCCCTTCATATTGTACTGCATAAGCCCATCAAATGCATGAGAATGCCCCCACCTGGGCTTGAGCAGTGTAAATGCAACCATGACAGACGTACCACCCTGAAACCGCCAGATCCACACTTATGCTAAACACATAATCCCTCGAATGAAAGCAACTGCAATATGAGCACTGCCAACCAATGATACCATGCAACACAGCGGTACACAGGCAAGCCGCACAAGAAATACACTGTTGATCGCCCAGCACACACCCCCCCAAACCACACACCCACTACGCACTAGAAGTCAAGCCCCAAGATGTCATGCACACTGAAAGCCACCAACTGAACAGACCCTAACCTCAGACGAAAACAATATCCAAACAACCGCCACCACCCAAAACACACCACACAAGCCACAGGAATGGCCCCAAACCGCAACACACTGATTGCTCCAAACCTCGTGAGCCGGAAACCTTGGACAATGCAGATACGCTAACCGCTAATACCAAGCAAGGAAGAAACCTTGCCACATCGTACGACAACAGCCGCCCAACAAATAGGCCTTAACCTGAACCAAGTCAGCGCCCAAACGAGTGCCCTACCGAAAAGGAAATGGATGAAGCCACAGGACCGACATCCCACCTCAGCTCGCTGACTGCCCAACCCTCGTACCTTGGATGACAAGGATGCACAACTACCAAACCCCAGGAAAGGAGTCTACAGCTGGAACAATAGGGAGAACTCCGAATGCCACCCAGCCAACACGATACTAAGCGGGTGATATCCACCTGGGAGCCCATCCTGTCAGTCACCGCGGACCTCCCGAACAACTGGCTTTCTAACCGTGAGGTTTTAGTGGGTAGGAGGATGCTGCGGCCCCTGCCCGAGGGGGGCCGCGGTCCCTGAGCCCTACACTACCCCAACACCAGGGGTGTGCGCAAAGCAGCATTTTCCCTCACACCGGTCCAATAGGCCCGGCTTCAGCGTGCCAGATAGGGCTGAATGGCTTGAGCCTTGAATCTCCCGCTATCTGGCATTTAATCTCGGTAGTTAGTTATTTCGGTAGCTATGGCTGAGAATAAAGCGCTTTCCAAAAAAAAAAAAAAAAAGATCATCGCTTAACCTTAACCCAAACAACAAGTTTCCCCTGCAGCGCCCTTTTTCAAGTATCATACCTCTTTGACTCTTCCCTTTCCAACCTTTCATGGATAAACCAAGATTATGATTATGAACACAAAAGTTCAAGTTCCTCAATGATACAGTAACGCACGTGCCGCCCTTGCATCCGGTCATTTCCTTTTCACCTCCGAGTCCGTCGGTGAAGGCGACCTGGCACATGTACTCGACTCAAATTAGCTTGTCGTTAGTCTCAATGCTCCTCTAAACAAGATTTGTGACCAAAATGTAAGAAGCCATAGTATGTGACCCCAGATATGTCAATAACGATATAATTTCGACAGCATCTACTTCCTCTACAGCTCGATGCCTGTCCCAGACGAGTCCCCTGGTTCAATGTCGCCTATGTGTCCCATCTAAGACGGACATGATCAGGGTATTTTTCAAGATCAAGGCCCGGGTAGACTACTCGGATTCATCCGCAACGCGTCAAGGACAATGGCCACAACGACTCGCCCAAGAGTCCTCGCTACGAGTCCTCGCAACATACCTGTTGTCACCGAGCAATAAAACCTTATTTTTTCTCGGGGTCTCGACCATCCTGTTTGGCTATGCCACCAATCAGATGCCTGAGTACTGCCCGAGTACATACTCACGGTTCGCTTACCCACAAGCTCAATTGGGCAATTGCCCTGGCACACCGCTCTCGTCTTGGTTCTTCGTGACTCCCCACAAGTCATGGTCGAGTGCGAGAAGATGGTGACGCGACTGACTCCGCGTGTTGACCCCGTTTCTATCTCCGCACAGCACGCATTCGGGGTTCGACTGCGTAAGTTGAGTAAATCGTGAGGTCGTGCTTCCCGACTTGCCACACCCAACGTTGCCAGCCTGCCACCCCTCTTGCGGCCGTCTGATCGTGGAACTTTAGTTCATGTTTTCCTTGTTTTTCTGACCCCTCCTAGTGCATATAAACGTTTCAATCACGCCCGCATGCGTCCTTAATGATTTCTCCATTTTCTCACTTCTCCAGCCTGTCGTGCGACCACTCTAAGTAGTGTAGTTTAGTTAGTAGTCGAAAGCCTCCCGCATCTCTCTCTCTTTGCGTCTCACTGTATAAACAGCGCGATTAGTGATGTGAGATATTATAAAGTAGCGATGTCTCCCTGAGAAGGCGTAGACGAAGTGGGAAAATACCCTAAACACGTCGAGCGCTCAAACCCCATCGGTTTCAGGCACTTTTCCCAGGCGCGTCTTTTTGCGATTATATAATATCCATAAGTGGTCCGGCGCACAGACCCCGCTCCAACCGTCTCCCCACGCGTGGCCCACGGCTGTACCTCCCTTCCCAAGGCCACATCTCTTCCCCACTTGAATATCAATATGAGTCTTCAGTCAGGATCGTCTCGTTTTCTGGCACTTTTCGAGTCTACCTTGCAAGACTATCAAAACCAAACTGGCATAACATTAGCCGAACACCCATTCGCCGAGCAGCTCCAGAATTGTCACACCGTCGAGTCCATTACCGCCCTTCTCCAAGGGCAGGTTCAAGCCCTCGATGAATTCAAAGGAAGCGATAGAATCTTGAAATCTCTCAAGAACATCGTATCTGTTATATACTCGCTTTCTGCTTCCGCGGCCCTCGGCGACGCTATCGGTCTGGTACGCCGGAAGCTGTTAATGAGTGTTCCGCATCTCTGACACATCGCTTACAGCCATTACCCCCTGGCAAAGCAATAAATGCTGGCCTCGGCGTTCTACTTGATGTATGTTCCCATCTTTAGTTCCTACGTGCGTATTTTTGTGACAGCCAACTGTATCAGGCTGTCGCTGCCACGGGCGTAGATTCCAGTTACATTGCCCTCGTCAAACTACTCGAGTCGATGGAGCATTTCTTCAAACACCTCGATTTATATACAAGGATACCTCCTACACCTGCCATGGATGAGATAGTGGTCAACATAATGGTGGAGTTGCTATCCACCCTCTCCCTGGCGACAAAGATACTCAACCAAGGACGGCCGAGTGAGTCTGCTCTCCTTGACGCGTTGCTTTACTCAGCACAACGCAGTGAAAGTTGTAAAAGAGCTCCTTGGAGAGAAGGACGTCGAGGCAGTCCTACAGAGGCTCGATCGACTCACCCTGGACGAGGCTCGGACGACCGCATTGCAGACTCTG
>Ga0210393_10002793_pt1 | contig 14239 bp, 16 predicted proteins | sample IncBWC27OmetaG_FD_160068 | JGI IMG/M metagenome (GOLD analysis project Ga0210393, IMG submission 160068) | Forest soil microbial communities from Barre Woods Harvard Forest LTER site, Petersham, Massachusetts, United States - Inc-BW-C-27-O ... | reverse complement strand
GAGTGCAGCAGACGTTTCGTCGCGAGATTCCCAGCGATCGTCGAGCGGGTCGCAGCCCAGGATGCCCATCATCGCGCGGATCGAGCCGGCGTACGCACGCGCACCTTCGTGGTCGCCGGCGTCGAGTGCCCGATTGCCCTCCGCGCGGGCGTGATGCACCTCGGCCAGCGCGATCGGGACCGCAAGATCGTCGTCGAGTGCTTCGGCGAACCGCGGAGTCCATTCGCCGGGCACCACCGCACCGGCCCGGCTACGTACACGGTGCAGGAAATCCTCAACGCCGACATAGGCTTTCACCGCGTCCTGCAAGGCGGTCTCGGAGAACTCCAGCATCGACCGGTAATGAGCGCTGCCCAGGTAGTAGCGCAGTTCGGCGGGCCGCACACGCTGCAACATCGCCGGGATGGACAACACATTGCCCAGCGACTTGCTCATCTTCTCCCCACCCATCGTCACCCAGCCGTTGTGCAGCCAGTAGCGGGCGAACCCATCCCCGGCGGCGCGGCTCTGTGCGATTTCGTTTTCGTGGTGCGGGAAGACCAAATCCATTCCACCGCAATGGATATCAAATTCCGGTCCGAGATAAGCCCGTGCCATCGCCGAGCATTCCAGATGCCAGCCCGGGCGTCCGCGGCCCCAGGGCGTGGGCCACGACGGCTCACCGGGCTTGGCGCCCTTCCACATGGTGAAGTCGCGCTGGTCTCGCTTGCCGCTGGCCACGCCCTCGCCCTGGTGGACGTCGTCGATCTTGTGCCCGGACAGCTGGCCGTATTCCGGGTAACTGAGCACGTCGAAGTAGACGTCGCCGTCGCCGGTATACGCGTGGCCGTTTTCGATCAGACGCTGCATTAACTCGACCATCTGCGTGATGTGCCCGGTCGCTCGCGGCTCTGCTGATGGCGGCAATACGTCCAGGGCGTCGTAGGCCGCGCTGAAAGCCCTCTCGTAAGTGGCCGCCCACTCCCACCACGGCCGGCATGCCGCAGCGGCCTTGTTGAGAATCTTGTCGTCGATATCGGTCACGTTGCGGATGAACGCGACGTCGTAGCCGCGCGCGATCAGCCAGCGGCGCAAGATGTCGAAGGCTACCCCGCTGCGGACATGACCGATATGCGGCAGACCTTGCACGGTGGCGCCACACAGGTAGATGGAGACGTGCCCCTCTCGCAGCGGAATGAAATCACGCACGGCGCCAGCTGCCGTGTCGTGTAGCCGCATGCGGGCGCGATCGGTCACGACGTGCCAGCTTACCTGCTAGTTCCGATTTTCCCGGCGCTCAGGGCGCTTCCCCGACGGGGACCAAGAGCGCCGTAGCGATGGCAGCCAGACCTTCGCCCCGCCCGGTCAGGCCCAGCCCATCGGTGGTCGTCGCCGACACCGATACCGGGGCCTGCAGCAGACCCGACAGCACCTCCTGCGCCTCGGCTCGGCGCGGGCCGATTTTTGGCCGGTTGCCGATCACCTGCACCGCAGCGTTTCCGACCCGGTAGCCATGCCGCACGATCAGCTCGACGACATGGCGCAACATGTCGGCGCCGCTGACGCCTTTCCAGCGCGGATCGTCGACCCCGAAGACCGCGCCGATATCGCCCAGCCCTGCGGCCGACAAGACGGCGTCGCACAGCGCATGGACCCCGACGTCGCCGTCGGAATGTCCGGCGCAGCCGTCGGCGCCGGGGAACAGCACCCCCACCAGCCAACAGGGTCGACCGGATTCAATCGGATGCACATCGGTGCCCAGACCGACCCTCGGCAGATCGCTCACCGGCGCACAATCGCTTGGGCCAGCAACAGATCCAGCTGGGTGGTGATCTTGAACGCCAGCGGGTCGCCGTTGACCACCTGAGCCTGGCCGCCGAGATGCTCGACGAGGGACGCGTCGTCGGTGAAATCGGCCGTGCCGGCGCCCTGATAAGCGCGGTAGGCCCGCATCAGCAGGTCGGTAGCGAACCCTTGCGGAGTCTGCACGGCCCGCAGGCCAACCCGCTCCGGAGTGCCCAGCACCACCCCGTTGGCATCCACGGCCTTGATGGTGTCATGCAGCGGCAGCGCGGGCACAACGGCGTCATGACCGGCCCGCAACGCGTCGACCACCCGCACGATCAACTCCGGCGGCGTCAGTGCCCGGGCGGCGTCGTGCACCAGGACGAATTCCGGCACTGTGGTCGCAGAGAGGGCGGACAGGGCTAGGCTCACGGATTCGGTACGGTCGGCTCCGCCGGCCACGATGGTGGCTTTGCCACCCAGAATCAGCTTTGCCTCATCGGTGAGGTCTGCGGGCACCGCTACTACGACAGTGTCGACGGCCCCCGAATCCAGCAGGCCCTGCACAGCCCGTTCGACAAGGGTGTGTCCGTCGAGTTGATAGAACGCCTTGGGTATACCGGCGGCTAGCCGCTCCCCCGACCCTGCGGCCGGGACCACTGCGACTACGCTGCCCGTTGCCCCGGCCACCAGAGCTCAGGGCCTTCAGGAAGCGGCGGCCAGAACCTCGTCGAGGATGGTCTCCGCTTTGGCGTCGTCGGTGCTCTCGGCCAGCGCCAGTTCACCAACCAAAATCTGCCGGGCCTTGGCCAGCATGCGCTTCTCGCCGGCGGACAAGCCGCGCTCCTGATCGCGACGCCATAGATCGCGCACTACCTCGGCCACCTTGTTGACATCACCAGAGGCGAGTTTTTCGAGGTTGGCCTTGTAGCGGCGGGACCAGTTGGTCGGCTCTTCGGTGTGGGGAGCGCGCAGCACCTGGAAAACCTTGTCGAGGCCTTCTTGGCCGACGACGTCGCGGACACCGACGTACTCAGCGTTGTCGGCGGGTACTCGAACTGTCAGGTCTCCCTGCGCCACTTTCAAGACGAGATACTCTTTTTGTTCCCCTTTGATGGTCCGGGTTTCGATCGCCTCGACTAACGCAGCACCGTGGTGTGGATAGACAACGGTGTCGCCGACCTTGAAGATCATCTGATTCGAGCCCCTTTCGTTACTTCATCCTAGCACGGCGGCCCAACGCGTGCGGAACAACGGTGCAGGTCAGGGGCACAACACGTGCACATTAGGGGTTGACAGGCGGAGAAGAACGTGCAAGGAAACACAGTATCAATGTCCCCACTTGACCTGCGCGGGCACCCCATCCGAACCTCTGCCGCGCTGGTCTGGTGCCCTGCGCTACCGCTCTCCGGACCTTCCTACTACTGTGCATAGTTGCATAATCGAACGCTGTCACACGGCGCGAGGCCGAGCAGGAGGCAAGAGTGAACCGCTTCAAGATCACCCTCCCGGCCCGGCTTTTTGCACTGGCAGCCCGGTTCAGCCTCGTCGGCCTGGTCGCCTTGATCGCCGCTGTGCTCAGCGGTTGCGGAGCCGGTCAGATCTCGCAGATGTCCACCCAGGAGCCCGCCGTCAACGGCAACAAGGTCACGCTCAACAACGTGGCGCTGCGCGACATCCGCATGCAGGCCGTGCAGACCGGCGATTACCTCCGGCCGGGCCGAACGGTCGACCTGGTGCTGGTCGCCGTAAATCAGTCGCCGGATATCGCCGACAGGCTGGTGGGCGTCACCAGTGACGTCGGGACGGTGACGGTCAATGGCGACGCGCGACTGCCCGCCGCCGGGATGCTGTTCATCGGCACGCCCGAAGGCGAGAAGGTGGCACCAGGGCCCATCGGTTCCAGCAACGCGGCCAAGGCGACCGTCACCTTGGCCAAGCCCATCTCAAACGGCCTCACCTACAACTTCACCTTCAACTTCGAGAAGGCCGGGCAGGCCAGCGTGATGGTGCCGATTTCGGCCGGGCTGGCGCCACAGCCTGTGTAAGAAGCCCGGTCAGTGACACCCAGGCTTGTCGCACCGGCCCGATACCGTCATGGCGTGCCAAACGTCCGCTCGCAATACCGCTGCTCGGAATGCCGCCACGTCACCGCCAAGTGGGTGGGTCGCTGCCTGGAGTGCGGCACCTGGGGCACCGTCGACGAGGTAGCGATGCTCAGTGCGGTCGGTGGCAATAACCGTCGTTCGGGCCTGGCTTCGGGCGCGGCTTCGCAGGCCGTTCCGATCAGTTCCATTGCGCCCAACGTCAGCCAGCACAGGTCGACGGGCGTGGATGAACTCGACCGGGTGCTCGGAGGTGGTGTGGTGCCCGGCTCGGTGACGCTGCTGGCGGGCGATCCGGGCGTGGGTAAGTCGACGTTACTGCTCAAGGTCGCCCACCGCTGGGCGCAGTCCGGCAAGCGCGCGCTGTACATCTCCGGTGAGGAGTCCGCCGGCCAGATCCGGCTGCGCGCCGACCGGATCGGCTGCGGCGGCGACGAGCTCTACCTAGCCACCGAATCCGATCTGCATACCGTGCTCGACCACATTGCGACGGTCAGGCCCGCGCTGGTCATCGTGGACTCGGTGCAAACCATGTCTACCACAGAGGCCGACGGCGTCGCCGGCGGGGTTACGCAGGTGCGCGCGGTTACGGCCAGGCTGACCGCCGCCGCGAAGGCCAGTGGCGTCGCGCTGATCCTCGTCGGCCACGTCACCAAGGACGGGGCCATCGCCGGACCGCGTTCACTCGAACATCTCGTCGACGTGGTGCTGCATTTCGAAGGCGACCGCAACGGCACGCTGCGAATGGTCCGCGGGATCAAGAATCGATTCGGTGCGGCCGACGAAGTCGGGTGTTTCATGCTGCACGACAACGGCATTGAAGGAGTAGCAGATCCGTCTAACCTGTTCTTGGATCAGCGGCCCACCCCGGTCGCCGGCACCGCGATCACGGTCACGCTGGACGGAAAGCGACCGCTCATCGGCGAAGTTCAGGCGCTGCTGGCGACGCCGTCCGGCGGCTCGCCACGCCGCGCCGTCAGCGGCATCGACCACGCGCGGGCCGCGATGATCACCGCCGTGCTGGAAAAGCACGCCAGGCTGACCATCGCCGTCAACGACATCTATTTGTCCACCGTGGGCGGCATGCGGTTGACCGACCCCTCGTCGGACCTGGCCGTCGCGCTCGCGCTGGCCTCGGCATACGCGAACCTGCCCCTGCCCACTACGGCGGTGATGATCGGCGAAGTGGGCCTGGCGGGTGACCTGCGACGGGTCAGCGGCATGGCACGGCGGCTGAGCGAAGCCGCACGCCAGGGATTCAACATCGCGCTGATCCCGCCGGGTTGCGACCCGCAATCCGACCCTCGATCCGACCTAGTGCCACCGGGCATCCGCGCGCTGACCGCACCCACCATCGTCGCAGCGCTAGAGCACATGATCGACATCGCCGACCACCGCGGCAATGCGCCCCGAAGACAGCAACGGCTAGACGCATAGCCCAATGGGGCCGCAGAATGCACCCTGTGGCCCGTCCGACCCTGCGTGAAACTGTCGCCCGCCTGGCGCCCGGCACCGGGCTCCGGGACGGCCTGGAGCGCATTCTGCGCGGCCGTACCGGTGCACTGATCGTGCTGGGCAACGACGAGAACGTCGAGGCCATCTGCGACGGCGGCTTCGCTCTCGACGTGCGGTACGCGCCGACGCGGCTACGTGAGCTGGCAAAGATGGACGGCGCCGTCGTGCTGTCCACCGACGGCAGCCGCATCGTGCGCGCCAACGTGCAGTTGGTCCCCGATCCGTCCATCCCCACCGACGAATCGGGGACCCGCCACCGCTCCGCCGAACGGGCCGCGATCCAGACCGGCCACCCGGTGATCTCGGTCAGCCACTCGATGAACATCGTCACCGTCTACGTCGCCGGGGAGCGGCACGTGATGGCCGACTCCGCGACCATCCTGTCGCGGGCCAATCAGGCCATCGCGACCCTGGAACGGTACAAGACCCGGCTCGACGAGGTCAGTAGGCAACTGTCGCGAGCCGAGATCGAAGACTTCGTCACCCTTCGCGATGTGATGACGGTGGTGCAGCGGCTGGAGGTGGTCCGGCGGATCGGCCTGGTGATCGACTACGACTGCGTGGAACTCGGCACCGACGGGCGTCAGCTGCGGCTGCAACTCGAGGAGCTGCTTGGCGGCAACGACATCGCCCGGGAATTGATCGTGCGTGACTATCACGCCAGCCCCGAGCCACTATCCAAAGCGCAAATGACCGCCACCCTTGACGAGCTGGACGCCCTGTCGGACACCGAACTGCTCGACTTCACTTCGCTGGCGAAGGTTTTCGGATATCCGACCACCACGGAGGCGCAGGACTCGGCGTTGAGCCCCCGTGGCTACCGCGCGATGGCCGAAATCCCGCGGCTGCAGTTCGCCCACGTGGATTTGTTGGTCAAGGCATTCGGGACGCTGCAGGGCCTGCTGGCGGCCAGCGCCAACGACCTGGAATCGGTCGAAGGCATTGGCGCGATGTGGGCCCGTCACGTACGGGAGGGGCTGTCACAGCTGGCGGAGTCGACAATCGCCGACCCACTGAGCTGAGGGGCCCCGAGCTCGGCTACCCCGCAGGACCGGGAGCACCCCCCGGCGGTGCCTCCGGCGGCGGGGCGAGCGCCGGCTGACCCGGTGCGGGCACCGGCCCCGGCGGCGGCGGCGGCTGATTCAGGATGAACGGAACCGCCAGCGAGCGCAGATTGCCCAGCTGTACGACGAGGTTGTAGGTGCCCGGCCCTATCGCAGGCCGCGGCAGTGGGCAATGCGGCGCCGACCCCATCCCGGTCCAGGTGACCGCGGTCGTCACCTGTTCACCCGGGGTGAAGGCCTTGACCAGGGTTTCGTTGGAGGGTGCGCAGTCCAGGTTGGACCACAGCCGCTTGTTGTCCAGCGAGTAGACGTATGCCGCCAGCACCGCGGCTCCGACGTCACGCTTGCAGGACACCAGCCCGATGTTGGTGACGACCATGGTGAATTTCGGCTGGTCACCAATGAAGTACTGGGGCGCATTGGTCAGCCCCTTGACGGCCAGCGTCGAATCGGGGCAGTCGTCGCCCTCCTTCAGCACCGGCGGCGGTTGCACGGCGGCGGTGGGCGTGGGGGACTCCGGGTTTTGCCCCTGCGGTGGCGCGACCGGGGTAACCCCTTCCTGCCCCGCTGGGGGAGCAGGTGCCTGAGGAGCGGGCGATGCCGCCTTGTTCTGAGCAGAGTTGGCTTTGTCGGCATTGGCGGGTTTGGCACCCGCGCTGTTGCTCATAAAGGCGATGACGGTGGCGACCACGATCCCGATCACGACTACCGCAACGCCCACGGCCAGGCCCCTGCGCCGCCAATAGATCTCAGTAGGTAGCGGGCCACGCGGTTCCAGATCCAGCACATTCACACCGTAGGGCCAGGTCACGTGGATTTGCCCGACCCGACTCGGCGTGTCGCGATGTTAGCTGGCCAACCGCCGTGTTAGAGGCCGGTCGGTTCTGCAGCCAAAGCGGCGTTATTCGCCGATATCACCCACGTGGTCGACCAACATCGCCCGTCCGTCGGCGAGCTGATAGGTGACGCCCGCTATCGCCAGGGTGCCGGCCGCCACCCGCTCCGCGATGGCCGTCGAACGCGCCGTGAGCTGCGCCACCGTCTCGCGTACATGCCGCTCCTCGAACTCGTCGACGCGGCTCAACCCGTCGCGCCGACCCATCAGGATCGACGGCGCGACCCGTTCCACGACGTCCCGCACGAAACCGGCTGGTATCGCGCCGTCATCGAGCGCCCCTATCGCGGCCTTGACGGCACCGCAACCGGTGTGGCCGAGGACGACGATGAGCGGCACGTCGAGCGCCGTCACCGCGTACTCGATGGAGCCCAGCACCGCCGAATCGATGGCCTGCCCGGCGGTGCGAACCACGAACACGTCCCCTAGGCCCTGATCCAAGAGGAGCTCGGCGGCCACCCGACTGTCCGCGCACCCAAACACGATCGCGGTCGGCTTCTGGCCGGCGGTCAGGCTGGCCCGGTGCTCGACGCTCTGATTGGGATGCTCGGGCCTGCCTGCGACGAATCGCTCGTTACCCTCTTTGAGTGTTTTCCATGCGGTTACCGGGGTCGTGTTCGGCATGGCACACATCATGCCGCACATCCAGATGAAGCTCCCCCCAAACGAACTCATCGACTGGTACGACCGGTCGCGCCGCGACCTGCCGTGGCGGGAGCCCGGCGTCAGCGCGTGGCAGATTCTGGTCAGCGAGTTCATGTTGCAACAGACGCCGGTGGCCCGGGTGCTGTCGATCTGGCCGGATTGGGTGCAACGGTGGCCCACCGCGTCGGCCACCGCCGCGGCCAGCGCGGCCGATGTGCTGCGCGCCTGGGGGAAGCTGGGCTATCCGAGGCGGGCCAAGCGCCTGCACGAGTGCGCCTCCGTCATCGCCCGCGAGCACGGCGATGTGGTTCCCGACGACGTCGAAACCTTGCTGACCCTGCCCGGTATCGGTAGCTACACCGCGCGAGCCGTGGCCTGCTTCGCCTACCGCCAGCCGGTACCGGTGGTGGACACCAATGTGCGACGGGTAGTGGCCCGGGCCGTGCACGGTCTGGCCGACGCCGGCTCGCCCTCCGCGACGCGCGACCACGCCGAAGTCTGGGCACTGCTGCCACGCGATGAAACAGCGCCGAAATTTTCGGCAGCCCTGATGGAACTGGGTGCGACCGTGTGCACCGCGCGCACGCCGCGATGCGGGTTGTGCCCACTTGATCAGTGCGCGTGGCGGCATGCCGGATATCCGCCGGCCCAGGGGCCGGCACGCCGCGTTCAGACCTACGCCGGAACCGACCGTCAGGTCCGCGGAAGGTTGTTGGATGTCTTGCGGGCCAACGATTCTCCGGTCACACGTGCCCAATTGGACGTGGCGTGGCTAACCGATTGTGGCCAACGTGACCGGGCGCTGGATTCGTTGCTTGCAGACGGACTGGTAACCCGAACCGTCGACGGCCGGTTCGCGTTGGCCGGCGAAGGGTAGCCGCTTCAGGAGTCGAGCCCCGCGATGAAAGATTCGACCGCCTCGCGGTATACCTGCGGCGCTTCGTCGTGAATCAGGTGACCGGATTGCCGAACCGCTAAATACGTTGTCGGAGAACTGGTCTTGGTCATCGCGTGCATCTGGCCCGGCGGCGTGACCGAGTTGCCTGCCTCGATGAGCAGTGCCGGCGCCCGCACAGCCCGCCATTGCGACCAGTAATCTCGGGAACCCCACTCGGCGGCGATCTCGACCCATCGCGACGTGTGGCCGTGCAACCGCCAACCGGTGACGGTGCGATCGAAGGCGTCCAGGAAATACTGCCCGGCAATTGGTCCGAATTCATCGAATACTTGCTGCGCGGAATCGAATTCGACCGGAAGAGCATGCAACCAAGGCTCCCAGGGACCTGTGGTGCGATCACGGAAGTCCGGGGCCATATCCTCGAGCACCAACGCCGACACCAAATCGGGACGTTCCGCGGCCAGACACCAGGAGTGCAGGGCACCCATCGAGTGCCCGACCAGCCTGGCCGGCGCCCCCAACGCGCTCACCGCGTCAGCAAGATCGGCCACGAACCGTTCAGTGCTGATCGGATGTGGATCGTCGACGTCGCGGCCGCGGTGCCACAACGCATCGTGGGTGTAGACGGTGCCCAACCGGGTCAGCCACGGTAGCTGCCGCGACCAGGTGGTGCCCCGGCCCATCAGGCCGTGCACCAGCACCAACGGCGCGCCTCGGCCGCCACGGCAGGTCAACAGATCGCCGGGCATACGACCATCTTGCGTGCCCCGCCCTGGAGTTGGACAGGCGAGGGGGCGCGGTAGCCTAGCGGGATGCCAGTGGTGAAGATCAACGCAATTGAGGTACCCGTCGACGCTGGCCCCGAACTGGAGAAGCGGTTCGCCCATCGCGCACACGCGGTGGAGAACCAACCCGGTTTCCTCGGCTTTCAGCTGCTGCGTCCGGTCAAGGGTGAGGACCGCTACTTCGTGGTGACACACTGGGAGTCCGATGAAGCATTCCAGGCGTGGGCGAAAGGGCCTGCCATCGAAGCCCATGCCGGTCACCGGGCCAACCCCGTGGCGACTGGCGCGACGCTGCTGGAATTCGAGGTTGTGCTGGACGTTGCCGCCAACGACCAGACCGGTTAGCAAGCAGCGCTTCACGCAACGCCGGGTGGCGGCGTTGAGCGCCGCCGCAGCACTGGTAGTGACCCTGGCACCCGGTTGCGCACCCTCACCTTCCCCGCAGGCGAACGCGGCGAACCCGGGTCGGCAGATCGACACCCGGACTCCTCCCGGTATCCGGGCTCAGCAGACCTTGGACATGCTGAACTCCGACTGGCCCATCGGTCCGGTCGGTGTGCGCACCCTCGCCGCACCCGACATGGTCGACTCGGTGGAGACCACGATGGAAGGGTTGTGGTGGGATCGCCCCTTCACCCTCGGTGGTGTGGACATCGGCGCCAGCGTTGCCACGCTGCACCTCATCTCCTCCTACGGCGCGCGACAAGACATCCGGATCCACACCGACGACGACGGACGGGTCGATCGGTTCGACCTCGAGACGCAACCTCCGACGGTCACCTCATGGCACGACGTCGACGCTGTGTTGAGCAGGACCGGTGCCCGCTACTCCTACCAGGTCGCCAAGGTCAACAACGGTCACTGTGACCCGGTGGAAGGCACCAACACCGGCGAATCTCTGCCGCTGGCATCGATTTTCAAGTTGTACGTGCTGCACGCGCTTGCGGGTGCCGTCAAAAACGGCACGGTGTCCTGGGAAGACCAGCTGACGGTCACCGAGAAGAGCAAGGCCGTCGGCTCATCAGGCTTGGAATTGTCCCCCGGAGCACACGTTTCGGTTCGCACGGCCGCCGAGAAGATGATTGCCACCAGCGACAACATGGCCACCGACTTGCTGATCGGGCGGATGGGCACGCACGCCATCGAGGAAGCACTCGCCACGGCCGGCCACCACGATCCGGCCAGCATGACACCGTTCCCCACGATGTACGAGCTGTTCTCCGTCGGCTGGGGCCAACCGGATCTGCGCGACCAGTGGAAGCAGGGTTCGCCGCAAGCCCGGGCTCGATTGCTGGCGCGGGCGAATTCCACTCCCTATAACCCTGATCCCACCCGCGCCCACACCCCGGCCTCCACCTACGGCGCGGAGTGGTACGGCAACGCCGAGGACATCTGCCGAGTCCACGCGGCGCTGCAGGCCGACGCCGCCGGCGCGGCCGCCCCGGTAAGGCAGATCCTTTCTGCCGTATCGGGTATCCAGCTGGACCCCAACGTTTGGCCGTACATCGGCGCGAAGGCCGGGGGGCTGCCGGGCGACCTGACGTTCAGCTGGTACGCGGTCGACAAGACACAGCAGCCGTGGGTGGTCAGCTTTCAGTTGAACTGGCCCCGCGATCATGGTCCGACCGTGACCGGCTGGATGTTACAGGTCGCCAAGCAGGTCTTCGCGCTGATCGCGCCGCAATAACCCGTTACAACCGCAGCGTCCAGCGACCGCCCCGGAAGTGCATGGCGGTGTGGCTGAGCGGTGCAATGTCCATGCGCCAGAACGATTTCGGTGGGGTGTCAAGAGCCAGCAGGATCGCCGCCCGGATCACCGCCGGATGTGTGACCGCCACGGTTCGCAACGTGTCGTCTGTCAGTGAGTCCAGCCATCCGTCCACCCGTTCGATCAAGTCGGCTATCGACTCGCCGCCGTGCGGGGCGTGGCGGGGCTCGGTCAGCCACGCCTCGAGATCTGCGGGCCCGATGTTCGCAAGCACCTCCCCGCGCCACCGTCCGCAATCGAGATCGGCCAACCGCGGCTCCGTTGCGGCTTGCAGACCCAATAACTGCGCGGTTTGGCGCGCACGCCGTTCGGGTCCGGTGAGCTGGCGAGTATCGCCGGCGAGCTCAAGTGCGGCAACGGCTTCGACAAGGCGGCGGCCGGTGTCGTTGAGCGGTTCGTCGGCGGGGAAACGCCCGGCCGCCATCGCATCGGTCATCGCATGTGAGACCAAGGTCAGCCGGACGACCTCGGTCACGCCGCGGTACTCGATGCCTGTCCGCTCTCGGTTCGCTCCCCCAGCAGCCGCCCCGCAAGCGTCGCAAACACCGCGGCGATGGTCGCCCACAGCACCAGCTGCGTACCCAGCGAAACCAACCTGAATTCGTAGAGATCATCGGCGGGGAACCCGGGATAGATGATCGCACCCGAGGGGTCGCGCAAAGGTTCCGGCGTCTCGTCCACAGTCGGCAGTAACACCATCACCACGGTGATCGCCACCAGGTAGACCCCAGCCGCGAGCAGCCAGCCGTTCGCTGTGCCGAGCCGGGCGGCGAGCCGGCGGGCCAACCACACCCCGGCGATCGCCAGCACCACCGACACCAGCACCATTACCAGATACCAGCCGGTGCGCGCCCCGATCGTGTCCGCCTGGCCGACGGCCGGTGGATTGGGCGAATACTTCACGAACGGCACCAGGTACACCGCACCGAAGGCGGCCGCCGCCAGAAGTGCCGAAAGTGCCTGTGGTCCAATACCTCTCGCGCGTGCAGCGACGACGCAGAACAGTACGGCGAACAATGCGCCCATCGCAACGCCGAAAATGAGCACGCCGAAACCCAATCCGGCGTTTGCCTGCACTCCGCGGGTGAACAACTCGGCGCCATGCTCGTGCACGCCATGCGCATTCTCGGCGTCGGTTCGACCGTCCTCAAAAGCGATCGCACGGCCAATGACGGGTTCGGCGCACAGGCGGGCGAATAGGAATGCCAGCACCGCGGCGACCGCGCCGGCCAACAGACCGCGCGCGATCAGACGCTTCTCCACGTGGCCCGGTTAGTGGCAGGGGAAGCCGAGTAGATGCCGTGCGTCATGCACGAACTCGTGCACGTGGGAATCACTGCCGAACAGCGACACCGCGCCCTGATCGACGCCGATGAAGTAGAGCGTCAACAGCGCCAGGAATGCGGTTGCCGCCAACCAGAGTGCCGCGCTTGCTGCCGATAGATCAATCGACCGGATCCGGGTGTCGGTGGGATTGGACACAGTTGACTCCTTCTGGGGATATCGCGTCCCGCTTGGGTGTTGGTGACGAGCGTCGGGTCTGACTTTGGACAGTGGCGCGACCGTTCTGGAGTTTCACCAGATTCCGTTACCCGTCGACAACACGGGTCAGTCTAAACCGCGGACCCGTCGATTGATCAAACAGTTCACTGCTGCGCCGGCGCGGCCCCGTAGCCGAGCTGATTCGCCGTGTACTTCGCGGCGTCGGTGATCGGCACTGCCTGGACCGCCGTGCCGTAGGCGCAGATCTCGGTCCACACCTCGCCGATCTCGGTGGTGTCGAACCGCATCGCGACGATCGCGTTGCCGCCGCGATTGCGCGCCTCGGCGGTCAGCCGGCCCATCGCCTCATTGCGGCTCTCGGCGAGATTCTTGGTCATCCCTTGCAGCTCGCCGCCGAACATCGACTTCAACCCGGCACCGAATTGGGAGAACGCGTTTCGCGAACGGACGGTCAGCCCGAAGACTTCGCCGCACACGCGTTGGATTTCCCAGCCCGGGAGGTCGTTGGTGGTGACGATCAGCACGGCGAGCCCTTCTCTTGAGCAAATGAAAACGGGCGGTAGTCCCGTCAGAGACTAACCGCCCGTTTTCTGCAATCGCTACTGCGAATCCGGCCCCTCGCCCGCGCTGTGCGCTCCGGCTTTCGCCAGATCCGGCTCGGCCGGCGGCTTGCGGGTTCCGGTGAAGGTGAAGACCGCGTCCTCAACGGGTCCTTCGCCGTCCCAGTTGTCCACGTCGACGGTGACGACCTGTCCGGGCCCGACCTCCTCGAAAAGGATCTTCTCCGACAACTGGTCCTCGATCTCGCGCTGGATGGTGCGCCGCAGCGGACGGGCACCCAGCACCGGGTCGAAGCCACGCTTGGCCAGCAACGCCTTGGCCTTGTCGGTCAGCTCCATCGCCATGTCCTTGCTCTTGAGCTGGCCGGCGACCCGGCCGATCATCAGGTCGACCATCTTGATGATCTCGTCGCGCGTCAGCTGGTGGAAGACGATGACTTCGTCGATGCGGTTGAGGAACTCCGGCCGGAAGTGCTTCTTCAGCTCGTCGTTGACCTTCTGCTTCATCCGCTCGTAGTCGTTGTCACCGCCGCCCTGGGTGAAGCCCAGGCCGACCGGCTTGGAGATGTCGGAGGTGCCGAGGTTGGACGTGAAGATCAGCACGGTGTTCTTGAAGTCCACCGTGCGGCCCTGCCCGTCGGTGAGCCGGCCGTCCTCGAGCACCTGCAACAGGCTGTTGTAGATCTCCTGGTGCGCCTTCTCGATCTCGTCGAACAGCACCACCGAGAACGGCTTGC
>Ga0210393_10002792_pt1 | contig 14240 bp, 7 predicted proteins | sample IncBWC27OmetaG_FD_160068 | JGI IMG/M metagenome (GOLD analysis project Ga0210393, IMG submission 160068) | Forest soil microbial communities from Barre Woods Harvard Forest LTER site, Petersham, Massachusetts, United States - Inc-BW-C-27-O ... | reverse complement strand
GAATTCGTGCGCACCCATAATGCGCAAGCCCACGAGATCATCGACGCGATCACGGCGGCGGTCACTAGTGCACAGGCCGGGTTAAACTGGCTGCGCGCTGAACCGCCAGATCTGGAAGAAGTCCGGCAGGTGCTCAATTTTATCGCTAGCGACGGTAAGCGAGCAGCCGAAATCGTCATTCGACTTCGAGCGCTCATTGAGAAGGTGCCCACAGCGGATGCAGTTCATTAATCCTTGAGCTGGTGGCCGAACCGATGTCGGCTTCTGGCAGATTTTGTCGCAGAAGTCGGTTAAGAGAGACCTCAAAGCGTGATTCCGTTTTGTGACGCGGCGAGGTTGATCCATGATGGGCCGTCTGAAGAGTGACCAATGTCAACTGTTCTACGAGTTTCATCTTAGCGAGGCGGTTCCCGAAGATCATCTGGTACGGAAGATCGATGCTGCTCTCGATCTGTCCTGGCTTCGCAGCGAGCTTGCATCTCATTATTCGTCGATGGGTCAGATACGGCGTGGGGCGCCGCAAGCGACGTCGTCCCGAAGTTCGTCTCGCCATCCGATCCGGCGGCCCAGTGGACCGGAGCTCACAAGGGCCCGGCATTCTTCGCTTACGCCAACAATTACCTCATCGACGTGAAGGTCGGCATCATCATGGATGTCGAGGCAACCCGCGCCATCCGCCAGGCCGAGGTTGGCGCGGCCCGAACCATGATCGAGCGCACCGAGCAGCGCTTCGCCATCAAGCCCGAACGGCTCGCTGGCGGCCTACGGTTCGGGTGCCAACCTCGACTGGCTGGTCAACGAAGCCAAGATAACGCCGCACATCCCGGTCAATGACAAGTCGAAGCGAGAGGACGGGACCTTCAGCCGCGAAGACTTCCCCTTCGACAAAGAGCGCAACGTTTATATCTGCCCGGCCGGCAAGGTTTTGACGACGACCGGCAAGCTGGCCAGCGATGGGGAGACACTCTACTACCGGCCCAGGGCACGCGATTGCCGAGGCTGCCCGCTCAAGCCGCAGTGCTGTCCGAAGGCGCCGGTGCGCAGAATCCCGCGCAGCCTCTACGAGCCAGCCCGCGATGTTGCCCGCGCAGTGGCAAAGACCGAAGCATTCGAGCAGTCTCGCCGTGATCGAAAGCGCGTCGAGATGCTGTTCGCCCATCTCAAGCGCATTCTCCGGCTCGGCCGGCTGCGCTTACGGGGCCCAATGGGTGCCCAGTTCGAGTTCACGTTGGCTGCTATCGCTCAGAACCTGAAGCGGCTCGCCAAGCTTTTGGTGCGACCGCCGCCGGCTGCACCGGAGTGCTTTCGCGTAGATCCCGCGTAGCCCAGGCGCATCGGAAGCAATTATCCGCTTCCGGTGCAGCAGATCGCAGACCACCGCTTCAACAGCCTCGTCCTCGACGCTGTCCCGCCATTGTCGTCGCCGACTTCTGCAACAAAATCTGCCAGAAGCTGACCTAGGCCTGAAAGACAAGGTAGCAGATTTAGAGTTATTATTATCATTGGAGGTGCGAGCGTGACCTTCTGTGAGGCCGTGATTGGCGGTCATGGCAGGTGATCATGAGAAAGCGCGGGTCATGATGGATCGAGGTCGACGCCAGACGGCGGTGCGGCTGCGATCACCGGGGCGATTTCGACAACCGCGGCACAAAAGATTGATTCCATATCCGCCTCCGAATGGGACTACCGCACGATCAAAGAGCTCGTTCAGGCGTTACAGGCGCGAAAGATTTCTTCATCGGAGCTCGTGGAGCACACAATCGCGCGAGTTCAAGCCTTGGACGGACGTCTCAACGCTATCGTGATTCGCGACTTCGAGCGGGCGCGCGAGGCAGCCAGGCCGGCGGATGCCGCCCTAGCCCGCGCCGAGCGGCGACCGCTGCTCGGCATTCCGATGACGGTCAAGGAATCTTTCAACGTCGCAGGACTGCCGACGACGTTTGGTAATCCAAAATTCAAGGACTTTATCCCGAAGGAAGACGCCCTGATCGTCTCCCGGATAAAGAGCGCGGGCGCTGTCCTCCTCGGCAAGACCAATGTGCCTTTAGCGGTTTCGGCACCCTCCCGACCAGGCGCTTGGCCTTCTCGATCACCATTTCGGCGACCTGAACGTGGCGCACGGCCGGTTCGTCGAAAGTCGATGAGACGACTTCGCCCTTCACCGAACGCTGCATGTCCGTGACTTCTTCCGGCCGTTCATCGATTAGCAGCACGATCAGGTAGCACTCCGAAAGCTGCCATCAACGGGAAGTCAGTTGTCGATCACTTCGTCGGGGCATTCTTTCTCGATAAAGCATCTCGGCTTTGTGAGCAAAATGGCAGCGCGTTCTCGTCATCGTTTAGCCATGGTAGAGCACCGATCGTGATAGATCGCATGTTTAGCGTCTGTTTTTGGATTGACGGGCCGGAGCAAACGTAACCTAATCAATGTACTAAAGCAGTCCTCCTGGCAGGAGGTCCTCGTGAATGAGCTCTTGAGCTACGTATTTGCGCCGCTGACGGAGGGAGACATCGCTCTCTACCGCGGCTCCGGCAACGGCTTGGCGCCGATCCTGCTGGTAGCCGCGGAAGAAACCTCGCTCGGTTGCGTCGAGCGGCTTGAACACGAATATGCGCTCAAAGCCGAACTCGACGCGAACTGGGCGGCACGACCAGTCGCGCTGACGCGCTACAACGATCGCACGACGCTAGTTCTTGAGGATCCCGGCGGTGCGCCGCTCGATCGGCTGCTTGGCCGGCCGCTTGACGTATCGCATTTCCTGCGCATCGCGATCCCTCTCGCGGCGACGCTCCGCCAAGTGCATGAGCGAGGCCTTATCCATAAGGACATCAAGCCGGCAAATATCCTTGTGGACGCGGCAAGCGGCGGTGTGTGGCTGACAGGGTTCGGCATTGCCTCGCGTCTGCTGCGCGAGCATCAAACCCCCGCGCCGCCGGAGGTGATCGCCGGGACGCTCGCCTACATGGCGCCGGAACAGACTGGCCGGATGAACCGCTCGGTCGACTCCCGAAGCGACCTGTACGCGCTGGGGGTCACCTTTTACGAGCTGTTGACCGGCGCGTTGCCCTTCACCGCCGCTGACCCGATCGAGTTGATCCACTGTCACATCGCGCGAGAGCCCGTCCCGCCGGGCGAGCTTGCAAGCGCGGTGCCGGCTCCACTCTCGATGATCGTCATGAAGCTTCTCGCGAAGACCGCCGAGGAGCGCTACCAGACCGCCGCAGGAGTCGAGGCGGATCTCCGCAAGTGCCTCACCGCCTGGGAGTCGATCGGCCGGATCGACCCGTTCCCGCCAGGTCTGCAGGACGCGTCGGAGCGGTTGATGATCCCGGAGAAGCTCTACGGACGCGAGGGCGAGATCGCCACCCTGCTCGCCGCCTTCGACCGCGTCGTGATGCATGGCGGCTCGGAGCTCGTTCTGGTCTCTGGCTATTCGGGCATCGGCAAGTCGTCGGTAGTCAACGAACTGCACAAGGTTATCGTGCTGCCTCGCGGCATCTTCATCTCAGGAAAATTCGACCTGCGCCTCAGGGACACGCCCCACTCGACATTGGCTCAAGCGTTTCAGGGACTGATTCAACAGCTACTGAACGGCCACACGGACAACATCGCCCGCTGGCGAGACGCGATCAAGGAAGCTGTCGGCAATCAGGGCCGCCTGCTGACCGACCTCATTCCCGACCTCGTTCGACTGATCGGCCCACAGCCGACCGTGGCGGACCTCTCGCCCCTCGACGCCCAACTGCGGTTTCAGACCGTATTCCAGCGGTTCGTCGGCGTGTTCGCGAGGGCGGAACACCCGCTCGTCATTTTCGTCGACGACCTACAATGGCTCGACCCGGCGACGCTGACGCTCATCGAATATCTCCTCCTCCATCCCGACACGCGGCACCTGTTGCTGATCGGCGCATATCGCGACAATGAGGTCGACTCGGCCCATCCGCTGATGCTCAAGCTGGAGGCCTTGCGCCGGGCCGGTGCGAGGTTGGATCAGATCGCTCTCGGCCCACTCTCGGTCGACAACGTCAACCAATTGCTGTGCGACACCTTGCGGCATGCGCCAGACGAGATGCGGCCTTTCGCTGAACTGGTGCACAGGAGAAGCAGCGGCAATCCGTTCTTCGCCGGGCAGTTCCTCACCAGCCTGACGGAAGAAGGGCTGGTCGAGTTCGATCCTCGCTCGCGGTCGTGGACGTGGGATTTAGACGCTATCGTCGACAAGAAGCTCAGCGACAATCCGGTGGACCTGATGATCGGCAGGTTGCGCCGTCTCCCTCCGGAGGCTCAGGAAGCGCTAAAGCTGCTCGCTTGCTTAGGCAATCACGCGGACTTTGCAACCTTGGCAAAGCTACATAGCGGATCCGAGGAAGCGATCTATGCGGGTTTTCGCGACGCGGTCCGCGCCGGCGCCGTCCTCCCCCGGGAGGGAAGCTATCGCTTCTTGCATGATCGGGTTCAGGAAGCCGCCTATGCGCTCATTCCGACGGAACGTCGCGCCGAACTCCATCTGCGGATCGGACGTCTTCTTGTCGCGGAGACAGCGCAGGAGAGGATCGCGGAGAAAATCTTCGATCTCGTCAACCAGCTGAACTCGGGCTCGGCGCTCATTTCCGAGTGGCCCGAGAAGGTGCTTGCGGCCGAACTCAATCTTCTTGCAGGGCGGAAGGCGAAAGCCTCGACCGCCTACGCCTCGGCCTCCAACTACCTCGCAGCAGGCATCGCCGTTCTGTCGGACGAAGGGTGGCAAAGATCCTATGACTTGACGTTGGGCCTATTCCTGGAACGGGCGGAATGCGAGATTCTCAGCTCGAACTTGGAGCAGGCCGCGGGACTCGTCGAGGCGTTGCTGATTAAAGCGCGATCGAAGATCGATCACGCCGAGATTTGTCGCTTGCGCATGCTTCTTCAATTGAGGCAAGGGAACTACGCCCCGGCGGTCCGCACGGCGCTCGAATGCCTGCGAACGTTCGGCGTCGATCTGCCGGACTCGCCGACGCCGGAACAAGTGCGAGCAGAATACGAGGAGATGCGCCGGACCCTCGGCGAGCGCCCGATCGAGAGCCTGGTCGACCTGCCGATGATGGACGACCCGGAGATGCGGGCCGTCATGAAGCTCTTCAGTTCATTAGGCGAATTGGCTTATCACGCCGACGGCGATCTGTTCCAGATGATTTCTTGCTGGATGGTCAAGCTGACCTGTCGCCATGGCACAAGCGAGCACTCCGCGATCGGCTACGGCGCGATCGCCGTAATCCTTGGTCCAGCGTTCCATCGCTTCGCAGACGGGGAGGCCTTTGCACGGTTAGCGGTCGCAGTTGCCGAACGATATGGGTTCACCGCGCAAAAGGCGGGCGCACATTTCCTCATGCAAATGGCGGTCCTCTGGACGCGTCCAATCGAAGACGCTCTGACCTGCCTCGAGGCCGCGATCCGAGCCGTCGGGGAAACCGGCGAGATGGTTTACGCCTGCTACAACCGTCAACATCGCCTCACGGATCTGATGGCGCGCGGTGATCCTCTCGACCAGGTGTGGCTCGAGTCGGCAGGCGCCCTGGATTTCGTCCGCAAATACAAATTCGGCCAGCTGGTCATTTTGAGCATCCAGGGTTTCGTCCAAAGCCTTCGCGGCGGAGCGGGGAGCAGCGCGCCCCTCGACTCGACGGCGCTCGAAGCGCGGGTGCTCCGGGGCGGCGTCGCCCTCGTTGCCTGCTTTCATTGGATCCTGCAATTGCAGCGGCACTTTTTACTGGGCAACGCGGAGAGAGCCCTCGAGTTTGCCGCCAAGGCGAAGCCGATTCTCTGGTCGGCCCGTCTCAATCTTCAGTCGATGGACTACTGTCTTTATCATTCTCTCGCTATCGCCGCAGTCTTTCCAGCGTCCTCGCCGGAGAGACGGGCAGAGCTTCGCGAGGACCTCATTGGACACCTGGGGTCGTTTCAGCGATGGGCGGAGAGCTGCCCGGCGACGTTCGCGCATAAACACTCCTTGGTCTCGGCGGAATGGGCACGCCTCGAAGGACGAGAAATCGAGGCCATGCGGCTGTACGAGCAGGCAATCCGCTCGGCCGCGGAGCGCGGCTTCCTCCAAGACCAGGCGCTCGCCAGCGAATTGGCAGCTCGATTCTACCGCCTGCGCGGTTTCGAAAAGGTGGCAGATACCTATCTGGACGAGGCCCGCGACTGCTACGTCCGCTGGGGCGCCTGGGCCAAGGTCACTCAGCTCGACCAGAGCCACGCCCGGGTCCGACGACAGGCACCATTGGCCCCGAAACCGACCATCGAGGCGCCTGTCGAGCAGTTCGATCTCGCCACGGTCATCAAGACGTCGCAGGCCGTGGCCGGCGAGATCGTCCTCGAGAAGCTGATCGAGACGCTGATGGTTATTGCCGTCGAGCATGCCGGGGCCGACCGCGGCCTCCTGATTCTTCCGCACGGCGGCCAATACCAGATCGAGGCGGAAGCGACGAGCGGTCGCGATGGCGTCAGGGTCCGTCTTCTCGGAACGCCGGTGACGCCATCGGAATTGTCCGTGCTGATCCTTGAGCAAGTCATCCGCACTCAGAGCCAAGTGATCCTGGATGACGCCCGCGGGGAGAACGCGTTTGCCGAAGATGAATACATAGGCCGCAAACAGGCACGGTCGCTTCTCTGCCTGCCGTTGCTGAAACAGGCCAAGCTGATCGGGGCGCTCTATCTCGAGAACAATCTTGCATCGCACGTGTTCACGCCCTCCCGGATCTCGGTTCTGGAACTGCTGGCGTCGCAAGCGGCGATTTCGCTGGAGAACGCCCGTCTGTACAATGATCTCCAGGAGCGGGAGGCCAGGATCCGGCGCCTGGTCGATTCCAACATCATCGGAATTTTCATCTGGGATTTCGAAGGTCGCATTCTTGAGGCCAACGACGAATTTCTTCGCATGGTGAACTACGAAAGCGAAGACTTGGTTGCGGGCCGCATAAGGTGGGCGGACCTAGCGCCGCCCGACTGGCGCGACAGGAATAACGCAAGAATCGAACAGCAAAAAAGTAGCGGCCGGTTCGAGCCATTCGAAAAAGAATACATTAGAAAAGACGGTAGCCGTGTGCCCGTGCTGATTGGTGGGGCAACGTTTGAAGAGGGCGGTAACCAGGGCGTCGCATTCGTGCTCGATCTGACCGAGCGTAAGCGCGCCGAAGAGGCCTTCCGCAAGGTGCAGATGCAGCTGGCGCACGCCAACCGCGTCGCCACCATGGGTCAGCTCTCGGCCTCGATCACCCATGAAGTGAAACAGCCGATCGCCGCGGCGGTCGCCAACGCCCAGGCCGGCCTGGGCTTTCTAGCTCGTCGACCACCCGAACTGGAGGAGGTGCGCGAGACGCTCGAGGCTATCGTTGAGACGGGCCATCGAGCAGGCGAGATCGTCGACCGGATCCGCGGGCTCATCAAGAAGGCGCCGCCCCGGAAAGAGTGCTTGGACATCAACGCGGGTATCCGCGAGGTGATTGAGCTCACCCGCGGCGAAACGGTGAAGAACGGCATCTCAATGCAGGCAGACCTCGCGGACGGCTTGCCGCTCATTGAGGGCGACGGGGTACAGCTGCAACAAGTGATCCTCAATTTGATCGTGAATGCCGTCGAGGCTATGAGCGGCGCCAGCGACGGGACGCGAGAGTTGCTCGTCAGCAGCCGGAAGGCTGACCCGGGCCGCGTGCTCGTAGGGGTGCGAGATTCGGGTCCGGGACTGGTGCCGGATACTCTCGATCACGTTTTCGACGCCTTCTACACAACGAAGCCTGGCGGTTTGGGGATGGGCCTGTCGATCTGCCGTTCGATCATCGAAGCGCACGGCGGCCGATTGTGGGCCGGGGCGAACGTGCCCCACGGGGCGGTTTTTCAGTTCACTCTACCTGTCCAAGCGGATAGTTCATCCTGATTGAGGATGCCGCGCCGCGGAAGCGAGCCAGCACCAAGGAGTTCGAAGACGGCCGCGGATAGTGAGGACTATGGAAGGGGAAGCGCGAGAATATCACGGAAAAGAGGAAAAAAGCTCACGCGCGATGCAGCGTGTCGGGCACCAGCCTGAGCCTGTCAGCCATTCGACCGAGTTCGGGAAGCGAACTGGCCTTCATCTTCTGCATCGCTCTACTGCGATGCACCTTCACAGTGGCCTCGGCGATGCCGATGTCGTAGGCAATCTGCTTACTCAGGCGGCCGCGAGCGACCTGAATTACAATCTCGCGCTCCCTCGGGCTTAGTGACCCGAAGCGCTCCCTTAGGATGGCCAGGTCTGTCTCGTTTTTTCGCCGTGCACCATCGCGGGACAGGCCGAGCTGAATGGCGTCGAGAAGATCCTGATCGCGAAACGGCTTGGTCAAGAACTCTATGGCACCCCGCTTCATTGCCTGTACGGACATTGGTATGTCGCCGTGCCCCGTGACGAAAATGATCGGAATTTCCCTGTTTGCCGCAGCCAGCTCACGTTGAAGATCTAGGCCGCTTTGGTCGGGCAATCTGACGTCGAGCACCAAACAAGTGGGGCAATCCGGCGGATCGGACTTGAGGAACTCGGAAATCGACGCAAATAACTGAACATCGATGCTGAGCGATCGTAACAGGCGCCCGACCGAAGCGCGGAAATTCGGATCGTCGTCGATGACCAAGACGGTGGAGTTTGCGTCAGACATTGCTGCTGGTCTCGGTACAGGGTTTAACCCGACCATGCGTTTCTAGTTCCTATTCTGTCGACCTGAACACCCCATTCTTTCGAGCGTAAGGCGGACTAAGGTTTGGCTGTTTTAGAGCAGGAACTTCATCCGCGTTCGGCACTTCATTCATGAGCGCTCGAAGTCGAACGACGATTTCGCATGCCCGATTACCATCGCTAACAATACTATCGAGCGTTTTCTGGAGTTCCTTCTCATTTAGGGGTTGAGCGCGTAGCCAGTTTAGCCCGGCGTGCGCGCCAAGGACCAGAGCGGAGATCGCGTCGATGATCTCATGCATGTGAGCATTATAGGCGCGCGCGACTTCTGCTGAGGTCTGCGTTCGCACTTGGCCGTCAGAGCAGCTCACAATTCCCTCCGGTCGCAAGAAGTGTCGATCCACTAGCATGGCAAATCTCCTCAAACAGCTTGGAGAAGTGGGCTTCATCCTTTGCCGCTCGTCTCGAGCATATTGATGGACAGGCCGTTGAACGAAACGCTTCCGGCGGCCGAGTAGGCCGATCGATCGAGAAATGGCCGGCTGAGCGTTCGTGCATAGTTACCTTCCTACCGCGCGTTGATGAAGGCAAGTAGGCAATCATTTATCTGCTGCTTGTGCGTCGTGCACATACCGTGCGGCGCGGCCGGGATTAACTTGATCGTCGCGTTTCTTATGAGCTTAACGGACAGCATCGCCGAATCGCCGACCGGCACGATCTGATCGTCGTCTCCGTGCAAAATCAGAGTTGGCACATCAATCTTCTTCAGATCCTCGGTCATGTCCGTTTCGGAAAACGCCTTGATACAAAAATAGCTTGCCGGCATTCCCGTCATCATTCCCTGCAAACAAAACGACTCCCGCACGCCTTCCGAAATCGTCGCATCCGGACGATTGTAACCATAGAATGGCATGCTGAGATCCTTCCACAGCTGTGACCGATCGGCTTGAACGCCGGCACGAAGCTGATCAAACGCTTCAATTGGTGTACCGGCGGGATTCTTCGCGGACTTCAACATGATGGGGGGCACTGCGCCAACCAGCACGGCCTTGGCAACACGCTTGGTCCCGTACCGTCCGATGTAGCGCGCGACCTCGCCTCCGCCCGTGGAATGCCCAACGAGGACGATGTCCGTCAGGTCGAGATGCGTCAGCAGCTCCGCGAGGTCGTCGGCATAATGATCCATATCGTTGCCGTTCCATGGCTGACTGGAACGGCCATGGCCGCGCCGGTCGTGCGCAATACAGCGGAAACCACGTTGCGCAAGGAAAAACATCTGGTCTTCGAAGGCGTCTGAGCTGAGCGGCCAGCCATGACTAAATACGATGGTCTGACCGGCGCCCCAGTCCTTGTAGTATATCTCGACGCCATCTCGTGTCGTGAAACTGCACATTCCTGGTGCCTTTTATCGCTTCTTCCGCTTACCTTCTTGAGAACCGAGACCGTTGCTTTGTGGAGCCTGGCGCGCGACGAGCCATGTCGGTCAGCAGACAAGAGATGGCACAGGACGGCAATCCCGCTTTAAGGGTGGCTTATCTTTCTCTTAAGACGGGCTTTATTTTTGCCTCCAGCGGAACCGTGGCGGCGATCTCCACCTTAAGAAAAGCTTATCATTTTCTTAAGGTAGGCTTATTCGTGCTACTGGCGAAGCTCAGCGAGCAGTGCCTTGGCGCCCTTCAGATCGACTGTATCGAAGCCCTCGCTGAACCACTCGTAGATCGGCAAAAGAAGGGTGATAGCCGCATGGCATCTGTCCTGATCGCGAAGACGCCTCGCCATGCTCATCGCGGCACGCAGTTCTAGAGACTTCGCTTGCTGCTTGCGCGCAACTGTTAGCGCCCGTTCGAAGCAGGCCTCCGCATTTTCTGGATCCCGATTTGGCGATCGTAGAACTATTTCGCCGGCCACCCGATTGATCTCAGCCTCAAACCAGGTTTCCTTGCTCGTTCCGATTATGGCCCTTGCTTCGCCGGTGCAGCGCCAGGCATCTTCAAATCGGCCAAGCTCCGCGTACGCCCTCGCTAAATACAAAAGGTAAGAAGGCATCCAAACTGTTGCTCCGGTCGATCTAAATGCAGTTACCGCAGAGCTGATGATGTCGACAGCGTCCGAGGCATTGCCAATTGCGGATGATACGCAACCGCTGAGCACAGTTGCCGTCGTTTTCCAGAACAGGGCTCCCTTTTCTTCGGCAAGCGCGACGGCTTCAGTCAGTTGCGCGTTCGCTGTCACGTAGTTTCCGCAGAGCAGGTGGCTAAAGCTTGTAATGCTCAGTGCATAAATCAAGCTGGCAACGTGTCCGATCCCGCGCGCGTGGAAGAGCGCCTCGTTGGCGTCTGCGATAGCCGCATCCGGATAGCCGAGCAGCCACAACACTATCGCTCGATAGCATAAAGCCGCCACCCGACTGTCCTGGCCAAAACGTGTGGCCAACGGCGGATGCGCAACGGGATCATAGGCTGCAATCGCGCGATCGAGATGGGCACGGCCTTGCCTCAGGTCTCCAGTGCACATCAGGCAAACGCCCGCCGTGCGATGAGCGATTGTAAGCGACATCGTTTGCGCCTGCTTTTCGGCCACCGCAAGGACCTGAGCGACAGCTTCGCGCAGAGCGTCGCCGTTAAAAGTCACGAAGCTTGGAACCATGGCGGCATAGATAACCGAAAAGAGTACCAGAGGATCTTCGGGAGGCTCTCCCTGGGCCTCGGCCTGTTCGATCAGCAGATGAGCGCGCTCCACGGCCGCCTTGGTTTCATCCGAGGCAAATCCACTGACGTGGACGAGTGCATTTATTAGCGCGACCTGCAGTCTGATTTCCTCACGTCGCAACGTCGGGTTAGCCGGTAAGGTCGCAATCTGGGTCAGCGCACGCCTGAGCTGGCCCGCAGCTTCGATCAGAGCCGAACGCTCCAACGACCGCTGCCCCGCCTTGCCCCATTGCCGCACGGCCTCCTCGATCAGCCCCGCCTCCGCGTAGTGACGAGCCAGCACCTCCGGCTGGTTTTCGGCAACTTCCGCGAACAGACTCTCGAGCACTTTGGCGATGCGAGCGTGAAGCGCCCGACGCGGCTCGCGCAAGAGCGTTCCATAGGCGACATCACGCACGAGCGCATGCTTGAAAAAATAGGTCGCGTGCGGGGAAACGCCCTGCCGAAACAGCAATCCGGCCTGAATAAGGCGATCAAGCGAGCCAGTCAGAGCAGCCTCTGGTTCCGGGATCACCGCGGCCAATAAAGCATGAGAAAACTCGCGCCCAATTGCTGCGCCAGTTTGTGCTGTTAGCAATGCGGGACCTAGCCGGTCGAGTCGCGCCATCAGCGACGCATGCAAGCTTGCGGGAACCGCCAGCGCCGGCTGAGGGGCTGCAGCGATTGTTCGCTCTTGCGCTTTCTCATCGTCCGCCTCGAGCACAGCTTTCGTCATCTCCTCCACAAAGAGTGGAATGCCATCGGTCCGCTCGATGATTTCCTCCCGACTACCTGGGGCCAGCAACTTGTTGCCAACAACACGGTCAATTATGGCGTCGACGTCATGCAGCGCCAGCCGATTGAGCGTGATAAGCGTTACTTGCGGACGTCCAATCCATGGCGCATCGAACTCCGGTCGAAATGTCACAATTAGCAGGACGCGAAGCTTCCCGATTTGGTCAACCATCCGACTAAATGCTTCGAGGCTGGTAGGATCGGTCCAATGTGCATCCTCCAGGATCATCAGAACCGGATTTCGGCGCGCCAAGGCTTCTACCTGCGTTATCAGCGCTCTAAATGTTGCTTCGCGGCGCTGTGGCGCCGGCATTTCCAACGTGGGATAGCGGCCATCATTTGGCAGTGACAGCATCTCGGCGAGAAGTCCCGCATCGTGAGCTGAGGTCAGGGTCTCGGCGAGCAGGGTATCAAGCTTGTCGAGTTTTGTTTGCGTTGTATCGTTGTGAGTCAATACGGCGGCGCGCTCGATTCGGCTGATGACCGGATAAAGCACGCTATCGGCGTGTTGCGGCGAACTGTAGTAACGCAGGCGCGTGTGTGGCTCGGCGGCGATACGCTCCAAGAGCTCCGCCGTTAGCCGCGATTTGCCGATGCCGGCCTCGCCTGAGATCAGCACGACCTGGCCGGCGCCGGCCTTTGCCTTGGCCCAGCGGCGCTGCAATAGATCCATTTCCTCTTCCCTGCCCACCAAGGGCGTCAAAGCTGTCGTACGCAGCGCTTCGAAGCGGTTCTCCACGGGGTTTGTTCGGTGGACCAGCCAGCCCAACACCGGTTGAGCGGCGCCCTTTGGGCGTCTTGATTTCAGGTGCTGCAACTCAAAGAGATTGCCGAGAAGCCTTCGCGTGCTGTCAGCGATGATCACCGAACCCGGTTCGGCGACACTTTGCAGGCGCGCTGCCAGGTTCGACGTCTCGCCGACAACGTTGTACTCTCGAGCGTCTCGCGAGCCCTCCAGGCTGCTGACCACAACGACGCCGGTTGCAATCCCAATCCGAGCCTGCAAGGGTGGTGATGATGCCAGTGCTTTTACTTCCGCGATGAGTTCCAGCCCGCACCGCACTGCTCGCTCCGCATCGTCCTCGTGCGCGACCGGAAAACCAAAACAGATCAGGACCGGGTTCGCGAGTGAGCGGGCTGCGATGAATCCATCATGTCGCCGGCTCGTCGCAAGGACGCAGTCATGGTAGGCCTGCATGATATCGCGCAAATCCTCGGGGTCCATTCGTGCAGTGTCGCCCCCATGCACTAGTTCACATGATGCGACCGTGAGCTGACGACGCGCGTCGATGACCGGTCGTTCCTGGGGAGGAACAACAGGCTCTCTGAAGTCGTTCACAGTAGCGGAAACCGCACTAGCGTTGGGGGATTCATGCACTTCTCGCACCACTCCCACAAAGCGGATCCCCTTGCGGGGCAGAGTACGGATTAGTCGCTGCTCTTCTCCATTGTCGCCAAGCGCGGTCCGTGCCGCATTGATCCGGGTTGTCAGCGCCGATTCCGACACGAGGCGCCCGCCCCAAATGGCATCAAGCATGTCGTCCTTGGTGACGACGCGCTCGCGGTTGTTGATGAGGTATTCCAGAAGATCAAAGACCTGGGGCTGGACCGCGATTACGGCGCTTCCCCGGCGCAATTCGCGGCGATCTGTATCCAGAACATAGTCTTCAAAAGAGAAAAGCATGTCCTTCCCTGCCGTTGGTTTTTGGCTTGTCGGAAGGCTGACCGCGCCTCAAAGACCAGGATTCGTCGCCTCGTCCGTACTCCAGGATCAGTAAGCACTTTCAGCCAGGATAGCACAACAATGGCCGATCATGGATACCTTCGAAGCGATCCCAGACCGTCGGCTTCGGGTCATTCGCGACTAAGGTCGAGCCAGCAACAAGCGCGGCCATGTCCGCTATGCGCCGAAAGATGGGGTAATCGGCCGGCCCAGCTTGTGGATGTTCGGCGCTCTTGCCGAAGCTGAGTTACCGGTGGTTTGTGTCGAAACCCGGCACATGCAGGCGATGCTGAAGGCGCAAATCAACAAGACCGACCGCAATGATGCGCGCGGCATCGCGCAAATGGTGCGGGC
>Ga0210393_10002791_pt1 | contig 14241 bp, 6 predicted proteins | sample IncBWC27OmetaG_FD_160068 | JGI IMG/M metagenome (GOLD analysis project Ga0210393, IMG submission 160068) | Forest soil microbial communities from Barre Woods Harvard Forest LTER site, Petersham, Massachusetts, United States - Inc-BW-C-27-O ... | reverse complement strand
GTGGCCCGCGTTTCGAGCGACAGGTCGAGGGCCTCGGGCGCGGTTGATTGCAGTTGAAACGCCAGCTCATACGCAGAGATTCGCGCTTGCAGTTCCGAATAGCCGGGCCGTGACGCGAGGTGTTCGGCGTTGAGCGCGTTGATCGTTTGCACCTGGGCCCGCTGCCAATCGCGATCGATGCGGCTGGCAGGAGCAAGATTGAGAATCGGCTGCCCCGTCGAGCGCAGCACCGTTCCCTGATAGGCGGCCGGCATGTAGCCGCTCATCCAGTTGGCGGCCCCCGCGATCGGCCCGCCCCGCGGATCCAGCATCACCACGAAACCAGGCAGGTTCTCGTTCAGCGTTCCCAGCCCGTAATTCACCCACGCTCCGAGACAGGGATGCCCCTGCAACACGCGGCCCGAATTCATTTGAATCAGGGCCGAGGCGTGCGCGAAGGAATCCATCTCCAGCGATTTGATGACGGCCAGCTTGTCCATCTGTTTGGAGAGGCAGGGGAGGGCGTCGGAACACCACTGACCCGACTGACCGTGTTTTGCGAAGCGGCGTTTCGAGGCCAATAGCGTCTGCGGCACGACAAGGTTGCGACGCACTTCGACGTTCACCGTCTGCCCGTGCCGTTTTTGCAACTCGGGCTTGTAGTCGAAGAGGTCCATCTGGGACGGACCACCGTACATGAACAGGAAGATGCACCGCTTGGCTTTGGCGGCAAATGGAGCAGCGATCGGCGCGAGTGGACGATCGAGCGATCGGCCCGGCGGCGTAACGCCGGCGAATGCGCGTCCGCCGAAGAATCCGTCGCGAGCGAGCATCGCGGTGAGGGCCACGCCGGTAAACCCGGCACCGGTCTCCCAGAGGAATTCGCGGCGCGTTCGCCCGCAGAATCCTCGACCGACCTCCGGCTGTTTCGATGACCCGTCGCTCATTCGATCACCCGTCGCATTCTAACAGACGTCTTATTCAAGAGAATGAACCACCAAGGCACCAAGGGCACCAAGAAAAAACAAAGTCTGACTTCTCTTTCCTTGGTGCTCTTGGTGCCTTGGTGGTTTTACTCTTGGAGTTGGATTTCTAATCGAGGTAAGCAAATTCACTCAGGTTGAGCACCACGAGGCACAGCGATCGCAGCGGATCGGCTTGGTCCTTGGCGGTTTCGGAACTCCGCTTCAGCAGGTCGTTCGCGATTTTCACTTCGCGGGGTGTCGCTACTCGGCCCAGGGCGAGACGGAACAGTCGCTCGATCTGCCGGCTTTGCGCGTCGCCCGCTTCGCGTCGCACGCGCTCGGCAAGATTTCTGGCTTGCAGATCGGTGAATTCGCTGTTGAGCAACAGCAAGGCCTGCGGCGCGACGGTGGTCACGGGGCGAGTGCCGACCGATTCGGCTGTGTTCGTGTAGTCGAAGGTTTCCAGGAACGGCACCATCAGCGTCCGCTTGAGATAGATGTAAACGCTGCGGCGCGATTGTTCCTCGACGCTGCTTGCTCCCCAGCCCAGGCCGGGCCGCGATTGTGTCGCGAGAACGTCGCGCGACAGGGGCGGAAAGATTCCGCGTCCGCCGCCGGCCGGATTCAGACGCCCGCTGACGGCCAACATCGAGTCGCGCAAGGCCTCGGCATCGAGCCGTCGCATGCTTTGCCGCCAGAAGAGATCGTTGTCGGCGTCGATCGCGCGGCCTTGCGGATTGCCGGCCGATGACGACATGCGATACGCCCGCGAAAGCAGAATCCGCTTGTGCAACCGCTTGAGGTGCCAGCCGCCGTCGACGAAATCGCGGGCCAGCCAGGCCAGAAGTTCCGGATGCGTCGGTGGCGTCCCCGCGCGGCCGAAGTTGTCGGTCGAGCGAACAATGCCGCGACCGAAATACTCCTGCCACACACGGTTGACCATCACCCGCGCGGTCAGCGGATTGTCTTTGTCGGCGATCCATTTCGCCAATTCGCGCCGCAGCCCCATCGTCGGCCGCAATCCAAATTCGGCGAGCATCGGCTTGAGCGAATTGCGCGCAGCGGACCCGGTGAACAAAACGGGAACGGCGGCCGGCGCCTTTCCGCCGAGAATGCTCAAGAACCGCGGCTCGACGCGCTTGCCGGGCGCCGCGACGTTGCCGCGGATCAGCACGTGCGTTTCTCGTAGCGGCGGTCCGCACTCGCGCACCGACAGGGCCTTATCCAACGGAATCGAGGCCTGCAGTTTCTTGAGCTTGGCAAGTTCGTCGACCACCGGCTTGCGCTCGGATGGATTGGCGGTTTTCTTCGGCAGCTTGTCGAGTTTCGCGCGTGTAATCGCCATCTGCCGCGACAGTTCGGCTCGCCGCGATTTCCAGACGGCTACTTCGGCCTCGTTCCCAACCGGCGTAAAAATCCCGTCTTCGTTCGTGCCCAGATGCGTCGCACTGAGTGCTTTTCCGTACGGCTCGATGTTTCGGAAGAAGGCAGCCAGCCGGTAATAGTCTTCCTGCGGGATCGGATCGAACATGTGATTGTGACAGCGGGCACAGCCCATCGTCAGTCCCAAGAAGGCCGCGCTCGTCGTGCGGACCATCTCGTCGATTTCGTCCCAAGCGGCCGCCGCCTGGTTGTCCGGTTCGTCGTCCCAAATTCCCAGTCGGTAAAATCCGGTGGCAGTGATCGATTCGGCGGTCGGCTCGTCGAGTTCGTCGCCGGCGAGTTGTTCAGTGATGAAGCGGTCATAGGGCTTGTCGGCGTTGAGCGCGTTGATGACGTAATCGCGGTAGCGCCACGCCTCGGGCTTTTCGGCGTCGCGTTCGTAGCCGTTGGTCTGCGCGAAGCGAGCGACGTCGAGCCAGTGCCGGCCCCAACGCTCGCCGTATTCTTTTCGCGAGAGCAGTTGGTCGATCAGCTTCCCGTACGCTTCGTCGGAAGGATTCGCGACGAACCGGTCGACTTCTTCAGGCGTCGGCGGCAGGCCGATCACGTCGAAGAACAAGCGGCGGATCAACACCCGCGGCTCGGCCGGAGGATTGGGAGCGAGGCCCTTTGCTTCGAGCCGCGCGAGAATAAATGCGTCGATCGGATTGGCCGCCCAGTCCTTCTTATGAACTATGGGAGGCTGCGGATGACCGATCGGCTGGAAGGCCCAATAGTGGCGATCTTCGTCGGTGATCGTGAAGTCGCCGCTCGAGGGGCCAGTTTTGGCATGCTCCTTCGGGATCTCTTTCGGCCACGGCGCGCCCATCTTCACCCATTCGGCCAGCGCCTCGATCTCGCGGGGCTTGAGTTTGCCGGTTGGCGGCATTTCGAGCCCGCGATAGTTGACGGCGTCGATCATCGGGCTGGCGTTGGGATTGCCCGGCACGACGGCGGCCCCCGAGTCGCCCCCTTTGAGAACCGACTCACGCGAATCGAGCCGCAAGCCGCCCTTATGATTGGCCCCGCCGTGACACTTTTGGCAGGTGCCGGCGAGCACCGGGCGGACTTTTACCTCGAAGAAATCGACCTGCTGGGGTGAGAACTCGGGCCCGGCCGCGCGAACCGCGGCAACAGGCCAGTACAAGGCCGCAGTCGCGACCACCAAGCGGCAAATCGCAAGCGGAGAGCGGGTGACCGGCAGATTCATATGCTGCCAGACCAAGGAGTTCGGGTGGGAAAAGTCGGGAGGCTACGAGGCGGGAACATCAACCGATGTCAATGTATTAAGGATACGTTCACCCTCGGCGGGTCGCAACGCCACGTCGGCCGGGCATGATGCAGGAGCGGGGTTCCCCCTTGGTGTGCATCCGTTGCCTATTAGTTCCCTTCTGAGTTACGCTGAGAGTCAGCCTGATGGAACGGAATGGCAGGCGATTAAGGAGATTGCCAATGTCGGAGGCCGCCAATGCGCGCAAGGTCTATCCCAGAGTCGCCGATCGGGAAGGCCGCCTTCCCTTCGGGATACCGCTGGAACTGACGGTCGAAGACCCCGACACGGTTCGCGAGCTGGTGACGTTCCGCGAGGGCGAGCCGCGCGAACGCTATGCCCTCAACGCGCTGCGGATCGGCGTCTTGGCGCTGCGGCAAGCCCGCGGTCAGATCGACGCCGACCTGGTCCGCCAGGAAAGCGAGCGGCTGCTGACGGAACTCAACAGTCGGCTGGGCAGCCACGCACAGACCGTACACGATTGCGTGGCCGACTCGCTCAAGCACTACTTCGATCCGAAAGACGGCCGGCTGCAAGAACGCATCGATCGCCTGATCGGCCGCGACGGCGAGCTGGAATCGATGTTGCGCCGTCAAATCGGAGATCAAGATTCACAACTCACCAAGACGCTCTCGGCCCACGTCGGGTCCGAGAGCCCGCTGATGCGCGTGCTCAGCCCCGACCAGTCGCGAGGCGTGCTGGCGGCCATTCGCGACGCGGTCGAGCAACAGCTCAAGGCGCAGCGCGAGCAGGTGCTGAATCAGTTCTCGCTCGACAATAAAGAAGGCGCTCTCTCGCGGTTCATCACGGAACTGGGCCACCAGCAGACGTCGCTCTCGGGCGAGCTGCACGTCAAGATCGATCGAGTCGTCCGCGAGTTCACGCTCGACCAGGAAGACTCGGCCCTCAGCAAACTGGTCCACCGCGTCGACGACGCGCATCAGAAAATCGCGCGGCAATTCTCGCTCGACAACGACGGCTCGGCACTCGCTCGCATGAAGAACGAACTGCAGACGCTGATCAACGAACACCGCCAGGACAGCCAGCGTTTTCAATCCGAGATTCGCGAAGCGCTCGCGGCGATGACGACCCGTCGGCAAGAAGTCCAACGCTCTACGCGGCACGGCGACGAGTTCGATCAGGCGGCTTTCGCGTTCGTGCAACACGAGGCCCAGGGCAAGGGAGACATCGCGACCTCCGTCGGCGCGACGACCGGTCTCATCAAAAACTGCAAGAAGGGCGATTCGCTCATCGAGCTGGGCCCCGACAGCGCGGCTCCCGGACAGCGAATCGTGATCGAAACCAAAGAAGTCCAGCAGTATCAGCTCGCCGAGGCCCGCGAATACATCGAGCTGGCCCGCAAAAACCGCGGCGCCTTGATTGGCGTCTTCGTCTACTCCAAGCGCACGGCTCCGGAAGGCATGGACCCCTTGCAGCGCTTGGGCAACGACATCTTCGTCGCCTGGGATGCCGAAGACCCGCTCACCGACTCGTACTTCCGAGCGGCCCTACTCTTGGCCCGCGCCCTTTGCGTCCGACAGCGGGCGGAGGAGCAATCGGTGAAGGTCGACTTCACCGAAATCGAGCAGGCCATCTTGATGGTCGAAAAGCACTCGCGTTCGCTCGAGGAAGTGGAACGCTGGACGACGACCATCCAATCCAGCGCGGAAAAGATCCTCGACCGCATCCGCATCGCCCGCGCAGCCTTCGAACGCCAGATCGCCACGCTGTCTGAGAAGACCGAAGCACTGAAGTCGGACCTCCGCACAGAAGGCTAAGGTGCTCAGTCTTTTGGATTTTGAGACCGTCCGGGAATTCGGGACCTGAATCGGGGTGCCACGGCTGAGCTCGCTCGAGGGCGTCCGGGAATTCAGATCGTGTGCCACTGCTGAGACGTTTCGGCTCAGCAGTGCGGAAGGTATTAACGTCGAGACAATCCCGAGTTCGCCAAACATTCCGATCCGCTACAAGCATTGAAGACACTGCTGAGCGGCGACCACTCAGCAGTGGCACACAAACCTAAATCACAAGCCCCGAATTCCCGGACAACCTCGAGCTCGCTCAGCCGTGCCTTCAACGAGCGACGTGCTAGCGGGCTTGCGAATCGCGACATCGTCTTCGACGAGAGCTTGACATCTGCGGCGAAAACGCACGGCTGAGCCGAAACGTCTCAGCCGTGGCACCCGATCGAACTACCGGACAGCCTCTTTTGGTTTGTGGCTGTGCCGCGCTCAGCGAAACTTCGGAGGCGGAACGCGTTCGATTCGTCCGTCCCGAAGGTAGTGCACCCCCATCAGCAGGGGCGTGGCCCCTGCACCTGGTGCGGTTCGCGCTGGGTTCGGCTGGGGCGCTGCTTGCCGCGGTGCTTGCGCTGGTGGAGCCAGCAGGCTGGGGTTGGATTCGCTGCGGTTGCCATTACAAAGAGTGTCCGGACCTGTGTCCGGACCGGACTTTGACGGGAAAGCAGGGGCCGACGGCCGGGTGGCTGGGGTCGAATCGCTTCGATTCGCCCCCAGATCTTTGCCAGACCCCAGATCGTTGCCGAGCCCCAGATCTTTTCCAACACTGAGTGGCAGGGGCGCCCCGCCTGGCGGAAGTCCCTGTGTCTTCGACGCTTCAGCTTCTTGCTGCGCACCGCACATCAGGACCGTGGCTCGGATCTTTTCCCGTTCCACAAAGTGTCCGGACCTGAGGTTGTACACTTTCTGGTCAGGCGGGCCGGCTCGGCGGGCTTCGACGGCGGCCGCCGAGAGATCCATCACTGGCGGGATCCGCTGGTAGGTCACCTTCATCCGGCGGCGATCGATCTGTTCTTCGGTTTTGCTCACCGCCCCTTCGTCGACGAGCACCTGAAGGATCCGCTTCATCCGTTCGCCGTTGATCCCCACCGCCTCGCGAATCGTGGTGGCGTTGCAGCCAGCGGGATAGGCGGCCAAGACTTCCCACACCCGCTGCCGCTGTTGGCTGAACGCTTCCGCGCGGCGGCGCAGGCGCCGGTCTTCGCTGGCGGCGGCAAAGCGCTCGTCCACTCGGGCTTCGGCTGAGGCCACGGGACGAGTGGCCGTTTTCCAGATGCGACCTTCCGGTTGGTCCGCGGTCCCTTCGTCGACGTCGACTTCCCACAATCCGTGATGCCCCGCGCGACTGCCGGCGGTGAGCCACAGCTCGTGCTGGCCCGTGCCCGCATCGAAGGGACGTCGCCGCGCGAGCAAGAGCCATTGGGCCGAAAACTCGGCGAATCCGCTCCCCGCGATGTCATCGAGCGTGGCCGGCTCGCCGACTCTGCTGGAACGCTTGCAATGATGCACGAGGAGCACGGCACAGCCGGTCGACTCGCACAGTTCGGCCAGTGGCCGCAAGAGTTGGCCCATCGCAAACAGGTTGCGCGCGTTGCCGCCGCCCAGCGCCAGGTAAGCCGGATCGATCACCACGCAGACCGGCTTTTCGACCTCGACGAGTTTTTTCAGCGCGTCGACGTCGCCAGGCCGATCGAAGCGCGGCAAGTCGGGTGAGAGGCGAAAATTGTCGAGCGAGTCGAGCGACAATCCGCGCTGGGCACAGATCCGCTTTGCGATCGACCGCAAAGCGGGCAGTCCCGATTCTCCCGAGAGAAACAGCACCCGCCCCGGCTTGGGGACCGGAAAACGGCCGAGGAATGGAGTGCCGCTGGCCAAGGAAACCATCAAGTCGGCCGCGAGGGATGTCTTGAGTGTCTTGAACGCGCCGAAGATCCCGCCCGGCTGACCGGCCGCCAGAATGCCAGGGATTAGATCACGCGTCTCGAATTGTTCGGAGTTGAGCTGGGCCGTGGTGAACACCCGGAACTGCTTTTTTGCAAGAAGCGGCTCGGGTGGCCGGGGCGCCCCGCTTTGCGGAAGCCCCGGAGAGATTGCGCTCGATCGGTTGTGCGCGGTTTTTCCCGCGTCGCGCGGCCGTCCGGTGTCCTGAGAAGTTGGAGGGTGCAAGACCCGGGGGCTTCCGCTGCGCGGGGCGCCCCCGCCACCCGGCTGCTGAGCGTGTTCGTGCTTGTGTCCATTGGCATGACCGTTCGCAGGTGCCTCGGCGCGCTCCCCGTTGGAGTTGGCCGCCTCCAGACCCTCAGCCGCCTCGAGCCGCTCGAACAGCTCCTCCGCCAGACGTTGCTGTTCCCGGCGGTACTCCGCCTCGCTCGCAGGCGTTTGGTCTCGCAACTTCCAAAACTTCTGTCGACCATTTTCACCAGACATGTCGGGCTCACAGATTGGATTTCGGATGCAAACAATGTCCCCTATCTCTATTTTCCAAATTCCAGAATCCACGCCAGACCCCGTTTCTACGCGCGTAGAAACAAGATGAGAAAATCGCGCGCACACCGGCGCAACGGCCAGCGGATCCCTCTCGCCGATTCGAAGCCTATGCGCAGGTCGGCGCCTAAAGACGCCACGAGTTCGTCGAGCGGTATCAGCGTCAACGGCAGGAGCGGTACAGGCCCCCGAACGCACGGAGTGAGCGAACGCGTTCTTGAGGTCCATTCCTCGTCACCCACGCCCGTCGCGGCTGAAACGTGAAACCAAGCGATCGGCCTCAAGTGACCAGGGCTTGAAGAACGCGTAGATTAGTAGTAGCTTATGCTACTATGCCATCAAGCGACAATAAGCTGGTCGCACACCTTGTCGGTTTGGGGCTCAACGAACTCGAGTCGCTGGCCTACATCGCCCTTGCGGCAAACGGCCCGACCACGGCCTATCAACTTGCCAAGGCAATCCAAAAGCCGACCGCAAATGTTTACAAGGCGGTGAATTCGCTGGCAGCCAAAGGTGCGGTTGCCGTGCAGGCGGGAGAGAAACGGATGATCAACGCCATTCCGCCGCTTGAATTCATCGGTCGATTGCGACGGAAATTTGCCGAGCTGGCCGACGTGTCGGTCAAGGAACTGTCGGCGATCCACCGCGCACCCGAAGGTGAACAGCTGTATTCGCTGGAAAACGTCGATGCTGTCCTGGAGCGGGCGCGATCAATGCTCGCGGCTGCCCGGACGATTGTCGTAATCGATTCGTTTCCCCGGATCCTGAGCAGCCTCGACGAAAGCGTCCGCCGGGCCATACGCCGGAAGGTCAAAGTCTACGTGCAGGCGTATGCCCCGACGCCACTCGTGGCGACATCGGTAGTCGTGGCAACAAAGGCCGAACAGATTCTGGCACGCTGGAGTTGCGAGTTTCTGATCCTGGTCGTGGATGGCGAACAGGTGCTGTTCGCCGTGTGTCGCAGCGACTTGAGCGGCGTCATTCAGGCGTATTGGTCGAACAGTCTGTTTCTGTCGTGCGTCCAGCATGCGGGGCAGTTGCGCGAACACCTGTATCACCAGTTGCACGACCTGGTCGCCGCCGGCGAAGCGACGCCGCAAAAGGTGAAACGCCTGCTCGATGAGCAACCCACGTTCGGCAAACTCCCAGCACCCGGCGAGCAGTCGCTGCACTCCTTGATTGAGCGCACGGCGGGGGAGCGCTCGCTCAACCCAAATGCCGTCGATAAACAGGCCGGCCATCCCGGGCCCCCCCGATCTCGGGGCCGCCGCGGAAGACCACCCGAAGCAAAAATGTAGTACCTCCACCTGGAGTCTTGCGCCATGCGTTTCGTTTCGACCCGCCAAATTTATGTCCGGCACGGCGTCTGCCGTCTTTCTGCAACAATCGGCGTGCTCATCGCATTCTTTCCTGCAGCGGTGCGATGCAATGACCAGCCCGCCGCCGATCGCACGAAATCGACGACGATCGATATTCCGTTCAAGTCTTACGACGGTTACGAGATGTTTGGAAAACTCACGCTCCCAAAAACAGAGGGAGCGCACCCGGTGGTGATTTACGTGCAGACGGCTGAGGCCATGACCGTCGATGTAAAGCGCTCGAAAGCCGGCGGAGGGACCTTCAATTACTTTGATTTGTATCGCGAGAAGCTTCCGCAAATGAACGTCGGGTTCTTCAGCTATGAGGGACGCGGCGTCCGTCTTGGCGAAAAACCGCCACGGTTCGAGCGGATCGACCGGAAGATTTATGATACGAGCACGCTGGACAACAAGGTCCGCGATGCGCTGAGCGCCGTCCGCATCGTCCGCGGGCGGCCAGACGTCGATGGGTCTCGGATCTTTTTGATGGGCGCGAGCGAGGGGACATTGCTTGCCGCCGAAGCGGCCGCTCGCGCACCTCAGGAGATCGCGGGGCTAATCTTGTACGGCGTGATGTCCAGCACGATGCAGGACATGTTTCGGCATATTGTGACGACAGGAGGCTTGATGGAATACTGCCGTTACTTTGACACCAACAAGGACGGCAAGATCTCAAAGGCCGAATTCCAGGCCGATCCCTACAAGTACCGCGCGCTGGTGTTCAAAAACGCCGACTTCTCGGTGTTCGATCGCGACGGCGATGGATTTGTGACGGTAGCCGATATGCGACAACTGACAAAACCGCTTTTGGACGCAGTTGATTCCGAGAATTTCGCAATCCTCGATCGTTGGGCCGAAACTGCTGCCGGAGTGAGCACGCCGAAACACTGGTTCAAAGATCATTTCGCGCACGCGGCGATCTGGACGTTTCTTGCACAATTGGATAAACCCGTCGGATGTTTTCACGGCACGCTCGATGCCTTCGCTCCGATTGATGGAGTGCGGCAACTGGAGCAGAAGGCTCGCGCCGCTGGAAAATCCAAAATGCAGTTCCACTACTTCGACGGCCTGGACCATTCGCTAGGAATTGGCGCGTACTTCACGAAAGGCAAGATCCCAAAGGGACATCAGGTTTTCGAATTTGTACGCAGCCAAGTGGCGAAATAGTCGCCCCGCAGACGAGGAGATCCCAGCGACCGCCGCCACACAGCCTAGTTTCCGGACAACTCAATAAGTTGCGCTTACTTGGCGGGCGTCGCGTGGGCATCGCCGGAGGGAGACGGGCTCTTGGCGGGAGGCGCCGTGGTGGCTCCGTGGAGCGCGTCGTTGAGGTCTTTGGCGAAGTGTGTGCTGCCGCCGACGAAGTGGCGGACGACTTTGCCTTCGCGATCGATGATGAGCGTTTGGGGGATGGCGCTCACGCCGTAGCGCGCGGCGATCGCACCGTCGCGGTCGAGGGCGACGGGGATTTCCAACTTGAGCCGCTTGAGCAGGGCCTGAATCTGTTCCGGGGTTTCCTCGAGGTTGACGGCCACGACTTTTACGCCCGTGGCCGCGGAATCCCGGTGGAGCTGTGCCACGTGAGGAATCGTTTGCAGACAGGGGCCGCACCACGTGGCCCAGAAGTCGAGCACGACCGTTTTGCCCTTGTGATCCGACAGGCGAAAGTGATCGCCGTTGAGCATGTCCAGCTCGAAGTCGGGGGCCGCCTTGCCGACCAGGGACGATTCCAAACCGGCCGAGCCGGATGATTTGGGCGCGTTGGCGTCGGCCGTCACGAATTTCGGTTCCAGTGCGTAGCGCAGTTTCCATTGCTGGTACGCGGTTTTTACGACGGCTTCCTCGATCGCGTTGCCGATCAGGAGCTGGTCGATGGATTCGAGCGAGATGCGGCACGGCCCGAGCGCGTCGCTGGTGCCGGACAAGATCGAGTCTTTGAATTGCTGGGGGTGGAAGGTGAGACGAGTTCCGTTGTCGTGCACGGCTTGCACGCGCGACTGGGGCGCAGCATCCGTCTTTTTCTTGGCGGCGGCCGCTCCCGGAAGCTCGTCCGGATGCAGCCAGATGATCCGCGAGATTCGATCGCGCGGCACTTCCTTGGTCTGGAGCCGAACTTCCACCATGAGCTTGCGGTCATCCATCTCGACGACGCGGCCGCGCAGATAATCGCCGTCGCAAGAGCGAATGAGGTGCGTGGGCGGATTGTCCCTTTGCATGCGGGGCAAAGTCAGCAGGCGATCTCGCTTTTCCTTGGTCAGCTCGACGGGGCCTCGTCCATCCAGCGTGAGCACGACGGCTTTGATTTTGTCGTTCGCGATGGTGCCGAGGTCGGCCAGCGGCGTTTTGTAGGTGACTCCCTTTTCGTCGATCCGCGTGATCTCGCAGGGAACCATATCCCCCGTGCGCAGGAACAGGGCTTTCGTCAGCGCCTGGTGGCCCTGCGATTCTTCGGCGTTCGAAGCCTCGACGGGGGCACCGTTTTGCTCGGCCCTGTTTCGTCGGTTCTTGCGTTTCTCGGGCGTGCCGTGCGCCGCCATCTCGCGAAAGACAATGCGGCCGCTGACGCTCGGTTTGAGGGCGCTCGCAGTGGCGCTGCCCCGGGGTTGCCAGCACAGACAACTGCTGCCAGCCGTCTCGTGGCCTTCGGACAGAGTTCCCGCGAGGCGGGCCCCTTCGATCTCCAAGGTGCCGACGCCTTCGACTTTCTTTCCGGCTGGGCCCGGTTGGTGCACGATCAGCGAACGCAAACCGGCCAAGGGCAGGCGCAGCGGGTCGCGCACGGTCGGCGACGCCAGCCAGATCTTCCCATTTTCGATTTTCAGGAGCTGGCCGCTGAAGCGCGACGAATCCTGGTAGTCGACAGTGAATGCCCGGGGGGCCTGATCGGTTTTGCCCAGGAAGATGTCGACCACGCGATCGGCCGGAATCGGCGAATCCTTCGTGCCGCGAACCTGGAAGGTTTTGGAACCGGACTCGAAACGATCGATCTCGCCGTACTTGATCGAGCCGTCGGCGAGGCAAATCCGCGGCTTGTCGAGCGTCTCTCCGGCCAGGGGGCGACCCCGGTTCCAATGGTCGATTCGCAGCCGCTCCAAATGGATATCGCCGCGATTGTTCGACAGCCGAAAACTGGTTTGGGCCTTGCGCGAGTCCGTCAGCTTCATATTCGCCAGCGGCGCCCCTTTCGAGGAATAGACGATGCACTCCCCGGTCTGCTGGTCGAGGAAGAGGAAGAGATGAATCCGCCCGGCCTCGTAATCGAGCGGCTGCAACGAGGCCAGGTCGGCTTGATGCTCCGACTCGCCGACGAGGACCAATTCACGCTGCCAGGCTTCGATGCGATAGCCCATGCCCAGGGCCATGGCGAAGTTTGGCTTGGCACTCCACGAGAGAACGATTTCGATCGCGGAGCGCGGCGGCAGCGAAAGCGTGCTTTGAGCCGACGCGTCGTTTTGATCGGTCCAAAGCTGCCCCTGATCGTTCTTCCACGCGCCCGAGGGCGACAGCTTCCAGTCGGCGAACCCGTTGGGTCCGCGGTATACCATGCCGCCGTCGTCCAGCTTGCGCGTCATCCGCTGGAGCTGATTTCGCGGCACGCGCAAACGGCCCAAGAGCGGAACGTCCAACTCGGCCTCTTGATCGGTCAAGCTCACGAGCGAGCCAAAGACGACGTCGCCCCCGGAAAGCTCGAAACAATACTGACCGACGGGCCGTTCGGGTTTGATCGGGTCCGGGAAGTAGACGGCGTCGATTTGACGCGTGTCGAACAAGAACGGCGTGACGAAGTCGGTGCCCTGCCAGCACAGCACTTCGGGCTTGTCGGAATCGCGCAATTCTCCCCGGACAAAGCCGCTGTTCAGATAGAGCACGGCGCTGGGGGACGCGGCGCTGGGCGGAGCCGCGTTGGTGGCTGCGGCGCCCCGCGCATTCACGGCAGCAGTCAGCCAGAGCACGATCCACAACCGGGATCGGTTGGCGCGCGAGAACACGCTGCGTGCCAATCTTCTCCCCTCTCCCCTTGCGGGAGAGGGGGTGAGGGGGTCTGTCGTCGCTTCGGAATCGCGCATGGTCATTTAACGTTCGTAAATTGGCAGAAAGCGAAAATTGACAGCCAGTGCCAACAGAGAAAACGACGTGGAAGTCGTCTGTCCGAATTGGCCTTCGATGCTGCCATCCCGCTGTTGGGCCTGTTTCAACTTGCGCACGAGCAGTTTGTTCCACCTCTCCCACGCCTCGACGTCGCCTTGAAAGAGCGCTTGGGCCTGGTAGTAGCGCGTGTAGTCTTCGTATCCACGCCCCTGGTCGGGGCCGCCGTCGATCCGATCTTTCAAGAAGCCGAGCGTCGACTTGTATTCTGACAGATCTTTACGGCGCGCGACGGAATACACGAGAGTCGCGATCGAAACGCGGGCCATCGATTCGTCGAAGCCGCCCAAGCCCGCGTAGGCCACTTGCCCCGAGGGAGAGGTCATTTGACGATAGAACGAGATGGCTTTGTCGATCGCCTGGTCGGGGATTTCGATGCCGGCGTTGCGGGCGGCGAGCAGGCCCACCAGCACGGCTCCGCTGACCGAAGTGTCGGCGTCGGTCGAATCGGGCGAGTAGCGCCAGGCGCCTTGAGAATTGTTTTTCTGCGACGTGATTGCGCAGCGTACCGCCAGCTCCAACGACGCACCGATCGAGCGCACGTTTTTGCCCGAAGGCCACAGAGTGCGATCGTCGACGGTCCCATAGGCCTCGGCCAGGGCCAACATGCCGAAGCCGTGGTGGTACATACTTTGTCCCAGGTAACCGGTCTCGGCATCCTGGCCGGCAATAATGTTGCGCAGGGCTCGCCGCACGTGGACGCTATACAGTCCGAAATTCGGATCTTCGCCCGAGGCGAGGAACACCATCAGCCCCATGCCGACGGTGCCCGGTCCTTCCTGCATCGAGTTGGGCCATCCGCCATCTTCCCGTTGAGT
>Ga0210393_10002789_pt1 | contig 14245 bp, 15 predicted proteins | sample IncBWC27OmetaG_FD_160068 | JGI IMG/M metagenome (GOLD analysis project Ga0210393, IMG submission 160068) | Forest soil microbial communities from Barre Woods Harvard Forest LTER site, Petersham, Massachusetts, United States - Inc-BW-C-27-O ... | reverse complement strand
ATTTCGAGATGCGATACAGGAATCGCTCTATAGCGTACTGCTGAAGTACCTGCTGAAACGGTGCGCTGTTCGATTTCGAATGGCTGCGAAGTCTCGCAAGCACGGAGGCAACAACGTTCACTTTTTTCCCGCTCATTCGATCGCCTGCAGGTACGGTGACATAGGATTTTCGACACGCAGCAGCCGGGCGTAGTGCAGCAGCTCACGGTTTTGCACGCGCTTTCGTTGTCGCGCCAGACGCAGCGCCTCGAGCGGGATATCCAGTCCCAGTTTGTTCCTGAACTTGAAGCAATCCACGATAGTGCGTGCGGCACTGTAGATCCTCAGCGGCATTCCACCTATGTGATGCGTCTCGAGCCCTTCGTTGAAAGTCTTCGGATTGAAGCGATACAGCGTGACCGGCATCGACAGCTTGATGTAGTGATAGCTGCCCCGCGGCACGGCCAGATGGACGGAGGATGGGATCTGGGTCGTGATGTTGTGATACGAGAGCGCGCTGATCAGACAGACGGCCGCGTTCGGCGCGCGCGCCGCGACGACGGCGAGGTCGGGATGCTCGGCTTCACCGACCTCGGCCAGGCGGTAGAGCCCGCGGCCGAGCTCAATGACTTGGCCGCTTTCACGCAGGGCATAGAGGGCGTCGGTATGTACCCCGAGCCCGATCAGATCGCGAGTGCGCAGCGTGCCGCCCTTATCGCGGAAAACCTTGATTGCGGCGGTGTGGTCTCGGGTCTTCATGATGGGTAATAATAGCACCATTTGTACTCAAGTGGGTCGGTTATTACCCACCTCCCCGCAGCCCGAGGTCTGGCGGCCGCCGCGCCGCGGGTTCCGCTCGAACCCTCGGCTAGGGACGCTTGTAGGATCGCGCGCCGTGTCGCGACTGGGAGTTCGGCCGCGACGAAGCGCTGACTCGGGTACAGGTAGGGCTCCCCTGATTGGTCGATAATCCTGAGGTACCCAATGCGCTCTGCTTTCGCGTCTACCGATGTCGGGGCGGCCGCTATCGGGTAGCTATTTCGGTAGTGCCGCTGACCGCTTTTTCACGGCTGCCGTTTGCTTCCAGACGCCCTGTCATTGATTTCAGCATCAATTTTCCCCAAGTCTTCCAGCGCCGAGTCCAAGATTGAGGAATCGTCCTTCTTCCGCAATTCCTGTACAACGACACCATAGTCCCGCGCTCGCCTCGCGGCCACGGATCGCAAGAACTGCAAATTCTCGTAGGAGACTGATGTTGGAGGCAGCTCGAGCTTTCCCAGTCTCGCTGCAGCCTCCCTCCAAAACGGCAGAATGTCGCGTTCCAGCCAACCCGCGTAAGTGTCTTCATCCCATTTCTCTTTGATAGCTATCCGACCAAGTTCGTGCCAGCGATCGACGGTTTTCGACTCGCGAGCGGCAAACCAGTGCCGCTCATGTAAGTACCCGGCGTCACCTGTCAGACGTGTAGATGCCACGTATGCTGACCAAAAGCCAATGCTCAGCAGCACCACTGCCAACGGTCCAGCGACCGCAAATCGTCGCAGCCATGCACTGACCGTCAGGGGATGCCCCGTGATCGGACGCGACAGCACTAATCCCAAAATGAATCCCGTCGCGACACCGCCGAGATGCGCCGCGTTGTCGACCTCATTGCTCAACAGGCCCGCCAACAGGGCACCGCCCGTAAAGATCAGCGATGAATTTCTTAAAGGGCGCAATACGCTGTCGGGGATGCTTCCATCGCTGCGCATCTGAGTTGCAATTAAGGCGCCTAGTAAGCCAAATATGGCCCCCGATGCGCCGACACTGTTGATCGCAGGGTTCCAGCTGACGCTCGCCAGACTGCCCGCGATCCCCGCAACCAAGTAGAGCAGCGCGTATGAAAGACTGCCGTAAAGTCGCTCGACCACAGGGCCAAAAGAAGCAAGCGCCCACATATTGAACGCCAGATGAATGACTCCCACGTGCAGAAACATGGACGTCAGTAGTCGCCACCAGTCGCCATCCGTGGTGTACGGCCCAAAATCCGATCCTAACCCAACCAGCGAAGCACCATCGAATCCGAACAAGTGATTCGTGCCGATCGCGGTTGCCAAATACACGCAAACGCAGGTGATCACGAGAGCATAGGTAACAGGAGTCTTCGGCGACTGCGCGATCAGCGACTGCTCGAACTCCACATGACGCGCAAGCTGTGGCGTGAAGTCAGGTGTGCGCTCCAGCGGCAGTAATTTCGACAATTCTTCCGCTTCTGCGACACCTTGCAACCACACGGTAAGGCCACGGACTTTCTCACCCGGAACCCGCAGCTCAAACCGCACCGCGCGTCCTTGTGACTCGACATTGACGACGAATGGACGCCCGAGCTCATCCGCATCCATCACCGGCAGGCCAATCCAATAGGCGAAACGACGACCCCTGACACGGACGAGCGCATCGTCCACCAGAATGGTACCCGAACCCACCAGATGAAAGTCGTTGCGCGACGGACCCAGCCAGTTGGTAAGGTTCGCAGTCGGCTCGAACGTCACCTCCAGCGGCCGAGGCGCGCTCAACATGCGGTCGGGCGGCGCCACAGTCCCTGATTTCGCCGCCAGCTCCACAGCCTGTCGTTCCGCTACCCGCCGCTGCTGATATTCCGCAATGAGATTTTGCGCATTGATCGGATAGCGTTGACGGTCGATGCGCGTGACTGCGCTATCCAACTGCTCTCGCGTATAGACCTTAAAATCGATGTCGCCGTCCGTAGCCATGTTTCCTTAAGCTCAAGGGTGGAAAATTCGAAAGCTTTCCTCGCCAAGCTCGATATTATCCCTTCTGAACATCGGTCAGTGCTTTGTTGCGGGAAGCGAATGGAACACAGAAAGAGGATTTTCATTCCTTAGCGGCGTTCCGATTTTCACCTCCATCCACCGTATGGAGTAAGGAAACAGCATGATGCATGAAAAGCCATCGCGGTGGTCCAGTGCCACCGCAATCGCGTCTGACTTTTCTCCGGCAGACAATTGCACTCGGACATCATAAACAATTGCCGTTGCTCTCACTTTAGCGGCTGCCGCCTCGTCCATCAGGCTTGTCCGCAGTATATCGATGATGTCTTGTGACTTTGGCTTTTCTGTGCCGTCATAGCCAGCGATCATCGCGACTTCGCCGTTCGGTCGAAGCACATACGCATACGGATAAAACTCCTTGCGCTTTCGAAGCATTTTTTCGGCAAATGAAATCGCCTCATTCATTAGCCGCTCACATTCCTCTTTTCCGTCCAACAAAGGGACTCCTGGGGTCATTTTCGGGAATGTTTAGTCGAAATCACGGCGCACCGAATTTACGCTCGGGAAGCAGGTCAACAATCGCTGTCCCAATTTTGTTGTAATCATCATGGTGCGTCCACAAGTTATAAACCTTGTGCGGGTCTGCGGCGAGCTGGTCCCACGCTTCCCATTCTCTCAGCACCTCTTCTGTTCCCGTCTCCTCCTCAAAATAGTATCGGACTCCCAAAGAATCCAAGAGAGCTGCGACTCGATCCATTTTACTTTTTGAAAACAATCCAAAGTTTGTAACGTTGGGCTCGTTCCGATTCAGAATAGTCATGTCAGCATGTTCCTCTCCACGAAAAGCAGCGGACAGTAGAAAACTTCGATCAAAGGCCAAGGATTGCGTCGTTATCTTGCGGTCCGCCGGGTTAGCCTACCGCAAGCCGGGAATGGCAGCTAACTGGCGAGGATTCCATCACAATGAACTTCGGCTTTTGGTCGATTTGAGCCGGTCAGGGGACTGCTAGGGAGAGCCCTGCTCCCAAGACTTGAGGTTCGCCAGAAGCACCCGCTTCAGACTATCGCGAAGCGTCCCACAGACGTGGAGCATTACCGTAAGGTCGTCGCGCCCAGGACTGGTCACGAGCTGGCCTTGGTTGGCCGCACGGGCGATCTGGTTCAGGTTGCGACCAATGCTCCCAAGCTCGCCGATGGTGCGCTTGAGGGCTAACAGCTCCTCCGCCGGCAGCGGCGCAAGCGACCGTAAGTGAGATCGGGTCAGCACGGAAACGTAAGTGGCCGGCGGCATGCCTCGCGCCGCCGCACGCTCCCGCAAGAGAATCTGGTCATCGGGGCGCAGACGGATCATCAATCGAGCGCCCCTCCGCGCCCGAGCACCGGTTGGTGACTCTGTGAGTATCGGCGATAGGCCCGCCTTCAGCAGCACCAATTCAACCAGACGCCTCAGCAAGGCCGATTCGCTGAGCAGTTCCTTCTCAGCAAGCGCACGCAGTCGCGCCTTCGTTTCCGATGAAACTCGACCCACGATGAATTGGTCTGCTTTCACGTGGGCCCAATTGTTCAACAAGAGCAACCGGTTGCCTATCCTGCATTCCACGTTTTTTTCAGCGAAACTCTAACCACGCGTTTCCTTTCTTTCTGGGGCATCTGGCGCCGATAATTTTGGAGCAGCCGTCCAACGAGTGTCCGCATACCGTAACCAGTCAAGCAGCGCCCTCCCGGTTTTTACCTTGAACGAGTTCCGCTGAATTTAGCGCGATACTCTCGCTCACTGTCTTCCCTTGTTCTGCGATAATTTGCTTTACGTGGCAACTTGACCCTAAACGACCGGAACCACACAAGGTCGTTTATGAGATTGGAAATTGCTCGACCCCGCGCCACTGAGGCACGTATCGTGGTTGGAACGGCGCGATATGTGTTGCTCCCGATGGCGAATCTAGTCACCGGATATTCGGTTAAGGCCATGGAGCGTAAGATCGAACGGGGCGATTGGCAGGAAGGTAAAGTCTGGAGGCGCGCGCCCGATGGCCGTATCCTCATCGACGTTGTGGGTTATCAGCGATGGGTTGAAGGGCCAAGGACGGCTGCAACATCTCATTCGAGAGACCGTAAGGGGTCGAAAACGCCGCTCCCCGTGCAGATGGATCTAGTGCTAAGACGCGAGAAGGAGACCGGAACTGATGGAAAGACGAAGTCATAAGATTTCGCAGAGCTAATAGTCAAGATGACCTGGGGACCTTAGGGAACGCGCAGTGGGGCGTAAATCCATCCATAGCGGCGTGTGCGCCCTCGGTGGCGATCGTATCCAATTCGATTTCGAGTTCGACGGCGTCCGCTATCGTCCAACGCTGAAGCGCAGCCCCACCGAAGCAAATCTTAAACGCGCGCGGAAGCAGCTGGAGGAGATCAGGGAGCGCATCGACGGCGGCACCTTCGTCTTCGCGGAGGAATTTCCCGACTATCGCTTTATCAAGAATGTGGTCGCAGCGCAGAAACGGCGCACGTGCGACCAGGTCTTCGATGAGTTCCTCATTGCTTGTGATTCCCGGGTTACAAAAAAAGACCTGGCCTTCGTGACGGCCCGGGGTTATCGCAAACTCCTCGCGCAAATCTGGCGACCGGAGATCGGTCCAAGGATATTCGAGGAGATCCGATACTCCGAGCTCGCCAAGATCGCGAACACCCACCAATGGTCGAAGAAAACCTACAACAACGCCATCAGCGTGGTTCGCTGCGCCTTCGACTACGGGTACAGGGATCATCCGGAGAAGCACAATCCGGCCTGCGGTCTGAATTGTCTGCGAATGACCAAGAAGGACCGCCCTGCCGTTGCCCCCTTCACCATTCAAGAAGCCGAGTCGCTGATTTCGCGGCTGCACGCGGACTGGGGAGAGGCCATCGGCAACTACGACGAATTCCGGTTCTTCACCGGACTACGCCCCTCGGAGCAAATCGCTTTGCTCGTGACGGATTACGACGCCCGTAGAACGGTGCTGTCGGTCACCAAGGCACGTGTCCTGCGGCGGGATAAAGACCGCACCAAGACGCAGGAAGATCGCGACGTTGAGCTTTGCCCGCGTGCGCTCGAAGTCCTTAAACGCCACTTGGCGCTCCGCCAAGAATACGTCTCGGCCGGCAAAATTCACCATGAGCACCTGTTCTTTCTTGAAGATGGCCGTCCGATCAGCGACCCGGAAATCACCCGCTGGCGCTGGAGCGAGAGTATCAATTCACTCAACATTCGACGGCGCGGGCCCTACCATGCGCGGCATTCCTCCGTGACCTGGCAACTCATGTTGGGCAAGAATTTGCTCTGGGTCGCGAAGCAGCACGGACATAGCGTCGAAGTGATGCTGCGCATGTACGCCGCGTGGCTCGACGGCGCAACGGACACCGATATCTACGCAATCAAACAGGCGATGGAAAGAAGACCCGCTGCGCCCGCTGCATTTCTGGATTCTCCTGCTGCAATTCCCGCGGCAAATACGGCGACGAATCGCGCGAGATTGATTGTGATTCGTCCCCCAGAATCCCCTGAATTTGGCAGTAGGCTGGCAGTAGGGAAAGACCTGAGTGATTCAAGTCTCAGAAACGCTTCGAAAATTAAGTGGCGGAGAGGGTGGGATTCGAACCCACGTGCCGGAATTACCCGACCATCCGATTTCGAGTCGGCGCCGTTATGACCACTTCGGTACCTCTCCAGTTAACTTAAAATTCTTCCCATTTACTTAAGTTTTTCCCGCATTAACTTAAATAAAATAAAGTTTTGACGCGTTTGGCAAACAGGGTAGAAACGCATTTGTCAAGGGTTCGCAGGAAGAAATAATCGTTTATTCTAGCTCATCGGAAAAGGGCTCGCTTCAAGAATAGAACTTGCCTTGCACCACGGCACTCAAATGGACTCCATACAACCGTGCGTAATTTGAAGATGCAAAAAAATTGGCCGCGCTGGACAAAGCTGACGATAGCGGTTTCCGCCCTCTTTCTGCTTAGCAGCTACGCGCCGCTACCCGGTTTGATAGACCAAATCAAGACGCTGGGCGAGCTGCGCGTGGCGACGCGCATGAGCCCTCTGGCATTTTATCGCGGTCCGAACGGCACTCCGGAGGGCCCGGAATACGAGCTGGCACAGCGCTTTGCCGATGAGCTCGGGGTGAAGCTCAAGATCACACCGATGCGAAGCTACGCGGAAATCTATGCGGCGCTGACTTCCGGACAAGCACACATTGCGGCGGCCGGCCTGAAGGTCCCAACGCAGTCGGTGCCGGGCGTCGAGTTCGGCCCGGCGTATCAGCACGTGCATGAGCATCTGATTTATCGCCGCGGCGCAATACGGCCGGGATCTCTCGCGGACATCGGCAATTCCGATCTGGAAATCGCGGCCGGGAGTTCGCATGCGAAAACTCTCGAAGACGCGCGCAACTCGAATCCGGACCTGGTTTGGGTGGAGAACTCCAGCACGAGTTCGCAGGCGCTGTTGGACGGGGTCGCCGACGGTGCGATCGACTATACGATAGCCGACTCCACCGAATTCGCTTTGGCCCACGACGTGCACCCTGACCTGCGCATTGCCTTTGATTTTCCCGGAAATCGCCCGCTCGCGTGGGCTGCGAGCGACCGCGATCGCGGATTCGCGGGCGACATGGCCAAGTATTTCGCGCGCTTAAAGGGCGGCGGCGAACTTGCCACCATCGTAAATCGCTACTACGGTCGAACCGAGGAAGCGGAGTTTGCAGGAGGCCCGGGCTTCATGCGCCACCTGCAAAGCCGCTTGCCGCTCTATAAGCAATGGTTCGTGGAGGCCGCGGAGCAGAGCAGTCAGGATTGGCGCCTGTTGGCGGCAATGGGTTATCAAGAATCGAAGTGGAATCCCAGCGCGGCCTCATCGGCGGGCGCCCGCGGGCTGATGCAGTTAACGGTGGAGACGGCTAGCGAAGCCAAGGTAACGGATCTGTCGGACGCTCGACAAAGCATTTTCGGCGGTGCGCGTTATTTCCGTCAGGTGTACGAAAAAATCCCCTCCCACGTGCCCGAGCCGGATCGCACGTGGTTTGCGCTCGCCGCGTACAACATCGGGTACGGCCATGTGGAAGATGCGCGGGTGCTCGCGCAAAAAGCCGGCCGTGATCCGGACTCCTGGCAGGACGTTCGTGCCTTTCTGCCGCTCCTGGAGCAGGAGCGCTGGTATACGAAGACCGAAAACGGCTATGCCCGGGGTTGGGAGCCGGTGCGCTACGTCGACAACGTACGCGGCTATCGGGATTTGTTGGAATGGGCGTGGGGCGACGGCCCGAACGGGCTGGTCTTAAACTAACGGCGGCGTTCGAAGAATTGCCGCAGCAAGTCTGCGGATTGGTCGCTGCACACCCCGCCAAATACGTCTAATCGATGCGTCAGCCGCGGCTCGCGCGGCAGATCAATCACGCTGCCACAGGCGCCCGCCTTCGGGTCCCAGGCGCCGAATACGACCCTCGCCAGGCGAGCATTGAGCACGGCTCCCATGCACATGGCACAGGGCTCCAATGTCGCATAGAGCGTCGCCGCGCTCAGCCGATAGTTGCGCTGCACCTGCGCGCCGGCACGCAGCGCAATGATTTCCGCATGGGCGGTCGGGTCGTGACTCGCAACCGGCTGATTCCACCCCTCGCCGATCACCTCGTTGTCGAGAACCAATAGCGCGCCGATGGGCACCTCGCCATCATCGGCGGCACGCTGCGCAAGAATGAGCGCACGTCGCATGAAGTCGGTATCACTTGGGCGATTCATGGCGTTCCGGCCGATCGCCGCGGTCGGGTTACATTGCGCGTGACAAAGATCGCGATATATAGGGAGAACAGGGCTGCAGCACTGTAGCTCAAGGAATTGTGGATGCCGATACTCGCACCGAGCAGACCGACACTCAGCCCGCTAAACGTGCGCATTCCGTTCGCGGACATGGCGAATACGCCTATCACTCGACCACGAATCTCGGCCGGCGCATTCAATTGCACCAAGGATTGCGCCATCGAATTGAACGCGAGTTCGACGAATCCGGCAACGAACAACAAGCTGATTGCCACAGCGTAAGTGCTCGATCGCGCGAATCCCGCCAGAGCGCAACACCAGATCATTGCCAAGATATACGCCGTTCGCACTTTCGGCGGCAGCAGTCCGCGGCTTTCCAGTATCAAGCCGGCGGCTAGACCGCCGGCCGCGTCAGCGCCCAACAAAACACCGTAGGTAAAGTCCGGGCGCCCGAGGCCCAGATCATGCGCGAATCCCGGCATCTGAGCCTGGTAAGCATTGCCAATGAAGAACGCGGACGCACCCACCAGTACCGTCATCGATAACAGCACTGGGTTCTGTTTCACGACTCGCATCGTGCGCCAGATATCCCCAAAGCCCCTTATTCCCTGCGGGCGCGTCGGGGCTGCGCTATCCAGGCCGTACGGCGCCTTGATCAGCCAAAGAAACATCGGCGCATAGATGAGCGCATTGATGAAGATGCCGCGGACCGGACCGAACAGGAGCAGCAAGGCACTCCCTACCGCTGGTCCCACCAAGAAGGCCAGGTAACGGCCCGTCGCGTTTAGCCGGACAGCGCTCGGTAATTGTTCCGCGCCGACGATTTTGTGTATTAAAACCTGCGATGCAGGTATCCAGATGACACCGGCCAAGCCGTGGGTAAGAAGCAGAGCCATCGCCTTCCACTGCGCGGTCGAGTCGGTCAGGAACATGACGCCCCAGCCGATCGATACACCCATGAACATCATCATGCCGATCTGGATGAGGCGGCGGACATCGAAGCGATCGGCCAAGCCGCCTGTATAGGCGGCAAACGCGAGATAGGGCGCCCAATGTGATACCACAGCAAAGGCCAGCAACGACGGGGAATGAAACTTCTCGAAGACTACCCAGTAGGAAATCACGTGCTCGATATTGTCCGCCATCATCGCGGCGCTGGCGGCAAAGAAAAAAATCCGAAAATCTCGATTGGCAAACGAGGTGAATGTGCGGCGCTTGGGAGCTTGCGATGGCGAGGCGTCGATTCGAGGTTCCAATTTCTTCCAGTACCCTTGACACGAGTGTTTCGCTGATTGTAAGTCCAAAGCGCGCCAATTCAGTAGACTATCGTGCTGGCTTTGACGGACTACAAGAGACGAGGATTCCATGCGTGGACTGGTACTGCTCGCGGCATGCGCAGTGTTTCTGCCCGCCCATGCCGATGAGGGAATGTGGACGTTCGATAACTTCCCGTCGGCCGCGGTAAAACGGGAATTCGGCGCGGATATCACCCCCGCGTGGCTCGAGCATGTGCGGCTCTCTACGCTGCGATTGACCAATTGCACTGCATCGTTCGTCTCGCCCGAGGGTTTGATTCTCACAAATCACCACTGCATCGAGTCGTGTCTTGCGGAGCTTTCATCGAAGGAGAAGAGCTTGCTGGAACTCGGTTTTAGCGCGCCGACCCGCAAGGAAGAAGCGCGTTGCCCAGCACAACATGCCGACGTTCTCGTCGGCACTGAGAACATCACGGACGAAGTTCAAAGAGCCGATTCCGGGCTCGGAGAGGCGGCGGCCAACGATGCACGTAAAAAATTGCTGACTTCGCTGGAACAGGCCTGCCAACAAGCGAGCGCCAAATCAAAGTCCGGCAAGCTCGAGTGCCAAGCGGTGAACTTGTATCAGGGCGCCCAATACTATCTGTATAAGTACAAACGCTACGCAGATCTTCGCCTGGTATTTGCGCCGGAAGCCGACATCGCCGCGTTCGGCGGGGATCCGGACAACTTTCAATTTCCGCGCTGGACTCTGGACTTCTCGATGCTCCGGGCCTATGAGGACAACAAACCCGCGAGGACTCCGCACCATCTGCGAATCGATTTTGCCGGTCCAAGCGCCAATGAGCTGGTATTCGTTTCGGGCACTCCGGGCACCACTGCCCGCCTGCAGACGCGGGCGCAACTTGAATTTGACCGCGACGTGTCATTGCCCATCACGTTAATGCGGGCATCCGAGTTGCGTGGGCGTTACATTCAATTTGGCAAGTCCAATATCGGCGACGAACGCATTGTGCTCGCACCGCTCAACAGCCTGCAGAACGCCATCAAAGTGCGTCGCAGGGAGCTCGATGCGCTCAATGACGATGCTTTTTTGGCCGCCAAATCCAAGGCGGAACAAGACCTGCGAGCCATTGCGCGGCTCGATGGAATCGATCCGTGGGCTGAAATCGCATCGGCATCGAATCGAGAACGCGTTCTGTATTTACCCTATATATTCATCGAAAACGGCGCGGGCTTCGGCAGCGCGCTGTTCCGCAATGCGCGCTCGTTGCTGAGAGGTGGCGATGAGCGGCTCAAACCCAACAAAGATCGGCTGCGAGAGTTCAGCGAGAGTGCACTGCCACTTTTGCAGCGCGACCTGTACGCGCGCGTTCCGGTTTACCCTGAATTCGAGCAATTGACCCTGTCATTTTCGCTCGAGCGCATGCGTGAATGGTTAGGCCCCGATCACCCCGTGGTGCGCAGACTGATGAGCAAGGAGTCGCCGGATGAATTGGCGACGCGGCTCATTGCCGAAACCAAACTCGATGATGCTGCATTCCGCAAGCAGCTATGGGAGGGGGGCAAGGCCGCAGTCGAGGCATCTCATGATCCAATGATCGAATTGGTACGCTCAATCGACGCCGATGCCCGCCGCATCCGCAAGCAATACGAGGATGAGGTCGAGGCGCCCATCGCGGCGGCGGCGCGAAGGATTGCCGCGGCACGGTTCAGCGCCTATGGGACCAATACGTATCCGGATGCGACATTCACACTTCGGCTCAACTACGGTGCGGTGCAAGGATGGACCGAAAATACTGCCGCGGTGGACCCGTTCACCCATCTGGGTCGGGCGTTTGAACGGGCCACCGGATCCTCGCCGTTCAAGATTCCGTCCAGCTGGATGCGGGTAAAAGATCAACTGGATATGAACACTCCATTTTGCATTTCCACGAGCAATGACATCGTCGGTGGAAACTCGGGAAGTCCGTTGATTGACGCCTCGGGAAATCTCGTCGGCCTGATGTTCGACGGCAACATTCACTCGATCGCCGGCCGCTACTGGTTCAATCCCGCGATCAACCGCGCCGTCGCCGTACACCCGGCAATCATTCGCGAGGCGCTCGACAAGGTGTATGGCGCGAAAGAACTGCTGAGGGAGCTCGAGGCGAATGAGCCCCGCTAGACCGACATCCTCTTGAAAGCACCCGCCAACAACGCCCAGTAAGCGGCCGGCCTGAAGCGCTGGATGATATCAAGGTACTGCGCATCCCGGCCGATGAGAATTCGAGGTTCATTTCGCTCAATACCGCGGACGATGCGCCGTGCCGCCGCCGCGGGCGTCGTGCGCGCCAACTGTTCGAACTTCTCCGCCAGTTCATTTGAACCGACGCTCTCGCGCAAGTGAGCTCCCGCGCGCGCCTTGCGCGCGATGTTGGTCTTCACGCCGCCAGGATGGACCACAGACAGCCTCAGCCTGCTATTGTTCATCGCCAACTCGTGGCGCAGGGCCTCCGAGAAGCCCCGAACCGCAAACTTCGACGCGCAATAAGCGGACTGGCCCGGTGGCGCGATAATTCCAAAGATGCTCGAAATATTGACGATATGCGCTTGCGGGCGGCTTTGAAGATGCGCCATGAACGCCCGCGTTCCGCGTACCACGCCCCAAAAATTGATATCCATCACCCACTCCATTTGCGCCTGATCGAATTCATCGAATTGGCCGAGTAAGGCAACGCCGGCATTGTTGATGAGGATGTTCAGCGACGGGAAGTCGGCGACGGCGGACAATGCAAAATCTTGGATCTGGTTTGGATCGGCAACATCGACGCGGCGGACGGTGACTCGTCGGGCGTAGGTTGCGATGATTTCTTTCGCAGCCGATTCCAATCCCGCCTCGTCCAGATCGGCGAGCGCAACATCGCACCCTCTTGCCGCCAGCTCAAAGGCAAGCGCCCGGCCGATGCCGCTCGCCGCACCCGTTATCGCCGCGGCCGAACCTTCGAATTGAAATTTTCGCACGTTTCACCTGTGAGGTCGCGATGCCATCCACTTTGCGGCCGAATTTTCGGATGGCCAATCTTACGCGGCAAATCGGTGTTCGTGTCACCAGGAAACTGTGTCAGGGGCCGCCCGCGGAGTGCCGCGGGCGGGCGGGATGGCTCGGCAATTGCCGGAAAATCGCCATCTTGGCCACCGCCAATCTATACTCGAGGACATTCGTGATCGGGCGGGGCATTGATGTCGGCATTTCAGCGTGAAATTCTTGTGCGATTCGGGCATTGCGATGCCGCGGGCTGGGTTTTCTATCCGCGATATTTTGAGATGATCAGCGATTTCGTGGAAGACTGGTTCGAAGACGGCCTGGCAGCGAGTGCGCCGGGGCTGTTTCATCACAAGCAGATTCTGACTCCTTCCGTGCATTTTACGGTCGATTTTCCCAAGCCGACGCGATATGGCGATCGACTCACCTTCAATCTTTGGACAACCAAGGTGGGCCGGACCTCGTGTGAACTTCGCATCGAGGCATCGCATCAGGGTGAACTTCGCATGACCGCACGGCAGGTGCTGGTCTTTATTTCTGCGGAACTCGGCCGTGCAACGGAGATTCCGCCGGAACTCGTCAGCCGAATGGCGCGATTCGGAGCCGACCCGGAGACCGCGGCTAAAAAGATTCCAGCACCGCGCTAGTCTTGCGTCGTACGCGACGGTGCAAGTTCGATGACTATTACAGGGGAGATGCACAATGGGTACTGAAAATCTCTACAAGGGCAGCTGCTTTTGCGGCGAAGTGCAATTCGAAGTCTCCGGCGAGCCGGCCGGGATGGGATACTGCCACTGCGAGTCCTGCCGGCACTGGTCAGCGGGTCCCGTCAACGCATTCAGCCTGTGGAATCCGCAGGCGCTGAAAGTCACTCACGGCGCGGCGAGCATCGGCAGCTACAACAAGACTCCCATCAGCTATCGTAAATGGTGCAAGAAATGCGGCGGGCACCTGTTCACGGACCATCCGACCATGGGCCTTGTGGACATCTACGCTGCGATGCTGCCTGAGCTGAAGTTTGAACCCGGCGTGCACGTGCACTATCAGGATACGGTGCTGCCTATTCGTGACGGCAAGCCAAAATTCAAGGATATGCCCAAAGAAATGGGGGGTTCGGGCGTAAATCTCGCGGAATAGACCACCGCGCGCGGGATGAGCGTCGCGGAAGCCGAGTTCGCCGGATTTAAATATCGTTAGCCAAGTAACCCGGGCAATCGTTTCGACCAGCTGGTTGCGCAGTCATACCCGTAAGCCAACTCCAGACACGCCAATTCGGCGTGAATGGGCGCCACGATTTGAATGCCGATCGGCAAGCCCTCCTTGCCAAATCCGGCAGGCACGGCAAGGGCTGGGCAACCGCTCATGGTGATGGGCAGTACCCCTTTCATCCATTCGTGATATGTCTCCATCTTCTTTCCCGCAATTTC
>Ga0210393_10002788_pt1 | contig 14246 bp, 14 predicted proteins | sample IncBWC27OmetaG_FD_160068 | JGI IMG/M metagenome (GOLD analysis project Ga0210393, IMG submission 160068) | Forest soil microbial communities from Barre Woods Harvard Forest LTER site, Petersham, Massachusetts, United States - Inc-BW-C-27-O ... | reverse complement strand
CTTCGATGAACCGTCGGCGGGATTGGACCCGATTATCGCAGCCGGCATCGACCAGTTGATCCTGGAATTGAAGCAAGCGTTCCGCATGACCATTATCGTGGTCACGCACGAATTGGCGAGCGCGTACTTGATCGCAGATCGCATGGTGCTGATCGACAAAGGCAGTGTCGTCGCTATGGGGACGACGGCGGAGATGCGCGCGAGCACGCAACCGCGCGTGCGGCAATTTCTGGATCGTGTGCCCGAGCCCGAAGTGGCGGACGAATTGGATTATCTGCAGATGCTCACGCAAGGCCGCCGTTTGTGATGAGCGTCTGCGGGGAGAAGAGGACGTGATGGCTGAAAAGCGCGACCAAGTTTTCGTGGGGCTCTTTGTACTGATTGCTGCGGCGGTTCTGATCGGCATGGTTTTTGCCATCTCCGGAGCGTTTGGCCGCACTTCGAAGACCTATCACGCTTACTTTCCCTTCGCAGGCGGGCTGGAACGGGGTGCGACCGTCCGCTATGCGGGAGGCCCCAAAGTGGGCCGCGTGGAGAAACTGGCGATTGATCCGCAAAGTCCTGCGCGCATCGACGTAGTTTTCAGCGTGCAAACGGATCTGCCCGTTAAGACGGACAGCCATGTGAAAATCATGAGTATCAGTCCCTTAGGAGACAATCATCTGGAGGTTCTCCCGGGCGGCGCACAAACTGCGCTCGCTCCTCCAGGTCTCTTACTGCCCTCTGACACTTACCTGGATTTTAACGTCCTGACCGCGCAGATCAATGACCTCGCTCCGCAAGCAAAGCTACTCATTCAATCGCTGAATGATCGCGCAGCAGACTTGAAAGTTACAATCGACCGCGTCAACGACCTTTTAGGCGCCCAGAACCGAGCGAATCTTTCCGCCACGCTTGCGGGCACACGCGGCTTGATTGAAGAAAACCGTCCGCAGATAAAATCCACCATTCAGCACTTGGACAGCGTGAGCCAGAAGCTGGAGCCGCTTCTTCAGGACCTTCACAAGGACACCGAAGAAGCCAACCAGGCGCTCACTCACTTGGACGCCCTCCTGGGGGAAAACAGTGCCGATGTGCGCCAGTCAGTGATCGAGCTTCGGAAATCCTTGACGACAGTCACAGATATTACCGGGCGGCTGGACCAAACCCTCGACGTGAACACAGAAAATATCGACGAACTCCTGGATAATTTCCGCCGCGTCTCCCAGAATCTGAAGGAATTCACGAACACGATCAAGAGGCGCCCTTACACTCTCATTCGCGCGACGAATCCGCCCGATCACAAACCGGGTGAACAGCAATGAAGCGGGAAAATCACCAGCTTATGACGAGACGCACGGAACTGCCGCGTGCCCGGCGGGAACGCCTGGTCTTTCCGCCCACCACGAAAATCACTCTCTGGGTGCTGGCGCTGGCCCTGGGCTTGGCGGGGTGCGGCACCGCCCGGCCGAGCAAGTATTATCAGCTCACTGTTCCCGGTAACATCGTGCCTGCGGTCGATTCCAATCCTATTCCTGTCACGCTGTTGATTGGCCGCTTAGCGGGTCCTGCTCTTTACCGCGAGGACCAAATCGTTTACAGCTCCAGCAGCGAGAGCATGGGGACTTACGAGTATCAACGCTGGTCTGAGCCTCCTACGGAAATGATCGCAGAAGTTATACTGCGGCAGTTCCGCGCCTCCGGCCATTATCGGGGAGTTTATACTTTGCGAAGCGCTATCCACGGAGATTTTCTTTTGCACGGGCATCTCTATGATTTCAAGGAAGTCTCAGGAAGCGCGCTCGTGGGCCGCGTTACCATGGAACTCGAGCTTCGCAACATCAAGACCGGCACTACCGTGTGGACGCACTTTTATACGCATGACGAGCCTTCGAACGGGAAAGAAGTTGGTGCGGTGGTTGCGGCCCTCGACAAAAATGTCCAGCAAGGCGTAGCCGAATGCCGCGCCAGCCTCGACCAATATTTTGCGGAGCATCCGCCAGCGCAGCCCGCACCTTAGTTTTTTGCCTGGGATTTCGGGACCTTTGCTGATGGCGCTCTCATCCGGAGAGCCGCAGCGTCAGCAGCGTGACATCGTCCTCGAGCTCCGAGCTTCCCCGGTGAAGCTGTACGCCCTCAAGCAAAGCCGTGGAAAACTCGGCTAGCCGGACTGGCTCGGGCAGGCTCGCCAGAGTCGCTTCCGCCAGTTGCAGGAAGCCTCTCGGGCTCAGTTGATCGCCGTTAGGCGACCGCACTTCGGTGGCGCCATCGGAAAACGCCAAAATCATGTCACCCGGCTGGAGCCGAATGCTCTGCTCGCTGTACAACTCGCCGGTGACGAAGCCGAGTGGCAGATTTTCCAAACCTTCTCCAATCGCAAGAAACCTGCTCTCGCTCCCGCGCCAGAGCAGCATTCGAGGGTGAGCCGCGTACGCATAATTAAACTCTTTGGTAACGCCGTCAAATGTGCCCGTCACCACGGTTGTCAGTTGCAACGCTCCAGTCGACTTCTCGGAGTCCAGAGTAAACTTGTCATTCAACGCCGCCAGCAGCCCCGCCGTGTCGCGAATATTCTGGAATTTGTGCAACAAGCGATGGACGTGCCGCGCGACTCTGCTTGCCACATACCCATGCCCCACGCAATCCGCCAATACCACCCGCGCGATGTTGTCGCTGCACGAGAATATCGCAGAAAGGTCGCCGCCACGTTTTCCACCCGACGGTACGGCGATGACGTCCGCTTCCAGCCCAGCCAACTCCAGGGAACGATGAGCCTTCTCGTTACCGGCCCAGAGCTCCATGCAGCCGAAGGGCCGCGCCGCCGACGTCGTGCACGCAACCTCTTTCTGTTGGATCTTCTTGAGCTTCATCGACATATTTGATGCGCGCCTTCGCCGAATCGCTACTTGGCCGAGCGCAGCATCCCCAATCATCACCGTAGTTCAAGCCGTGCTCGAGACGCAGGCTCCCGGGACGTCGAGGCCCGCGCAATTCTTCTAACTTTCCACCGCTTTATCCATAATCACCAGCGATCGCTGATCCCAAGCCCCTCACGAAGTTGCTGCAGGCGAAGGACAATAGCCCTATGAGCTCGACGTCAGCACATTGCAATAGATGGCAACACGAAGCCGGCTGAGGCGCCCGAAGTCGTTCTCAATGATTTCCGACTTCAGAGGCCCTTCAGTGCCACCTGGCTATCTGCCACCACCGAGTTCAGCATGAGAATCCGAGTCTCGAGTCAAATCTCCTTCGCCTTCGAGGGAGCAGCCAGCGCCACGGCGGCCTCGCCAGTGAGCGAAAGGAAGGTGAACGTCTCCTGCAGATACAAGCGGACAGCGGCGTCGGTATGACTGAGATAGCCGATGGAGACGTCCTGGCCGATGTGCAGCTCAAAATCGCCGCCACGAGTAGTCAGCACGAAAGCGCCGGCAATGGCAGGTGCCCAGATGATTTGCTCGTTGACCAGCCGCTTGACGTGCTCCAGCACCGGGTATCCATGGTCGCTGGTCTCGGCCAGTGCGGTGTAGGCGTCGGGGCCGAGCAGCACAGAGTAGGGGCCGTTGACGCCTACGAGACGCAACCGGCTCAAGCTTTGGGCAACGGCATCGGGGTACTCACGTACGTCGGCGGGAAGCGTCATGATTGGATTGCTGGTCCCTTGGCGGATGCCGCCGATGCCGGCGGCGGCATAACCCTCGAATACGGCGACGTCCTCGGCAAAGGCGATCTGTCTCGCGGCGTCCTTCGCCGGTTGCCAGTCCGAGTCGTTCGCGCCCCGATCAACGTCGTCGATCGTCTGGCGATCCAGTTCGAACGGAACCCGCAGCTCGACCAGCGCCTTCACCTCGCGCTGCCTGGCGACGATGCCCTCCGCCGGAGCTGCGATCGTCCGCAGGTGGCCGCTGCCGACTGCGGAAAGGCCGCTGCCGCCTGGGCCCTTCACGTCGACGACGCGCCGTCCGGCAAGGTAGCGCTTGAGCGTGCGCGACGTTTCCTCTTCGATTTGAGCCCATGCCGAATCGGAGATGGGAGCAAGCTCGCGATGGAGATTATTCATGTCGTATGTCTCCTTTGAGAGAACCGATGCCGAGCGAACCGTCGCGTACCGGTGCGCCGGATGGAGAGGGTGCGGCCGCCGCGGGCGAGGCAGAGGGTTCCGTAACTACAGTTTGGTCTTCGCTGACGGTCTCCAGAAATGTCGCCGACGGCACGAAGAACAGGTTTCCGGTGACGGCGCGGCTGAAGTCGAGGAGCCGGTCGTAGTTGCCGGGTGGCCGACCGACGAACATGTTCTCGATCATGCGCTCGATTGTGCGGGGCGAACGGCTGTATCCGATGAAATAGGTGCCAAACTCGCCATTCGCAGCGCTGCCGAAGGGCATGTTGTCACGCAGGATCTTGATCTCTTTCCCGTTCTCAACGATCGTAGTGAGCGCGTTGTGCGCTGACGTCGGCTTGACCGAGTCGTCCAATTCGATGTCGGAAAGCTTGGTGCGACCGATGATGCGTTCCTGCGCTTCGGTGGAAAGTGCGTTCCATGCGCCAAGATCGTGGAGATATTTCTGCACGATGACGTAGCTGCCCCTGGCGAACACAGCATCCTCCTGGCCAACGAGCACGGCATCGATCGCTGCCTCCCCTCTGGGATTCTCCGTCCCATCGACGAAGCCAATGAGATCGCGGTCGTCGAAGTAACGGAAGCCGTGCACTTCATCTACCGTCGAAACGGCATTTCCGATGCGCGCCATAAACTGAGTAGCAAGCTCAAAGCACAGATCCATGCGCTTGGCACGGATGTGGAACAGCAAGTCTCCCGGCGTAGAGACCGCATGGCGATCTCCAGCGCGAATCTCCTGGAATGGATGCAGCTCTGCGGGTCGCGGCGACCCAAAGAGGCGGTCCCACGCGGCAGACCCAAACCCCATGACGCAGGAAAGACCGCCTTCCAGGTCGCGAAATTCCACCGCGCGCAACAGCGCGGCAAGATCGCCGCAGAACGAACGTAGAGTGGAGCGGTTTTCAAGGCCGGGGTTGAGCGTTGCCACTAGGAAGATCGCGGCGCGGGTAAGCGGCGCGGCTACCGCCTGCGCGAGGGCAGGCCATCTACCTGGCGCTTCGGGCGCGCTCGTCGGATCGGGATCCATCGGTGTCGTTCCTGAAATACAACTGTAACTCCACTTGCGACGGGTCTCAACAACTTCGCGTCCTTCCCAACCAGAAATCACGGCCGGCAACGATCAGCTCTTGGCAACTCTTGAACGTCTTGGAGCAGCGCTAGGTTTCATTTTGCGGCCTTCGTTTATATCTGTTTCTTCCTGGGTGGTTGCGACAAGACACCCGCTTCAGTGCCTATAATGCAGTTCCGATGCCTCTGCCGGCAACGGGCGACCTTACACTGTAGCGAAGAAGTGCTGCAGTTCCTCGAAGGTTTCCTCGGGACGTTCTTCCTGCAGGAAATGGCCGCAGTCGAGACTGCGAGCCCAGTAACCGTTGAGGTCGCTTTCGCCCTCCGGGTCGCAAGGGCGTCCCACGCCGGCCGTACGGTTCCTTTTGCTCCCCAGAGGGCGTGAACCGGTGCCACGATCTTGTTGCCCGCACGGTCATCCGCTTCGTCCATCTCAAGACCGATGTGCGCAGACGCGAAATCCTGGCACCTAGCACGAATCGTCGACGTGCAGCAGAAGCAGCGACGATATTCCCTTAATGCTTTCAGGCGGGAGGGCTCCGGCGTCTTATTCAGCACGCTAAGGTTATATTCCAGATGGTACTGAGGATCGAGCCCAATGAGATGTTCTGGCAGGGGTGCCGCTTGGATTGGGAAGAACCACCCCATGTACTTCGTCGCAAACTCTTGAGTGGTTTGTCGATACATCGTCAACATCGGAGCGATGTCCATGAGGCAAACCTTTTTCATGCTTTTAGGAAAGTCGAGACACAGCCGATGGGCGACGCGACCACCCCGATCGTGAGCACCCACAAAAAATGGTCGCGTCCACGGTGCATGTCCGTACATACCCAACTGCGCCACTTACCGAATTGAGCAATCCTCGGCATGGATCTTAACAGATGGCCCTAGGTTTGCTCGCAGGAAGCGGCTGGTACAGGTTCACCCTGCTGCATGGGCTACAATTCAACGATGTCATTCGAACCTGTCCGCCAAAGATACGGGCACATAAAAAGCATCGCGAGTTGGTGGTGGGCTGTGATGTTTGGCCTGTGGACGCTGTTTCAGACTACGGACTGGATGGTAGAAAAATGGGGTTCCGCGGCCGGCAAAGCGCAATGGGAAGCGCGTACGTCGCATGTTGTACCCTTCGGGTGGCAGATATGGCTCATCGGGATTCTGTTTATTGGCGTCCTGATGTTCTTTGAGGGCAGTTACCGCTATGCCAGCAAGCTAAATTGCGCTCATCGTACCGAAGTCGAAAAACTGATTTCTGCAACCTGCCCACAGCTTGTGTTTCAGAGGTGGGGGCAAATTCCGAAGGATCATCCTGAAGCGACGCCAGTTACAAACGTGAGGCCCCTAGGATCGCTATTCGTACAGAATGGCTTCTACCTAGCAAACGATGGGGGTGCGGCCCATGACATAAAAGTAGAATCGTTTGAGATTACTCCTTCTGTTCGCGTGAGGACCAATTCTGTTTCAAGGATTGAAGCGAAGGGTAAAGGGTTCGCATTGGCATGGATGGAAGTCTCAGCCCAACATAGCGTGGAAGACTCTATTGGCGCATGGATATCGACCGAGAAGACACGGCGATGGATGCTGTCGGCCGCAATGCGAATCAACTCGGACGAAAGACGAAATGCCCAAGACTGGGAGACAGAATTAGCGGTCGTCTACCGGGACGCCAATATGATGTGGTATCGGAGCAAAGCTCCGATGAAATATATACGTTCGCAAAACAGGATTGTATTTGGTTCAACCACTCACACGAAGTTAGGTGTTGAGCAAGAAGTTCCGCAATCCGTCCAGATGGCTTGACATCAAAAGCTGACAGCGCCTTCGCACGCACCTCCCAGACTCCATCTTGGACCTCGAAATACGAGATCGGCAATATTAAGGAAGGCCTGAATTGAAACAACTGCTATGGCGACTTGTGCTTTGGCGTCTTCCGATTAAGCGTCGAAATCAGGTCCTCTGCCGCGGGAGGGACATGCGTCTCGTGCGCAATTACAATATCCTTCGCCGAGATTTTCTCCCCATAGATTCTCTTGTTTGCGTCGTTGTCAGGTCGGATGGTCGAACCCTCCAGCGAAATGCCTGCAAACAGACCGCGCGCGCGAGAATAGCTCAATATTTCAGCACGCATCGAGACATCGGTTTCTGCCGTCGCGTTACGACCGACTGGTCCTGCTGCTACCGACGCATCTGCTCCGAGCTTCACTTTGCTGCTTAAGATTCCATTCGCGCCGCGGTCATTCATCACGAGAAGGACGAAGTCAGTCGCTTGCCCTCCGATCTGAAAGCCTACGCTGCCACCCTCAAGGGCCATCATTGAGGGCGCGCCCCAGGCGCCGTTGAAATTTTCGCCCCTGCGGCAGGTCATCGCACCGCGGCCATAACTACCCCCGACCACAAATGCGGCCTTGAGAACCGATGGAAAAACAACCACACAGTCGGCTTTATCGAGGAGGTCTTGAGGAATGTCATCTGGAATATTCAGAATCTCTGTCAGCACGGTACCGGCATTCTTAAGACGATCCTCGTCCTTTTCCTTGTCGTCTGCCCAACTGATGACTGTAAGCAACAGTGCGCTCAGTACGCAGACTAATATCCTGTTCTTCATGACGGTCTCCTAGATTGGATATAGTTGCGGTAACGACCGGGCCGCAACTCACAGCATGGTTCAACCTTAGCTCGCGGCGGCATTGCCACAGAAAACTTCCTTCCTCGCTCAGCCGATGGCAGCGCCTGCGCTCGCCCGATTTTCTAGTATCAACGTTGAGCGAACTATACATTGAAAATCGTAAAGAGGGAACCTTCCGAGCTTCGTCCACTTTCTCGAGGGCAATTCAGCGACCTTGACAACGTCTATTTTGCTTGCCGGGAAGCCTTGCCTCATCTCCTGAAGACGAAGAATACCATCATTAATATCTCGTCAGCATCCGACCTTATCGCCGTCCGCCACGTCTTCCTGATCCAGAAGCCGTAACTCCCATTCCCAAAGGTCGATCGCGCCGAAGGTGTAGAGAAAACTTTTTCTGTGGCCGCAGCTGAAATTCCAGCAGTCGCTTGTACTTGTTCCGCGGCGAAAACTGTTGAACTCCTGTCCGTGAACGCGAAGGATGTAGCCCAGACCATCCCAACCCAGAATACTGTGGAAGAGTTCATCGACGCGGGCGAGATTCAGGTAATCGGGCACAGCCCAGGACCCCGGATCATCTTGGGGCTGACATTGCGCAGAACTGCTCGGAGAACAAACCGTTTGAAGGGAGCTTGTGGGTTCATCCCTCCAGCATGTTCTCACCACATTCCGGGTTGCTGCCCCCTCTCTGATAGCAGTCTCGCTTAGGATCTCTCCACCTCGGGTGAAGATTTGGCTCTCAATGACCGCACAGGTGGACGACTAACTCCTGGTCCGCGACATCGGCCTCGCCACGATAGCGGTCAGGGACAAAGAGGCAACGAGAGGGGGCCGCCTCGATTGAACCCGGATTAGGGACAGGTTCAGGCGGGGATGCTTACTTCTGCAGGGGCTTCTGCTGGGGTTGGGTTGGTTTTTGTCGCTGCACTGATGGAGTCGGAGACGACCCAACTGGCACCCGCCAACGCGATGCAGATCGCGTTGCCGGCCCAATTGAAGTGATTGTTTGGCCCGGCGGAGAGATTCGGGATCCAAACCAGCAACTCGAAGATCACGATCTCCGCGGTGAGGAGGCGCGCGGCAAGCGGCGCCATGATGCCGGTGAGGATGGCTACGGCGGCCCCGAAAAAGCCCATGGTGGTGGCATAGGCCCAGAACATCTTCGTCGGCGGCAGCCAACCCGGGATCCAGCCCAACAGGCCGGGCATGTCAATGATGTGGACGATGCCGAAGGAAATGGGGCAAATACCGAAGAGGAGCACGAAGAAGGACCGGCGGCGCGCAATGGATGAACCGGCAGGCGAGAAGATCGCGCAGAGGACCAAACCGGCGGCGACCAGGGAGAACTCCTCAAAGACATTGCCGATGGGGTCGTAATTGCCGAGATTCACAAAGGCCTTGGGCACCCAGATAAGCGTGAAAACAGAGTAGACAATCGTCAGGGTCAGAGCGCCGGCACGTGTGGTCCGGCGCCAGAGGATCGCGATCCCCCCGGCGAGCTCAATGACCGCGGTGAGATAGGCGAGGGGTACGCGCAGAGGGAAGTTGGGGCTAACGTTCTGCCAGGTAGTGGCGAAGTCGCCGGAGACTAGGCCCAGAAGGCCAAGAAAGATGGCGGCTCCGCCGTAGACGTAAAGCCCGAGATTTGATGTGATGCTGCGTTGTTTTGCCATCGAGTGACGAAAAATTCAGTATCTCTCGGCGGGGTGCGGTGGGCAATAGCCACTTTGCGCGATTTGAGCCGGACCAGTGCTGATCGGTTGGATCCCAGGTTTCCATTTGAGACATCTGGCATTGTCATTCCCGAACTCGCGATCGCGCGATGCCGCCGCCCCGCCGGCGATATACTTCCAGCCGGGTTGAGGAGTCTATGAAAATCGCGAGTGGTATGAGAAGAGCTTTTTCTCTGCTGGTGCTGCCTGGCTTGCTGCTGTCGGCGCAGTTGTTGCCATTGCCCCCGAGTGATAGCCCCGATGGCCCTAACGCAGCGATGATGGCCCCAGTCACGGCGCTTGCCCGTTACATGGCGCACGTGGACGGTGCCGCTTTGCCTTCTGTTTTCGCGGAGGATGGACTGGTTATCGTCGAGAATTTCCCGCCCTACATTTTCAATGGCAAAGATGCGGCAGAACACTGGGCTGCTGGTTACCGAAAGCATGTCGAACGCCTTAGGGAGCTGAAGTGCGATTTCGCCAAAGCCCATGACTTCGACCGAAGCGGTGATCGGGCGTATTTCGTGCTCCCAACCACTTGGCACGGCCTACAACCGGGATCACAGTTTGAGGAACATGGTGCATGGGCGTTCGTGCTGACAAAATCGTCAGGGCAATGGCGGATCATTGCGTATGGCTGGGGTGCGAGCGACGAGACGGACTGGCCGATGAAAACACCATAGAACATGTTGAGAATCGTCATGATAACGTTTGCCAACTAGACAAGAAGATTCTCAGTGGCGGCCGAGCGAGAGTCTTCCGCTTGAATGCTGATGCAGTAGCAATCCAAAAGAATGGAGATTGCAATCGGGAGAGCATCGGAGTGCGCTTGCCCCAGGCAGCCCTGATCTGACTTGGCGATTGCCGAAGCGGATCCGCAATGTATCATTCGTCTTAAGAATTCTGTGAGAATGCCAGTTATGCATTCGCTCCGTATCTGCCGCCTCGGTCTCTCGCTCGCACTGTTGTGTACTTTGGTGTCCGCGCAAAACATGCAACCCTTCACTTCACCGCTGCCCACGGGAGTGCGACTTGATCCCGCCGGCGACGTGATCGACCTTGGCAGTTTGCCGATCAACCTCGTGCTCGCGCCCGAAGGGGACAAAGCCGTGGTCGTGCTCAGCGGGTGGCGCGAGCAGGGCGTTCAGGTGGTTGATGTGAAAACGAGGAAGGTCACACAGACGGTGCTCCAAGATGGCGCATTCTATGGCGCCGCCTTCTCGCCCGACGGCCACCGTCTTTACGTCTCAGGCGGCAACGCCGACTTCCTCTTCGTCTATTCCTGGAAGAATGGAGCGGCGACGCTGGAGAACAAGTTCGAACTAGCGAAGGCAAGGACAGAGGACGGCACGGGCACAAGCTATCCGGCGGGTCTGACGGTCGCACCCAACGGCAAATTTGTTTATGTCGCCGAAAATGTCGGAGACCGGCTTGCGGTGGTGAACGCCGTAACCGGTGAGATCACGCAACGGCTTTCTACCGATCATTATCCTTATGGCGTCGCGCTAACGGCGGGAGGTCAGGTGTTCGTATCGGCTTGGGGCGGTAGCACGGTGTCGCAGTTTCGGGTTTTGGCGGACGGGACGTTAGCGTATCTCGGCCGGATCGAGGTCGGCCGACATCCATCGGCGCTGGCAGTGAGTGGAACCAAGCTGTACGTCACGCTCGCAGGTAGCGATCGTGTCGTCGTTGTCGACACGAAGCTGCGAAAGGTGGTGCGCTCTCTGCACGATGTGGCGCCTGGTGCGCCACCCGAGGGCAGTACGCCCAACGCCCTCGCACTCAGCTCCGATAGCAAGCGGCTGCTGGTCGCAGAAGCGGACAACAACGCGGTCGCCGTCTTTGACTTAGCTGCAGGCAAGATGATCGGACGCGTTCCGACCGACTGGTATCCCACTGCGGTCGCCGAAGCCGGTGATCAGCTCCTCGTCCTTTCAGGCAAAGGCCACGGCACGCATGCCAACCTCGACGGCCCCGTACCGCTCACGAACTGGCCGAACGAGAAGCCGACAGCGTACGCGCTCGGACAGTTGAATGGCACAATGCGCGTGCTCTCAACATCCCTTACGCCGCTGCAGTTGGCTCGCTTCAGCGAGCGGGTTGCAACCGCCAATAACTGGCAGCACAAGCTCGTGGCGCGCCGCTATCCCCCGTTCCGCCATGTGGTCTACATCATCAAAGAGAATCGCACTTATGATCAGGTGCTCGGAGACATGAAAGAAGCCGATGGAGATGCCAGCCTTGTGTATTTCCCCGACATCGCCGTCACTCCAAATCACCACGCGCTGGCACGACGGTTCGGCCTTTTCGATCGCTTCTTCGTGAATGCCGAGGTCAGTTCGCAAGGACACATCTGGTCCACCGCCGCCTACGTCACCAATTACGGTGAGAAGACCGTGCCCTCGGCTTACGCTGGCAAGCGCACTGACGTGGACGGAGAAGAGAGCGATGAGCCCGAACGTGGCTTTCTTTGGACGCTCGCGATGCAACAGGGCATCACCTTCCGCGACTACGGAGAGATGGTCAAGGGAAATCCTGGCTGGCCGGTGACGCAACACGACTTAGGTGGCGACGTAAATCCTGATTACGTCCCGATGGACCTGATCACGCAAGATCAGAAGCGCGCTGATGTGTGGATCGCTGAACTCCAGCGCTACGTGCGCGACGGCAATATGCCCCAGCTCGAACTCATGTGGCTGCCGATGGACCACCTGGCCGCCGGGCGTCCAGGCAAGTGCACGCCGCGCGCGTGCATGGCTGACAACGACCTCGCGCTTGGGCGGGTCGTCCAGGCGCTCTCGAACAGCCCGTATTGGAAGGACACGGTGATCTTCGTCGTTGAAGACGACGCGCAGGCTGGGCCCGACCATACCGATTCGCACCGCGCGCCATTCTACGCCATCTCCGCCTATAACCGGCCGGGCACAGTGCATCGCTTCATCAACACTACGGACGTGGTCGCAGCGATAGAGGACATTCTCGGCATGGGGCGGCTCTCGAAATTTGATTACTTCAGCCGATCCCTGACGAACATCTTTGCATCAGCGCCTGACCTCGCGCCGTATGACCCAATCATCCCCACGCAAGATTTGAATGAGAAGAATCCTCTGAATACGGCAGCCGCACGCATGTCGGAGGGGCTGGACCTCAGTGCGCCCGATCGCGCGGACGATCAGCTCTATAACCGCGTTCTGTGGCTGATGCTGAAGGGTGATACGCGACCGCCAATTGCACAGAGCCACGCGGCCCTGCATGCGCTGCAATCGAGCAAATGATGACGAGCTCTAACGTTGTATTAGCCAACAGATCTACTGTGCAACGCGGACTGGAGAAGACAGACCGGAAGGCAGCAAAGGGGACTCTCCGATTTTTCTTTTCGAGAGCACAAAGGCAGCATGTATTGACTGCCGGAGTAGTCAACGAGATCGACTTCGCCGGCCTCGTGGAAAGAGTCCGAAACATCCATCGTCCGTTGGATAAGTTCCCATAAACGTCCAGGGTCGCCGGAAGGTCTACTTCCAGGCGCCACCAGGGGTCCTTCGATCCCATCTTGACGGTGATGGCGGCCAGCGGTCCCATGTAAACTCCCGCCCGTTTCTCATGAGGAGACGCCCGTTTCTTCAAACACGCGCAGCTCGTTCTTCAGCATCTTCCTCGACGATTGGTCCCGAAACTCCAATTGCGAAAGCCCCAACTGGACCTCTTCGGTGACAACACAAGGAGAGATCTCTGGCGTTTGCACTGAGGCCCGCGCCATTGCCCGGACCTCTCGTTCCCCCGTTTCAAGTGGTAGCCCGAGGAAATTGGATTGTGGCCCCAAAATTCCCAGCCTTGGCGTGTGAAGAACACGGCTTCGTCACCGCTACGCTTCCATTTCCCTGATTCAGGGCCGTGCGCATAATTTCAATCTCCGGATGTAGATAGCGCATGTCAGTGTTCACATATTTATGTCCATGGTTTTCATTACGGATGCCAGACACGCGCTGGCTGGCCCGAAACCACACTGCACGTTGTTGTTGATGGTCGATCGCACCGACTGGCAAGGACGCAGCGTGTTCGCATCTTTGAACCGGGACTTCGAACTTCCAGCCCTCCGACCTACGTGTGGGATATGCCTTGCGTTGAAATCGGGGATGTCTGAATGAAACGACTTGAAGATACTTTGCACTACATAGAAGACACCTAGCTCCGACCCGCTCTCCAACAAAAGGAGAATTTGAAATGAACCCGCGCTCCAACGTCACATCACTGCGCTCAACCTCCACCTTCCACGCATTATTTGCCTTGGGGGCGGCCCTGCTGTTCCTTCTTTCCGTCTGCACCGCACAAACAGCAAGTGCTCACAGCCCGAGTGAGGATCAGAGCCGGAACATCAGCTACATTCATCCTCCAGCAAACGTGGTAGCGCCCGTGCCGCATAGGGATCCGCTTCACCCGGCGCCAGCGCCACACGCCGGACCGAAGGCGCCATCCACCAAAGGAGCGCCCAGATCGCTGCCGCACCAGATTCCGGCAAACCTGGAAAAAGAAGATCCAGATAATCTGATTCGGAACTGGAAAAACCGCCGCCCTATGGAAGAAAGAAAGCGGGCCGTCGAAGAGTCGATGGCGATGCCGACAGAACCGGTGAAGGGTGAGTTGCCCTCAAGAGAAGAGGCTGCCCGGGCCGCCAGTGGCGTGACCTCTTCTCTGAGCACCTCAGGCTGGGAGCAGATCGGTTACGGTGACTACAACTCAGACGGGGTTC
>Ga0210393_10002787_pt1 | contig 14247 bp, 10 predicted proteins | sample IncBWC27OmetaG_FD_160068 | JGI IMG/M metagenome (GOLD analysis project Ga0210393, IMG submission 160068) | Forest soil microbial communities from Barre Woods Harvard Forest LTER site, Petersham, Massachusetts, United States - Inc-BW-C-27-O ... | reverse complement strand
GATTCCAACACGATACACCGAGAGCAGGCGGAACACTTTTGGCCCGCGTAGCCAAAGGCGCTGTAGGTCACGCCTAACACAGCCTCGTCCAGATCGGCATCGTCGTCGACGATGATCGCGTTCTTGCCCCCCATTTCGGCGATCACGTGTTTGACGAACTCCTGGCGATCGTCCGGCTTCGACGCCTCGTGGTTGATCGCCAGTCCAACCGTTCGCGAACCGGTGAAGGCGATCAGATTGACATCCGGGCTACCGACTAATTCGGGCCCCACGTCCTCACCAACTCCCGGCAAGAAGTTGACGACGCCGTCCGGGATGCCGACGTTTTGCAAAATCTCCATCAGCTTGTAGCCGACGATCGACGATTGCTCGGCCGGTTTCATGATCACGGTGTTGCCGGTCACTAGGGCGGCGGCCGTCATCCCGGTCAAGATCGCCAGCGGAAAATTCCAAGGAGCGATGATCACTGCCACGCCGCGCGGCCGATACGAATAATCGTTCTCCTCGCCCGGCAAATCACAGCGATGGCCCGACATCATGCGGCGGGCCTGTGCCGCGTAATACATGCAGAAGTCGATTGCCTCAGCCACGTCGGCATCCGCTTCGATCCACGGCTTGCCGCACTCGTGCACTTCCCACGCCGCCAACTCGAACCGCTGGTTTCGCATCATGGCCGCGGTGAGTTCGAGATATTCGGCCCGGTGATCGGGTTCGACGCGCGACCACTGTTTGAAGGCCCGCCGAGCCGCGTCGATGGCGAGCGACGCGTCTTCTGCCGTGGCGGAGGAAACAGTGCCGACAACTTTTGATTTGTGCGAGGGATTGATCGACTTGATCTTCCCCATCGTTTCGATCGCCCGCCCATTGATGACGAGCGGGTATTCTTTGCCGAACTCTTCGGCCGTTTCTTTCACCGCTCGTTCCATGGCCTTCCGGGCTTCGGCCCGGCTGAAATCGGTGGTCGGTTCGTTGGTGAAGGTGCTCACAGGTTCGGCCGGCATCCGCGCGGCCAGGCGGGCCGAGGAAACGGGTCGAGCGGCGGCATCGGTCGGTTTCATCAGCAGATCCTCGATCGAAACCTGTTCGGTGAAGCTTTGTCGCAGGAACGAGTCATTGGACGTGTTTTCCAACAGTCGGCGGACGAGATACGCCATGCCGGGAATCAGCTCGCCGAACGGCATGTAAATCCGCACGCGCTGGCCGCGGTCGGCCAAAAGCTGGGCCTGGTCGCCGCCCATGCCGAAGAGCATTTGCAGCTCGTACGCTCCCTCGGGCACTCCTAGCTGTTTGGCACAGGCGATGCCATAGGACAGACTGCGGATGTTGTGGCTGCCAAGCGCCGGACGCAGCCAGCGGTAGTTCTCCATCAGGAACCGGATCAGGCGCTCGAAATTCGCGTCGGACTCCCACTTTTGCTGATAGACGGGGATGGGCCAGCCGTGGACCTGGGCCATGATGGTTTCGTAGTCCCAGTAGGCCCCCTTCACCAGCCGCACCCAAATCGGCGTGCCGCGGGCGGTGGCCCATTCCAAGAGCGATTCGGCGTCCCGCTGCGCCTCGGGCATGTAGGCCTGCAAGACGATGCCCACGTCGGGAAAATCGCGGAACTCGTCCTCCATCAAGATCTCTTTGAAGATCTCGAAGGTCAGATCCTTGTAGGCGTACTGCTCCATGTCGACGTGGATGTAGGCGTCATGCTCCCGCGCGGCTCGCAGTAACGGCCGCAAGCGGGCCTTCACATGTTCGGCGGTCCCGGCGGCGTCAATCGGGCGGAACTGGCTGTAAAGCGCCGACAGCTTGAGCGAGAGATTGACCCGCGGAATGATGCCTTCGTGATCGCGATCGAGACGGGGCACTTCCGACCAGGATTGCACTTCGCCGGCCATCCCCTCGATCAGATTGAGATAGGCTCGCTGATACGCGTCGGCGTCGCGCTCGCTCGTCGTCGCTTCGCCCAACAAATCGAGGGTGAAGGCGAACCCCTGCTTTCGGAGTTTCGTGACGGCCGCCAGAACTTCTTCGACTTTCGCCCCGGCGATGAACCGTTGCGACATTCTTGTGGCGTTGGAGCGCGCGTTGAGCGCCAGCGCCTTGCCCAGCACGGAATTGGGTTGAGAAATCTCCAGCCCCAGCCGTACGGCCAACGGCAGATGGGAGCGGACCTCGTCGAAATACTCCTGGAGATGGCGGGTTACCGCGTCGTGCGTGTGCAACATGGGCAACACGTCGACGAAGCGGAACATCTGCACCTTGACCGATTCGTCGGCCATGGCCCAGGAGAGAATGCGGTCGTCCCACCATCGCCGCTCGAAGATCGACGGGCTGCGGCGCTCCAAGCGGGTTAGCAAATCGCGGCCGATCGCCTGGGTTTCGGCTTCGATGGCCGAATCGACGTCAACCGCGCCAGTTACGGCGGCCGTGGGCGCAGCGGTTTGCGCCGCTTTCCCCCGCCCTACTCGACCTCGGCCTTTTTTTGACGTCGACATCCGGCAATCCTTGCTGGCAGTACCGGATGAATTATTGCGAAGGAGGCAAGCCTTGCGAAGCGAGTAGGATTTTTCCTTCGGCGATTCGAGCGGTTGCTTGGCTATGGCAATTGCCCTTGCTTACGCTTCGGGTTAGTAAGGCCTACACCAACCCGACGCGTAAGCGAGGGCGCAAGGGACAACGCAACGGACGCGCGAGCGACCGCCGCCAGCAACCCATCGGCTTGGGAGAGCCCATGCACGGAGATCCCATCGGCTACTTCCTGACCTGGGTAACCTACGGTACTTGGCTCCCCGGAGATTCCCGCGCTTGGGTCAAATACCGAGCCGGTTGGCAACTTCCCGATCCCATTCGCGAGCATGACGCGAAGGCCCTCATGGCCGAGAACGCCTGCATCCTGACCTGGGAGCAGCGCCGGGCGGTGGAAGCGCAAATCGACGAGACTTGTGCCCAGCGTGGCTGGACGCTTCATGCGGTGAATTGCCGCTCGAATCACGTACACGTCGTCGTTAGTGCCGAGGTGGCCGATCCCGACAAGATTCGAATCGACCTGAAGGCTTGGACCACGCGAGCACTCAAGGGAACCATCGGCAGCAATCGCGAGAAATGGTGGGCGGAACGAGGCAGCATCCACTATCTCAACAGCGACGATGACCTTGAAGCAGCGATCCTATATGTCCGCGACGGGCAGGACAGAAAGAGAGGCTAGAGCCAATCAAGGGCTTGTCTTATAAGGTCCAACGCGAAAGACCTCGCATTGCCGATCGGATGTTGCCCTCGCTTACGCTTCGGGTTAGTGACGCCCCCACCAACCCGACGCGTAAGCGAGGGCACTACCTCACCCGCCCACGCACGGCCTTCACGTTAAGTCGTGTAATCGGCGTTCAAACGGATATACTCGGCCGTCAGGTCGCTGGTCCAGAATCGCACGGCATGACTGCCGAGCGAAAGCTCCAGTTCAATCAACACGTCCCGATTCGTCCGCAGCCCTTGCGAGAGGCTCTTAGCGTCGAAATCGGTCGGCATGCCGGACTTGTAGAGCAGCACCCCGTTGACCTTGAGGCTCAAGTTCTCCTCCTGAAACAGCACGCCGGCGTAACCCGCGGCCGAGACGATGCGGCCCCAGTTGGGATCGCCGCCGGCAATCGCCGTTTTGACCAGCGGCGAATCGGCGACCGCCCGGGCGATCCGCATGGCGTCCTCGCGCGCCCGCGTGCCGCGCACCTCGAGCGTGATGAAATGATCGGCCCCCTCGGCGTCGCGGATGATGGCCTGGGCCAGCTCAGCGGCCACTTCATCGACCATTTCCTGAATCGCGATCGGACCACCGACACCGAGTTGCGCCGCGTCGCGGGCATTGGAGGCGAGTAACAAGACCGTGTCACTCGTGCTCATGTGGCCGTCGACGCTGATGGAATTGAAACTGCGTTCGACCGCGTGACGCAGGATCGAATCGGCCTGCCGCTGGTCGAGCGCGGCGTCGGTCATGATGACCGAGAGCATCGTCGCCATGTTGGGCGCAATCATGGCGGCTCCTTTGGCGACGCCGCTCACGCGCACTTCCGTCGTGCCGACCTGGCGGGAGCGCGTCGCCAGCTTGGGAAACGTGTCGGTCGTCATCATCGCCGTGGCCGCGTCACGAAAACTCTCGGGCGACGACGCGAGGCGACCGGCAACCGCCGGAATTCCGACAGCCAGCTTTTCCCGGGGCAAAAAGCGGCCAATCACGCCAGTCGAGCAGACGAGCACGTCTTCGGGCGAGCAATCCAGCCGCTGCGCGACCTCGGCTGTCATCCAGCGGGCGTCGTCGTCCCCCCGGGTCCCCGTACAGGCGTTGGCGTTGCCCGAGTTGACGATCACTGCGCGGGCCGTCGTACGGGGCAGCCGCGAGCGGGAAACTTTGACCGGCGCGCCGCACACAAGGTTGGCGGTGAAGACGCCCGCGGCCGTTGACGGCCGGTCGGCGGCGAATAGGGCCAAATCGAGCTTCGAAGGATCTGATTTGAGGCCGCAAGCGACCCCCGCCGCGCGGAAACCGACAGGCAGTGGGACCAAGGTCTCCAAAATGCGGACTCCTCAAAGCAATATCGTGGTATCGAGTGGAATCGAATCGCGCCGCGCAATCGCATCGGCTCAGCGCGGCAGGCCCATTGTCTCAGGAAAGCCGTTCATGAGATTGAAATTCTGCACCGCCACGCCCGAGGCCCCTTTGATGAGATTGTCCGTCACCGAGATCACGATCAGGCGCCCATGCGTCATGCGAGCCGTCACGTAACAGTAATTGGTGTGTGCGACATCCTTGGTCGCCGGGAGATGATCGACGACGCGCACGAACGGCTTGCCCGCATAAAAGGCCCGCATCGTCTCGAGCGCATCGGCCTGCGTCAGCGGCTTCAGCGGTCGAGCGTACATCGTGCACAGGATGCCTCGATCCATCGGCACCATGTGCGGCGTGAAGATCGTTTCGACGACCTGGTCGCTGGCATGGCTCAGGACCTGGTCGATTTCTGGTTCGTGCCGGTGATTGCCGACGGAATACGCCGAAAAGCTCTCGTTGCATTCGCCGTAAAGAATGTGCAGCTTGGGCGCCCGGCCGGCCCCCGTCACGCCGCTCTTGGCGTCGATGATGATGTCTTTTGGCTCGATCAGCCGGTTGCACAAAAACGGCGCGAGCCCCAGGATCGAAGTGCTCGTGTAGCAGCCGGGATTAGCAATGAGATCCGCCGGCGGAATCTTTTCGCCAAAGAGTTCCGGCAGCCCGTAGACAGTCTTCGCCAGCCGGGCAGCATCGGTATGCGCGTGGCCGTACCATTTTTCATAAACGGCCGCGTCACGAAAACGGTAGTCGGCACTCAGATCGATCACGCGACAACGGTGAGCCAACAGATCGGGAACCACGCCCATCGCGGCGACGTGTGGCAGGGCTGTGAACACGAATGAGGCCCGCGAGGCGACCTGGGCAGGCGTCAGGTTCTCAAGTGGCAGGTCCAGCCGCCCGGCCAACGACGGATGCACAGAATCGACCGAGGGCGCGCCTTCTTGGCGAGTCGTGAGGGCGGCAATCTCTACCTGAGGATGTTGGAGCAGAAGTTTGATCAACTCCAGCGCCGTATAGCCACTTGCCCCGACGATTGCGACCTTCACCATGCGACGATTCCGATTTCCCCCGGCGAGCGGCCATGACTGCTGGTCGGCTCTTCGATTGCGATTCCGGTCCGCGCCTCGCGTGAAAGCAGACCGATCGCCAAGCCGTCATTTTACGAGGCTTTGTCCTTTGGACAAACGCTCCCTCGAACAGGTTCGCGGTGCGGGTGCGCTGTTCCTGGCTGTTCTCCTCCGCTGCCATGGTTTGAATTCACGCGGCAACCCGTCAAAATGAGGACGCTTTCGACGAAGAAACGCGGGTATTGGGCGCCTCAGAATGGCGACTGTGAAAGGCGATTGAGCGATGGCGAACGTGAAACAACTGGCTGAGGCTGCGCTGGCCGAGGGGGCGGGAATTTTGCGACTGGCCCCCAACTGGGTGCCGCGATCGTTTTTGCAGCCGGGAAAGCGAATCAAGCTGCATCCGGCCGATTATTACGCGCTGGGGACGCACCGGGGCGGCATCGACGAGCGGTGGTTCGCCTCGACCACGCCGGCCACCAATGAAGGCGCGCCGCCGGACGAGGGGCTGAGCTACGTCGTGATGGGCAAAGAGCGGTTTACGCTACGGGACGCGGTGGCCGACCTGGGGGCCGAGCTGGTCGGCGATTCGATTTGGAAGGCCTACAGCCGCTGGCCCGTCTACTCGAAGTTCTTCGACAACATGGGGCCGATCCCCCATCACATGCATCAAAGTGACGCTCAGGCGAAGCTGGTGAAGCAGGAAGGCAAGCCGGAGTCGTATTACTTCCCACCGCAGCTCAACGCCATCGGCAACAACTTTCCGTACACGTTCATGGGTCTGGAGCCCGGGACGACCAAGCAGGACGTCATTCGTTGCCTGGAGCGTTGGAACGACGGCGACAATGGCATCCTCGACCTCTCGAAGGCCTATCGGTTGAAGCCGGGCACCGGCTGGCTCGTTCCACCCTGCGTGCTGCACGCGCCCGGCAGTCTCGTCACCTACGAGCCGCAATGGGGCAGCGACGTGTTCGGCATGTACCAGTCGATGGTCGAAGGCCGAGCCGTTCCTCGTTCGCTGTTGACGAAGGACTTTCCGAAGGAAAAGCACGACGACGTCGCCTATCTCGTCGACGCGCTCGACTGGGAAGGCAACGTGAATCCGAACTTCAAGGATTCGCACTACCTCGAACCGATCCCCGTGGCGCGGACCGAGATGGAAGGTTATGTCGACCGCTGGATCGTCTACGGCAAATTCGCCGGCAAACAGCTATTCACGGCCAAGGAGCTGACCGTGGAGCCGGGAGCCAAGTGCACCATAAAAGACGGCGGAGCCTACGGCTGGATCACGGTGCAAGGCAGCGGCCGCATCGGCAAGCTGCGGCTGGAAACTCCCGCAATGATCCGCTTCGGCCAAATGACCGAGGACGAAGTCTTCGTCAGCGCGAAGGCCGCGGCCGCCGGCGTGGTCGTCGAGAACACCGGCACCGGTCCACTGGTCGGCCTGCGCTATTTCGGCCCAGACGCGCAGCCGAACGCGCCAAATGTGGGCGACCACAAGAAGCACTGAACCGCTCACTTCGTACTGTGCTGCGGTGGCAGGACAGCTATGGCCAATCGGCGACGCACACATTCTCCAAGCCGACGGCTTGCCGTCGTTCTTCAATTGCTATGACAGTTTGGTGGCTCATCACGTGGGGAACGTACGGATCCTGGCTGCCAGGAGATCCCCGAGGGTTTAGAACATGGCGGCGACGCCGCGAGTACGTGCCGCCCCCCTACGGAAGAGCACAAGGCGGCGAACCGATCTACGATTCTGCCCCATTTGCAGAGCGACACGAAGACGCACGCAGTCGATTGACTTCAACCCCGGTTTCTTTGACAGTGGCCGATCGTCGAGAAGCCTGTTCTGCATTGGTTGTTGAAATCGCGGCGCTGCGCATTGTTCCGGCGATTTTGGCAGTTGCGAAGCGTCATGCACATTTCATTTCGCAATTCGGCGAGCTGGAAATTCGTCCAACCGTTGGTCGATTGAAAGCAGCAGCGACTCGCTCAATGAAAAACGTTTGCTGCGACGCGCCATCCCTTTGGGCGAAGGGCTGCCATATAGAGTCTCTCAATACTGAAGATGACTTCGTGGCGGCGTACCAGTACGTTGAGCAACATCGATCGCGGGGTGCTGCGATCCATAAATGGAATGCCAACATCGAATGGAAATCTGACGGGTGACTGGCACTGTAAGAAGAAACGACGGCAAGCCGTCGGCTTGGGAAATGTGAGACCGGTATAACCATTCCATGCGCCAGAGGCCAACGCGCTTTCACTCGCTGCATAGGACATCACCATGACGACATCCACGCGAAATAACTTTCCCAAGCTTCACAACGCCGCCTGGCCGGGGGTCGTCGGCAAAGGGCCTGATTCTGAGCCGCCGATTGAGTTGGACACGATGCTCGACCTGACGGCCGCGGCTGAGGTCAACGGCACGAAGTTCGATGGCGTCGACCTGTTTCTGTTCGCGCCGCACGTCGACATCGATTCGTCGGACGACGATCTGAAGCGGTTGGCTGAGAAGATTCGATCGCGCAATCTGGTCATCGGATCGGTCGTGGCGCCGGTCTGGCCGCCAACCGGTGGCGGCTCGGCGATGGGCAACGACGCCGAGCGGAAGTCGTTTCTCGATCAGGTTCGCAAAGGTTGTCGGATTGCCAAGCGGCTGCGGGAAATCGGTGTGCGGCCGTATGGAGTCGTGCGGATCGACTCGGCTGCCGGCCCCGGCGATTGGTCCAAAGATCCCGAGACCAATCAGCGAAAAATCGCGGACACGTTTCGGCAAGCCTGCGACATCGCGGCCAACTCTGGCGAACGGCTCGCCGCCGAGGGGGAGATTTGCTGGGGCGGCATGCATAGCTGGAAGCGGATGCTGCAGCTGTTGGAGCTGGTCGATCGCCCGGGCACGCTCGGTTTCCAGGCCGACATGGCCCACACGCTACTTTACACACTCGGGCACAACGCGCCGGAGGATCGGATTCTTCCTGGCGGCTTCGATTGGAAGGACGGAGGGCAACTCGACAGCGCGCTCAAAACGCTGACCTCCGCACTGCGACCGTGGACGATAGATTTTCACGTCGCTCAGAACGACGCGACGGTCAAAGGCTCGGGCTCGCACGACAAAACCGGCCGCCACTGTTTGCCGAATGACCCGAACGGCAAATTGAAAATCGCGCACCACGCCGGCTTCTGGCTGCGTGACAGTTACGGCAATCTGACCAAACGGCTGCGGCACATTTGCTGGGACGGCTGCATGTTCTCTAACGAAACGATGATGAAGCCGCAGACTTGGAACGAGATTCTTGGCGCGATGGTCAGCGTGCGAGATGCGCACGGCTGGAAGGAATAATAGATTCTGTAGGGCAGGCTGAGCCTGCCGGATATCAACGGCAGGCATAGCCTGCCCTACCCCTCTCCTCCGAGATCGACATGCCACAACCACTCAACATCGGCCTCATCGGCTACGGGTTCATGGGGCGCGCGCACTCGAATGCGTATCGCCGCGTGAACAACTTTTTCACACTGGCCCATCGGCCCGTGCTGAAGGCGATCTGCGCTCGCACCGAGGACCAGGCGCAGATCTTCGCTGATACGTGGGGTTACGAGTCGATCGAGACCGATTGGCGAGCACTCGTTGCGCGGAAAGATATCGACGCGGTCGACATCTGCGTGCCGAACAATCTGCATCACGATATCGCCATCGCCGCGGCCAAGGCCGGCAAGATGGTGCTGTGCGAAAAGCCCTTGTCGATGAATACGGCCGAAGGGCTCAAGATGGTCGAGGCGGTGGAGAAGGCCGGCGTGGCGAACATGGTTTGGTACAACTACCGCCGCGTTCCCGCCGTCACCATGGCCAAGCAACTGATCGATGAAGGCCGCCTCGGCAAGATTTTTCACTATCGAGCCGTCTTCCTGCAGGACTGGACGATCTCGGCCGAGCTGCCGCAAGGGGGCACGGGGCTTTGGCGGCTCGACGCCCAGGCTGCCGGCAGCGGAGTAACCGGCGATCTCTTGGCCCACTGCATCGACACGGCCCTCTGGCTCAACGGCAAGATCGAGAGCGTCACCGCGATGACCGAGACCTTCATCAAGGAGCGGTCGCACACCTTGACCGGCAAAGTCGAGAAGGTGGAAATCGATGACGCGTGTGCCTTCCTGGCTCGGTTCGGTAACGGATCGCTCGGCACGTTCGAGTCGACTCGCTATGCCCGCGGGCACAAGGCGCTGTACACGTTCGAGGTCAACGGCGAGAAGGCCTCGCTCAAGTGGGACCTGCAGGATCTGCACCGGCTTGAGTATTTCGATCACGGCGATGAGGGGAAGCTGCGCGGCTGGCGGTCGATCCACGTGACCGATCATGGCGGCGAGCATCCCTACATGGACAAATGGTGGGTGCCCGGCTTGCAGATCGGGTACGAGCACAGCTTCGTGCACCAGGTCGCCGACTTTCTCGCAGGACTTGAATCGGGCAAAGCGGCCGAGCCGACCTTCCGTACCGCTCTTGAAACTCAGAAGGTTTGCGACGCCGTTTTGACCAGCGCCCGAGACGGCCGTTGGGCCAGAATTGCGTAGATATTCGCAGTCGGCCGCCGGTATAATCGCGGCGTCCTCGGTGCGTTTCGGGGGACAGTTGCAAGGGGTCTCGCCACAGATCGGCGGACGCCTTTTTTTGTTCCGCCTGTGTCACCCGCGCCCGAGGCGCCTGGTCTCGAATCCGCCGGCTGAGGCATCACGCTCGGCCTGGGGAGTTGGTTACGTATGGAAAAGCAGCCGATTTCACGCGAGGGGTACGACAAGCTCCGCGAGGAGATTCGCCGCCTCGAAGACGAAGAGATGCCCCGGATTGCCGCACAAATCGCGCTCGCCCGGGCCGAAGGTGACTTGAGCGAAAACGCCGAGTATCACGGCCAGCGCGAGGCTCAGGGACTGCTGCAAGCCAAGATCAACCAGCTCAAAAGCAAGCTGGGCAATTGCTACATCGCCGACAAATCGACGATGCCCAAAGGCGTGGTGACCTTCGGCTCGACCATCACCATCAAAGATCTGTCCGACGGCTCACTCGAAAAGTACGAGTTGGTCGGCCCCGGTGAGGAGAATTATGACGGGGACGTCATGAAGATTCTGACCAGCAGCCCGATCGCCCAAGGCCTCTTAGGCAAGAAAGTCGGCGATTCTGCAGAAGTCACCATTCCTCGGGGAGTGCTGCGAATGCAGGTCGTCGAAATCGTCGACGCTTAGCGCTCCACCCAACCGTTCCGCCCCGCCGCCCGTTCTCGCCGCTGCCCCGCTGTTCCTCCCGCCCCTCGACCTCTTGCAGAGAGTGTCACCATCGTGCGCCCGAGATCTTCCGTCTGCTACGCCTCAGCCGTTGGCATCAGGCGATGTTTGAGTACGCTAGCCGTTGTCTTAGGGCTGCTCGCCCCTGTGGCCACTCGTGGAGACGACTGGTTCCAGTTCCGCGGTCCCGACGGCGAAGGTCATTCTTCTGCTGTGGGTCTGCCGACACACTGGAGCACGACGCAAAACGTGCGCTGGAAACAGGCAGTTCCCGGGAAAGGCTGGTCGTCGCCGGTTTGTGTCGGGCATCAAATCTTTCTCACGACGGCGGTTCCCGCAGGCTCCAGCCATTCACTGCATGCCGTTTCGTTAGATGCCGTCACGGGGAAGATCCTCTGGGAGGTGCCGGTCTTCGATCGGCTAGTTCCAGAGCGGGCCCGAATTCACGCGAAGAATTCTCACTCTAGCCCGACGCCGATTGCCGAAGGAGACCGTATCTATGTTCACTTCGGCACGCACGGCACCGCCTGCCTGTCTCTCGATGGGAAAGTGATCTGGAAAAGTCGCGAGCTGGTCTATCAGCCAAATCACGGCAGCGGTGGCTCGCCGGTGTTGGTCGACGGGCTGATCGTCGTGAGCTGCGACGGATCCGACGTTCAATTCGTCGCTGCCCTGGACGCAAACACCGGACAGTTACGCTGGAAGAAAGACCGGCCGCCGTGCGACGAGCCCAAGAAATTCGCCTTCGGAACGCCCCTGGTGATCGAGTTGAAGGGCCACAAGCAGATTGTCAGCCCCGGGGCGAACTGGGTCGTCGCTTACGAACCAGAAACGGGCGATGAAATCTGGCGTGTGCGTTACGACGGCTATTCGGTCGTGCCGCGGCCGGTAGTCGGCCACGGACTGGTGTACGTCGCGACGAGCTTCGATTCTTCGCAGCTCCTGGCCATTCGTCCCGACGGGCACGGCGACGTCACGGATTCGCACGTCGCGTGGAGGTATACCCGGTCGATGCCCTCCACGCCCTCGGCCCTTTTAATCGGCGACGACCTCTTCCTCATCAGCGATGCGGGGATTGCCACATGCCTAAATGCTAAGACAGGCAAGGTGCACTGGACTCACCGCGTTGGCGGAAAGTTTTCAGCGTCGCCCTTTGTGGCCGAGGGCCACATCTACATCCTGAGCGAATCGGGGGAGACAACCATTTTTCAGGCGACTCCCGAGCGGTACATCGAGGTTGCCCGCAACAAGCTCGACGAACAGGCGCTCGCGTCCCCGGCGGTGATCGAGCGCGGGTTGCTGATTCGGACGGCGGGCGAACTTTACCGCATCGAGAATTAGAGCGCGGTCCGTTCCGGATCGGGAGTCGTAGGTCCGAGGCCCGACGACGATCTCATCAGCCGACCGAAATCTCGTTCACGAGGCGCACGGCCGGAGCTGCCGTGAGAATTGCCTGGGTGACCAGCTGCTTTGCGTAGTAGGTGGCAGCGCGGCCGGTCACAACCATGCGGCCTTCCCGCTGATGGATCGCCAGCTCCCGGACCTGCTGTTGCGTTTGACGGTGAACAAAGCGAATTAGCTCAGAAAAACTGGGCGAAGCAGGTCGGGCCGACGTCTCCGTCATCGTCGCGGGAGGCATGTTTGCTCCAAGTGCGTGCATTTGCGGGGTTTGACAGCAGCATTACGCGAATGGCGTGCCAGCTGTCCCTAAATGAATTTTGATGGATCACTAATCGCGTCAGCGACCGATCGCCGACGCGGTGGCTGAACTTCCTGGAGCGCGCACAGGCAATGTAAGTCGATATTTGGCAAAGAACTAGCGCGATTCCGGCAGGCATCGCGTAGGGTCGGCCCACGCGCGATCAAGAGCGACGAAACTGCCTCTAGCATCATCTGTCCAACGGCCCCTTGACTGTGCGCCTGTCGCGGATATAGGCAGACCTGAAAAAATTCGGGCACCGGGGAGTTTTGATGGGACCTTGCGACTAACAGTTGGCCGAGCCAAACCTGAAGTCGGATTGGCCGTCCCGGCAAACAAAAAAAGGCTCTTGGCTGCAATGCGGCCGAGAGCCCTCTTTTGACTGTTTCGTAGAGTTGATTCGAGGGCGACCAGCCTCGTGAGTTGGTCGCCGGACCATGAGGCCCCACCAACCTGCCATCCGGACGACGTCAGCCTGGGATCTCAACGTGCGGACCGTGGTCGTAGCAATCGCGATCGTGCCAGAGGGGGAGACCCGCCGCGTAGCGCGCGGCCAGCATCAAAACCTTGGCTTCGGATCCGGGTTTGGCCTCTGTGGGGCGCACGGGGTCGACGCCTCGAGCCCGGAATTGCTCTTCAGTGTAGTACTCGATATCTCGGTCAGTTCCTTCGTATTCGTCGCTCTCGACGTCCCGATCGATCGTCTCGACGGCCTGATCGGTGTCGAACTCGTCATCCTCAAAATCGAACGCCATTCGTCAAACTCCAACTGTTTTAAGGATTCAAGTAAGAAAACCAGCCAAGCGCAATTGGGCCACGAACTCCCGGAAACCAGGCTTGCACAGCATCGCCGTCGGCATCACAAACTCAAGCGTGGTTCGAGAAACTCAGACGGTTCGAGTCGGCAAACAATGACGCAGCGGGCGTCAGGCGGGCGGGCCGAAACATGGGCTGGTCCATCAACCGATTCTTGGGTTCCGCGTGCTGATTGTCAATAAAAAAAACAGCGAAAATGAGCTGAAAACGCGAACCGGCGACTCCGCGCGAGCCCGACAGGGCCTTCTCAATTTCGAGAGTCCCCTTCAGGTTCACCAAAACGGAACAACCCTTCGCGATGCGAACATTTCCCTCCGAGGCTCACGCGGCGGAAAAAAGCCTCAGCTCGCCCGGCGACCGTGGGGGCGTGGGAAGCCGTGATCAATTACCGCGAGGGCTACTGAACGGCCACCCAGTTGAAGTGCCGTCAGCGCACTTTCCGGTGGGCGTCGTAGCGCTTCAGTTTCTGGTAAAGAGTTGAACGTTCAATTCCCAGAATCTCCGCGGTGCGGGTCATGTTCCAGTTCGTGCGTTCGAGGGTCGCCAAGATATGCGCCTTCTCGAGCGACTCCAGCGATGCATCGCGGTGGATTTCGTCGATCACGCTTACCGAAGGATCGGAGGGCGGAGTCCGCAAGGCGGTCAAACGGATATCCTCTTCCCGCACCCGGTCTCCGGCGCACAGAATCACGGCCCGCTCGACGACGTTCTGTAGCTCGCGCACATTACCCGGCCAATCGTAAGCGGCCAAGGCGTCGAGCGCACCTCGAGTGAATCCCACGACCTGCCGACCGGTCTTTCGGGCCGAGTTG
>Ga0210393_10002785_pt1 | contig 14248 bp, 9 predicted proteins | sample IncBWC27OmetaG_FD_160068 | JGI IMG/M metagenome (GOLD analysis project Ga0210393, IMG submission 160068) | Forest soil microbial communities from Barre Woods Harvard Forest LTER site, Petersham, Massachusetts, United States - Inc-BW-C-27-O ... | reverse complement strand
AGGGTAGATTGGTGGTGGCGAGAAGTTCACGCGCACGCATCACCCTGTTTTGGATCACATACCTGTGCGGCGTCACGCCCACGGACTTGTGGAACGATCGAGTGAAGTGAGACGTCGACATTCGCACAACGGCCGCGAGCTCATCGATATCCAAGGCGGCGTCAAGATTCGCTTCGATGTATTCCTCGATACGCTGCAGCGCTCCCTGCGAGAGTCCGCACCTCGGGCGCCCCGTCGGCGGAAAGGACGATACGTGAGCGAGTGAGTCCATGCGCGGCCGGACATGCAGCAGTACGCGCGCATCGCGGAACGAGTCCGTGGCACCCGGATCCGCCGGAGTAATGAGGGCGACCCATGGCTCACCGTCGCTCGACGCGAATAGCGTGGTCGAGACATCACCGTGGCGCCGCCGCCGCAGCAATGTCGGGTGAGGACGGAAAAGCGCGGTAACCGCTAGCTGAGGTCCCATCCGCCTGCCATTGGCCTCGAGCAACTGGCGCGCTTGTCGATCCGCTCCCGTAATTTGCTGATCCCGATCGATCGCAAAAAGTATCGTGGTTCGAGGAGCGTTACGTCGCATGGCCGTCACTACACAATGGCGGCGATGGACCAGACGGAACCACCGCTCCGTGATGGCGCGGGCCGCGGATTCGCCCAGTGCCCGAAGCAGTTGCTCGGCGGCATTCGAGCGCGCTGCGTTGCCTTGAATGATATCCAGTGACGCAAGCGCGCGGCCTTCCGCGTCAAGGATTGGGGTGGAGATTTCCGAATCGCCCAACTGCAGACCGAGGCCCGCGGCCCTGACCGTGCCGCGGACATCGTGGATTGGAATATCTACTGAATTGAGGGGCAGGATCGCGCCGTCCACGCTGCGCATGACGGCAGAGCACTGCTGAGTGCGCAAGATCTCATTGAGCCGAGATAGGTCTTCGTGTGCGCTCATCGACAGTTGTTCAGTCCGCGACTGACAATGGATTTCGCCGCCTGCCCGGAAAGGCGCGCGCACCTTCGGAGGCCGCGCATTGCGCAGGCGCCCGCGCAGGCCCCACGTGCTGGCTCCGTGCACCCCGTCGTCAAAAGACTCCGCGGAGCCAACGCCGCCGAAATTACAGGCGAGCGATACGCGAAATTCCGAACTGTTTTGATCTGTGGTCATGGCGCCCCTCTGTCTGACAATGGAATATGGCTAAACCGTAGTCTCATTGCGCGCATCGGCCTATGACGTTTTTCTATTAGAATTCGATGCGAGTGCCGCTCGCGACACTTAATACAAAGCTGCAATTGGCGTGGATAGTGATGATCGTTATTGGTGTCGCGGGGTCGACGCGTTTACCACGCGCCTTCTTTTTGACCAAACCACCAGACCGCGCCAAAACCGATCGTGGGCTGCGCCAATTGCAGCACTCCCAGCGTATTGCTGAGATAGTAGTGCTGATTGGATTCATCACGCCGGAACTCTCCTCGCAATAAAAATCCGTCCGCCGGGCGATAATCAAAGGTCACCGTGCCTTCCTTGAGATATTGAGTCGTGCCGCTGAAAAGGCCGCCGATGTCGGCCACGTATTCCGCGCGCACCGCGACGGCAAACTGCGGGGAGAGCTGATAGCCCGCGTAAAGCGCGCCACCCTCCACGCGTTGCGGAGTCGAGTAGGAGTACAGGCGCTCCTGCACGTAGTCCGCTTCCGCCTCTAGGATGAGGGCCTTGGTTGCCTGCCAGCTTAGGTAACTATCGCTGATCTGCAGCTTACCGTTCGGCGCGCTCGGAATCGGCAAGATCGCGGTGCCTTGCTGATTCGGCAGCAAGGCCAGCTGTGCGGGGGTGGGGTTTTGAAGGTAGACGACGTCCGGATGCTCTTGGCCTTGGTAATGATTGATTGTCCAGCTGACCGCCGGCGTCGGGGTCAATACGACGCCGAGCAATTGATCTTTATAGTTGTTGAATGCCTCGGTCTGCTGCGTGCCGTTGGTGATCCAGAGGTTGACGGCCAACAAGTCGTTGACCGCATACTTTGCTCGTAAACCAGAGTGATAGAACGGCAGATACTCGAACCAGAAGCTGCGCGAGTAATTGAGCTGGTCCTTGGTGTAGTTGCCTTCGATACCGAGCGAACTAGCCCACTTGCCGAAATCGACCGTGAGCCCATTGCCCACCGGGAAAACATAAGTGCCATAAGCCTGGTACACGTTGCGGTAGAGGTCCGGACGCAACTCATTGGCGGGATTGCCTTGCGTGGCCGCGGTAGCCTGGCCGAACTGCAAATCAATTCGCGCTCCGAAGCGCTTGTCCGCGGACAGATCCGGCGCGCTTTCCAACACCACATCCGCCTGACTCAGACTGAAACTGTTGCTGCTCACGTCGTACGCCCGCAGACTGTTCACGCGCCCGATGGGGGAATTGGTGTTGTACTCATAATAGGTGTCGAGCAAGGCGTTGATGGTCAGACCACGCAGAAAGTCGGCGCCTTGCTTGGATACTGCCGTAGGCGGCGCGCCCGGCGCGACGGCGTTGTCCGGCAGCGTTGTGGCCGCCGTCTTGACGGTTGAGGTCGTGGTTGCCGTTATCGCCGTCGCTGTTGCTACGGTTGAGCTTGCAGGCGCCGCATCGGTAGCTGCGGCCGCCGGCGCCGGTGTCCGCTTGGGCAATTGCGCCTGAAGCTCGCGCACCAGACGCTTCAGTTCCTCGACTTCCTGGGTTAGGTCCGTGATGCGGGAATCAACGGTCTTGGAAACGGTCTCGCTCGAGGTCGTCTGCGCTTGAGTGGCGGCAGAAGGAGCCGAGTCGGCGCCGTAAGCCGCTCCGCTCGATGCGAACAGGACGGCAGACGCGGTGACGTTCACGCTACGCCAAGGCGTCAAGAGATGGTTGCCGAGGATTCTTTTCATGCTGCACTCCAAATACAAAACGCATGCGCGCGCTTGAACATTTGGCGACGCTAGCAGGGAAGCGGCGACTCACGTATCAGTGCTTTCTGTTAGGGCGGCGGCGCAAAGCGCGCCGTAGTGCTAAGGAGTCTTTGCCGACGAGCTGGGTGCGGGTTCTATTTCGACGGTGGCCGTCAAGCCCGCCACGAGTCGCACGTTCTGCGGTATCTGATCCAAATGTATGCGCACCGGGATACGTTGCGCGAGCCGCACCCAAGTGAAGATCGGATTGACCGTGGCGAGCCCTTGTTGGTTGGGCTGGGCGTTTGGAACGTCGATTCCTCGAGAGATACCGGCGACATGGCCGCGAACGCTCTGGCGATAGCCCATCAGCTTGATTGTGGCCGCATCACCTTCGTGAATCGAGGCGACCTGGTTCTCCTCGAAATAGGCGTCCACCCAGAAAGATTCTGAATCGACCAGCGAGACTTCGCTTTGCCCAATATCGGCATAGTCGTCCAGTTGGGCCAGGAGATTCGTGACCCAGCCGTCGACGGGGGCGACAATCCGGGTGCGCTCGAGATTGACTCGAGCCTGATGCAAGTCGGCCGCGGCTTGCTGGACTTTCGCGCGGGCGATCGATGCGTTGCTTTGGAAGAGCTGCAACTGTTCCAGCGCGACGGCGTCGAACTTGGCGAGGCCCTCGCGGCGCTTCGCCTCGCGCGCAATGTTCTGCCCGTCGAGGATTGCTTGTTGCAATACCGCTTCGTTGCGGCTGACGGCGATTTTGTAGTCGGTGGGATCGATAACCATCAAGAGGTCGCCCTTATGCACCAGCTGATTGTCGCCCACGCTGAGTTCCACGATGCGGCCGGCGACCTCCGGCGCCATGGTCACGACATAAGCGCGCACCGTCGCGTCGCGAGTCCACGGCGCTTCAACATAGGCTCGCCACATGCTCTGGCCGGTAGCGGCAGCGCCGGCGACACTCGCCACGGTAATGAGAGCCGCGATGGCCCGGCGCAGGAGTCGACGCCCTGGAGACGCCATGTCGCCGTCGTTGTCGTTGTCCGGAGATGGCGCGGTCTTCGGTGCTTCGTCGGAGGGCTTCGGAGCCCGTCCGATCGGTACTTTCTCGCGCTTCGCCTTTGCTTTGACCTCGGACATGGCGGGTATCAGCGAGCAATCAACAACACGATGGAGGAGAGCACGATCACATAAATGGAAAACACGAACAGCGCCGGGTGCCAGACGAACCTGAGCAGTCCGATTCGGGCCGCAACCCGGCGCAGAACGAGGATAATCATCCAAGCCGCGACTATGAGGATGGAAATGGGTGCGACATACACACCGAACAAATTGACCTCCGAGAACCTCATTCGGTTATTCCAGTGTTGAAGTAGGGCGCATATTGATTCAGCACTTCCGACAAGGCGAGGACGTTTCCGCGCGCATGCAGCACCGGGCGCGACGATTCCTCTCCCGCGCACCTTCCCGCCAATGCCTGGTCGAACTTCCAGAGCTCTGCGGTCGCCGCCGCACTTCGGCCCTGCACCAGGGCCTTTAATGCCGGCTCGAGTTGTGCGCCAAGCGCCAAGCGCCGGGCGATGCGGTGCAGTCGCGTGATTTCGGCCCCCGCGGCCAACGCAGCGACGATCTGCGCGCGTTGCAGCGGAACAGCGGAATCGGGAAGCACCGAAATGCGGGCGTACACGTGACGCTCCCAACCTCCGGGGCGATATGAATTCGGGTCACGTGCGAGCCGCCGCAAATCGCGCAGCGTGAGGCTGAGCAGCCGGGCAGTTCGCACGGCCGGGGACAGTGGCGGCAGCACACGGAAAGCCAGCGCGGCGATGACGCTTCCGGCAAATAGCGCGAGCGCCGAGTTGTAGAACTGCGTCGTGTCGTAGCTCGCGAGGTTCTCGGTGGCGAGCAGCGCGACAAAGTTCACGCCCATTGAAGTGAACACCGCCGGCCGCCAACTCAGTGTACTCATGGCGCCGACCGGGGTGAGGTAGCAAGCGAGGGCGACGCTGAGTCCGACGAAAGTCCCAAGTTGCGGCAACAGCGCGAATTTGACGACCGCGGCAAAACCTACCGCCATGCCGGTGCCGAGCAAGAACTGCATCGCACCCGAATAGGCTTGATCGGCGCGTGGTCCGAACACGACCACGGTGATGGTGGTCCAAATGATGCAGGTCGTGCCACTTGGCCAGCCGCTCACCACCCAGACCAGCTCTGCGGCGCCGATGGCCAGAAACGCACGGCATGCGTTAATAAGAGGAGGGTACCAATCCGCCACCTCGAGCCGAGGACGGGGGGTACGAAGTGGCGGTTGCGCGGGATCGGCGGCCAGCAACGCGAGTCCGCGTAGCCCTTGGGAAATGCCCATGAAGACCTTGGCCGTCTGGTCGATGAGTAGCTGCGTCGAGCGCGTTCCGGGCGGGATGGCCGCCAGAGCGCGCACCGTGTTCTGGCAGATCCGCAGCAACCTCAGCGGATTTGCCGTCCAGTACGACACGTCACCGAATGCTTGTGCCCTGCGCAGCTCGTAGGGAATGCTTTGTAGCACCTCGTGCACCTGCCGAGGCCGGCGGTCCCGCGACAGTTGGAGGAGATGACTGACAACCGTTCGCCAACCTGCCAGCGCGTCAATCAACCCATACACGGCCTGCTGCAGGCGATATGAATCGTGGCGCAACTGCGAAGATTCACCGATGGCCTGATCGATCGCGGGATCGAGCGCGATGACTCGCCGGATGAACTCGCGTCGAATGGGCTGGGTGTTTGGCAGTTCGCGACCGGTTGTCGTCAACGTGGCGACAAATTGTCCGGTGATTTGCTGCATCAACGCGGCGAGAACGCCGGCGAGCCGGCGCCGCGCGCCGCCCAAATCGGTTGCCGCGAGAATCACGCCCGCGCAGGCGATGCCAATGCAGATTTCACTGGCTCGCGTCACGGCGAACATAAAAGCGCCGCCGGTCGCACCCCCGGTGGACCCGAGTTCATCGCTGGCGACGATCACGGCGGTGAAACCGGCCAGCGATGCGGCATAGGACGCAAAATTGCGCAGCAGGGTGGCGACCAGCGCGCAGGCGGCGCCCCACAAGGCGAGCCCGATGAGAAATGCGCTCCGGTTCTGCACGAAACAGGCGGTCAGTACGACGATGAATGTCGCACCGGTCAACGTGCCGATCATGCGAAACCAACCCTTGCGCAGCGATGCACCCAGGATCGGTTGACTCACGGCGGCCGCGGATGCGCCGGCCCAGTAGGCGTTGTCAAGCTGAAGCCAGAATGCGATGAAGAGGGCGAGACAGACGGACGCCGACAGCCGCAGACCGAAGACCAGCGCGGGGGCGGCGGTTCCGAGCGCATGTTGCAATGACGCGGCAGTAAGATGCCTGTTCCAGAGTTGCGCGGTTGCCGGTGCGGGCGGACCCATCGGCTTAGTAAGAGTCCGATTGCGATCGGACCTTGCCATGGAACACTCGGCAACTGATGGCGGTGTAGATCAACATGAGGGGCAGCACAAACAGACCCTCTCCCCAGAACATGAACGCCAGGCTGGCGTGCGGCGCGGCGGCCGCGTCGATGGTGATGGAAAACGGAATCATGTACGGCCAGAATGAGATCGCGAAGGTGCAGAAGGCCGCCGCAAAGGTGGCCGCGACCAAGCAGAATGGTGCGAGCTCGCGCCGCCGGTGAACGCTTAAGATCAAACCGATTCCGGCGGCGATACCGAGCGAAGGAAACAGAAACAGATACGGCCGCTCGAGCCATCTTCCCAAGACCTGCAGGTGATCGCGCAGCGCGAAGATGAAGACCGCGGCGAGAACGGCAAGCGCAATGAGGGACAACGCGGGAATCAACCGATAAGCGCCTGCTTGAACCTCACCGTCGCACTTGCGTACCAGCCAGCACGCCCCCAAAAGCAAGTATCCGAGGCAAAGCCCCGCCCCGCACAATACCGAGAACGTACTGAGCCATCCGAACTCACCGCCGGCGTAGTTGCCGTGGGAGATGGGAAGGCCGGCGACCAGCGCACCGACCATCAGCCCCTGCATGAAGGTCGCGAGCAATGATCCACCCGCGAAAGCTGCGTCCCAGACCCAACGCAGATGCAAAGCCTTGTTGCGAAATTCAAAGGCAACACCGCGCAAGATCAGTCCCGCCAGCATGAGCACCAACGGTATATAAAATGCAGAGAACAGAGTGGCATAGATAATCGGAAAAGCGCCCCATAAGACGACGCCCGCCACGACCAGCCAGGTCTCGTTGCCATCCCAAAACGGCGCGATGGCATTCATCATGTCGCGGCGTTTGCCCTCGTCGCGCGTAAAGCCGTAGAGAATGCCGACGCCCAAGTCAAACCCGTCGAGCAAGACATACAGGAGAATGCTCAGGGCGAGGACTGCAACCCAGAAGGTGATCACGGCGATTCCGTCGCGATGAAGGGCTCATCGCCCAGCGGCGGTTGCCGGCCATGCGTGGAGCTTGGGGGCAGCGCCAGGCGTCCGCCCGGTCCCGCGCGCAACAGCCTGTATATAAAGAGTACGCCAAAGCCGCCAATGAAGGTGTACAGGGCGCAGTAGACCACGAGCGAAATCGACGCGGTGCCCGTGGCCAGAATGGGGGTCACGGCATCGGCGGTTCGCAGCAGTCCGTAGATCGTCCAGGGTTGGCGGCCCACCTCGGCGGTAAACCAGCCGGTCAAAATGGCCACGAACGGCAGCGGAAAGCTCCAGAAAATCAAATAGAGCAGGGCGCGGTGGCGTTGTAAGCGCTCTTTAAGATTCAAGTAAGTACCCACCCAGGCGAGCAGCAACATGGCCAGACCGCACCCGACCATGATTCTGAAGGCGAAAAAAGGAATCACCATGGGCGGCCGATCGGCGCGCGGAAAGTCGGTCAGCCCGACCTCCTTGGAGTGCAGGCTCAAGCTGCCGATCACGCTGCCGAGAACGGGAATCTTGATCTGATAGTGGTTGGTCTCGGCCGCGGGATCGGGAATGGCCAGCAGGACTTCACCGGCCGGTTGTTCGTCATGCCAACGCCCCTCAATCGCCGCGAACTTGACCGGTTGGCGATCGTGCACGTAGTCGCCCACCAGATGTCCGAAGAACAGTTGGATGGGCAGCAGCACGGCGGCCAGAATCAAGCCCATACGAAGCATGACTCGAGCCTCGGCGTTGAATTCCCGACGCAGCACGTACCATGCTCCGGTAGCCGCCACGCAGAAGGCTCCCGTCAGGTAGGAGGCGAGCAACATATGCGGAAATCGCACCCAGACCACCGAATTGAAAAGAATTTGCGGCCAGTCATCAGGAACGAGGTCGCCATGAACGAGCGCGTAGCCCGTCGGCACTTGCATCCAGCTGTTGTTCACCATGATCCAATACGCCGACAGCGTGGTACCCAACGCAACCATCGCGGTCGATACCAAGTACAACCAGGGAGCGACGCGAGTACGGCCAAAGAGCAGAATTCCAAAGAACGTGGCCTCGAGGAAGAAGGCCATGAATGTCTCGTAGGAAATGAGCGGTCCCTGTATGGGTCCGGACACGCGCGCCAGCTCGCTCCAGTTGGTACCGAATTGAAATGCCATGACGATGCCGGTCACGACGCCAATCCCGAATGCCACCGCGAAGATCTTGAGCCAAAACTCGAAGACCACGCGGTAGGTCGGCCGCCCGGTCGCCAGATGCAGCGCTTCGAGTATCGTCAGGAACGCCGCCAACCCAATCGTGAAAGACGGGAAGATGATGTGGAACGAAATGGTGAAGGCGAACTGCAGCCGCGAGAGGAGAAGCGCCGTGATGTGCATGGTGAGACTCCGCTAACGCCAGAGGTTCGAGCGCGCCAGATCGATGATTTGATCGGTCTGGCCACTCATCACCGCGCGCAGCATGTAAAGCGAAAAGCCCTTGGCCATTTCCAACGTGACGGCAGGTGGCATGGCCAGTTCGGTACGATTCACCACGGCATCAATCAGCACCGGACCCGGGTGCGCAAACGCGGCGGCGATGCCGGGCTCGACATCGCTGGCCTTTTCGAGGCGAATTCCGCGCACGCCGACCGCCTCGGCCATGGCGGCAAAATTCGGATTCTTAAGATCCGTCCCGATATTGACGAAGCCGGAGGATTTCTGCTCGAGTTCGATGAATCCCAAGGCGCCGTTGTTGAAGACGACCACTTTTACGGGAAGTCCGAGCTGTACCAGGCTCAGGAAATCGCCCATCAACATGGTGAATCCGCCGTCCCCCGACAGCGAGATGACCTGCCGATGAGGAAATGCGGCTTGAGCTCCGATGGCATGCGGCATCGCATTCGCCATGGAGCCGTGCCAGAACGAGCCGATGAGGCGACGCTGGCCGTTCATCGCCAGGTAACGAGCGGCCCAAACGGTGGGCAAGCCCACGTCGCAGGTGAAGATCGCGTCCGGCGACGCATGATCGCTCAGCGCCTTGGCGACTTGCTGCGGATGGATGGCGTGCTTACCGGACTTAGGTATAGCCAGTTCGTCCAGGCCCTTGCGAGTCTTGACGTAGTGTTCGCGTGCCAACGTCAGGTGCGAATCGTCGCTTTTCTGCTCGAGCAGGGGCAGGAGCGCTTCCAGGGTCGTGCGCACATTGCCGACGACGCCGAGTTCGACCGGCGCGCGGCGTCCGATGTTCTCGGCCCGCACATCGACTTGGGCGATGCGCACGCCCTCGCCGTGCGGATAGAACTGACGATAGGGGAAATCGGTGCCGAGCATCAACAGCACGTCGCAATCGAGCATCGCATAGTAACCGGAGGAGAAGCCGATCAGACCGGTCATGCCAACGTCGTAGGGATTGTCCCATTCGACGTGTTCCTTGCCGCGCAGCGCGTGCACCATGGGCGACTGCAGACGCTTGCCCAAGCCGAGCAGCAAATCATGCGCTCCTTGACAGCCTGAGCCACACAAAACCGTGACACGTTTGCCGCCGTTCAGAAGCGCCGCGAGCTGCGAGATCTCCGATTGCGTTGGAGTCACCGACGGCGCGACGGGGAGCAGGCTCGCGGCCTTGGCGGTGGGCGCATCGGAGGCAGGCAATAGCGCCACATCTCCCGGTATCACCACCACCGAGACGCCGCGCTTACTGACCGCCTCGCGAATCGCCACCTCCAGAATGCGCGGCATTTGGTCCGACCCTGAGACCAGCTCGCAATAGTGGCTGCACTCCTTGAAGAGGATTTGCGGGTGTGTTTCTTGGAAGTAACCCGCGCCTATTTCTGCCGAGGGGATGTGCGCCGCGATGCCCAGCACCGGCACGCGCGACCGATGGCAGTCGAACAGTCCGTTGATCAGATGCAAATTCCCTGGTCCGCAGCTGCCGGCGCAAACGGCGAGATCGCCGGTCAAATGCGCTTCGGCGCCCGCCGCGAACGCGGCCACCTCTTCGTGTCTGACATGCACCCACTCGATGTCTCCGCGGCGGCGTACGACGTCGGTCAGACCGTTGAGGCTGTCGCCGACGACGCCAAATATGCGCTTCACGCCGCACGCCACCAAGGTATCCACGAATTGATCCGCGACGCTTCTAGTCATCTTTGCTGCTCCTTGAGTCGGTTGTCGCGATTTGTTTCGCGGTGATTGAATGCTGCCCCTTCAAAGCGCCGTCCTCTTGGATTTGCCCGCGCCCATTGGATATTCCGCTCAAGCTCCCGGTGGCGCGGTTCCAGTCCCCGCCAAGAGCCCTGATCAATAGGACGCTGGCCGTGAGGCGGCGCGTATCGATGTTGATGGCCGTGATACGCGCGGCCAATGCGGCGTTTTCCGTCGATACGACCTCAAGATACGTAACGAGGCCGCTCCGGTAGCGGTAGTTCGCTTGATCGAGCGCTCCCTTGGCCGCGGCGACGGCCGCGGTCTGGCTGAGGTTTTCGCGCTGCAGTTGCCGAAGCGCGGCGAGGTTGTCTTCCACTTCTTGAAACGCCGTCAACACGCTGGCCCGATAGTTCGCGACCTGCTCGTCATAGGCCGCGACGACGGCGGCCGACTGGGCCTTGCGCAGACCGCCGTCGAGAAGCGTGAGCACGCCTTGGGGACCGATCGACCAGAAGCGACTTGGGGCGAGCATCCAGTTGGCGAGTGAAAAGCTCTCAGTTCCCGCCGTGCCTGCCAAACTAAAGACAGGAAAGAAAGCCGCGCGCGTGACCCCGATGCGGGCATTGGCGGCGGCGACGCGGCGCTCCGCAGCCGCGACGTCCGGCCGACGCTCGAGCAGTTGCGATGGCAGACCTAAGTCTATCGGCGGAGGCTCAAAAGTCGACGGCAGCGGCTGCGGCGTCAATCTAAAATTTGACGCCTGCTGTCCCACGAGGGTCGCAATGGCGTGTTCAAATTGCGCACGCCGCAGCACGCTGTCTTCCGCGGCGGTTCTGGCAGATTCGAGCTGCGCGCGGGCCTGAAGCACATCGGCGTTGGCGGCCATGCCGCCGCGGTACAGCGCCTCGGTGAGCCCCAAGGCCCGTTGGTAGTCGGCGACCGTGTGGTCGAGCAATTCCTGCTGCGCATCCAGACCGCGCAGTGCGAAATAGTCCTCGGCGAGATCGGCACGCAGATCGAGGTCGAGGGCGGCAACGTCGCCCGCCGTGGCCTGTTCCGTGGCGCGCGCATTCGCGATGGTGTTGCGGACCCGGCCAAAGAGATCGATCTCATACGAGAGCGCGACCCCCGCGATCAGGTCGCTGTACTCCGCCGGTTCGCGCGAATCGTAGGTCGGGGAGTTAACGGATGCTTTGGTGCGGTTGGCGCTGGCATCGGCTGTTGCGCTCGGGAATTGGCCGGCGCGCGCGATGCGGGTCTGGGCTCGTGCCTCCTGTAATCGGGCATACGCCGCCTTGAGATCCTGATTGGCATCCGTTATCTGTGATTCGAGCGCGTCGAGAGTCATGTCTTGAAAGACCGTCCACCACGGCCCTCGTGCCTCGGTATCCGAGGGCGAGGCCAGCTTCCAGCCTTGCGCCTCTTGGAACTCAGCCGGTGCGGTTGGTGGGTCGGGGCGCCGATACGGCGGCGCGAGCGAGCAGGCCGTGAGCACGCCGGTAATTCCGAGAACGTACAGCTTGCATTTCATGAAGTCCCTCGACGCCGATGCGAGCCTTCGGAAATCTATGCGCGCAGCATGGGTTGGTAATCCAAATCAAGGCTCACCGCCCGTGTCGCTTGTGTCGCGCGCTGGGCGAAGGGCAGCCATTGCTGATAGCGCGCAAACGCCTCGCGCGAGTCCTCCGTTCCAGTCAGTTTCGCGAGCCGGCGCATTTCGCCGCTCATGTGCAGGAATCGAGCGACCCAGGTGTCTCGGACTTCAGCGGCTCCCAGTTGGACCGCGACAAATTCTTCGTAGGGGACGGGTTGCGATTCAGCGCTGGTCCATCGGAGTTGTCCCTGCAAATAGTCGACGAAGCGCTCGAACTGGGAGCTTAGGCGAACGAGCAGGGGCTCCCCGGCGATGGAGTTTCCCGCCGGCAGCCCCCAGCGCAAGGCGGCAAGTGTTCCGCCGAACATGTGAAGCACATAGGGCAACGAAAACTGATCTCTGCCGCTCTGAAAAAAATACGCAACGTGATGCATGCGCAATCCGTCTGCATAGGACCAAAAACTGTCATTGATCGCCTGCAAGTAACCGTCCAAACCTTGGCCATTCGGAAAGTACGGTTCGAGATTGACAATCGGATCGCCGACGCCGTGTTCTGCGTCGGAAAAATTGGAGGATAGGGTCCGCAGGTCGCGTATGACTTGGTAGACGCCAAGGAGAAACGTCAGTATCAGCGTGATCAAGAGCGGGGCGCATAAGGTCTCGGCAATCGTCAGCGTGCGCAGCGCATCCGTTTGTGCGTTGACCTGCGAGGTGCCGACGGTGGACAGTTGCGCCGCGCTCAAATACATGGCGCTAAACAGCCCCGCGCCGATCCCGCGGCCGTCATATTCAAAGTTGGACCCGACCATGAGGCCGTAGTAAATGAATCCGAACCCGAGCACGACGCATCCGAGCCAGACCGTCACGCAAAGAGAGACGTTCAGGCCCGTGACCTGACGCAGGGCGAAGGGCCGCCGGCGCTGTGATAGACGCCGCGTCACGCTGCGCAGCGCGTACCACTGCCACCGACACAAGCGGGTGGCGAGAAAGCCCGTCTCCTCATAGTTCAGCACGACCAGGAACACGTCGACGAACGCGACGATCAACACCGTAGTCCCGAAGATGATCCAAAACGCCTGCATCTGATGCTCGACCCGGCGCGTCAGAACATGGGATCGACGGGAGAGGCGGGCGTGCCAAGAGCCTCGATTGCTTTGCCCGCCAGCAAACACAAGTCTTCGCGGAAATGGCCGGCGAGAATTTGTACGCCGACTGGAACGGAACCGACCAGGTTCGTGGTAACCGCCAGACCCGGTAGCCCCAAAGCCGGCGGCGCCCGCAGCGGGAGTTGCGCGTTCCACACGCGCTGAAAACCCGCCTCGCCTTGCAGGTCGAGCCCGTCGGGGAATGGCAGTTCGCCGGAGACGGGAAGCAGCAGCACGGGATACTTGCTAAAAAACGCACGCCATTGGCGTTGTACGGTGGTCCGAAGCACCATTGCGTGGCTGACGACATCGCAGGGCAGCGGTTCGGCCATGCCTCTGACGGCCGCGACCACGGCAATCGCGGCGCGATCTCCGTCGCGGTTTGCCGCATCGACGAGGCCCGCGTACCCATCACCAAGCCAGAGGCGCATTTGCACTTCGGCCGCATCGTGGATCGACGGCACATCGTCAATCTCTTCGACCTTCCATCCGGCATCGGCGAGTCGCTGTCCCGCATCCAATACGGCCGCTTCGACTTCCTTTGCAATCTGCATTCCACCGGGGCGACGGCACATCGCGGCGACCAGCGGCACGGGAGGACCCTCCAGCGGCACCGCCACCCACCAAGGATCACGCAGATCAGGGGCTGACATGGCCGCGAGTCCCACACGAAGGTCCTCGATGGTGCGGGCAATGAGACCCGTTGAAGACATCATCTGAGCCCCGATTGCGCGCTCCGGCGATGAGGCGTTGTAGGCGGGAACGCGCCCGAGAGTGGGCCTGAGCCCGTGGATTCCACAGGCGTATGCGGGGTAGCGCAAGGAACCCCCGATGTCTGTGCCGACTGCGAGATGTCCGATACCCGCAGCTACGGCGGCGGCGCCACCTCCCGTCGAGCCGCCCGGCGTGAGCGCCGGATTGCGCGGATTGCGGGTGGCCCCGTTAAGCGCATTGCTCGTAAACCAGCGCAGGGCAAAGGTCGGCGCGTTGCTGCGGCCCAATAGCACCGCGCCCGCACGCACCAGATTTTCGACCGCGGGGCTGTTCACTTTTGCGATCCAGTCTTTTTGC
>Ga0210393_10002783_pt1 | contig 14252 bp, 13 predicted proteins | sample IncBWC27OmetaG_FD_160068 | JGI IMG/M metagenome (GOLD analysis project Ga0210393, IMG submission 160068) | Forest soil microbial communities from Barre Woods Harvard Forest LTER site, Petersham, Massachusetts, United States - Inc-BW-C-27-O ... | reverse complement strand
CGAATATGCGAAGGGATGGCGACCTAGAGTCGACCCTAGGGTCGCCTAAGTTGCCTTTCATTTAGACGACGAGCGGACGGACGCGAAATCGACAGACTCGACGAAAAAATTCTGTGGGCGGGAGGTGGCTTGGCAGATCTGGCCGGAGACTACTTGGCCGAAAGAGTCGCCAAGTAGGACTGCATCTGGTCGAAGGTGCCGGAGAAGGCGTCGTGGAGGGAGTCGCGCATGGATTCGAAGAGGTCGAGTTCTTCGGCGGTGGGGTTTAGGGGCTCGCCCATCAAGGTCAGGCGGGTGAGGTTGAAGTGCTGGGAGAGGTTGAGGGTGTTGAGGATCTCGAGGGGCCACTTCGGGTTGAAAGGGGCGCGGGTGATGGTTCCTTGCGGGTCGGAGAAGGACGTGACGAAGACGAGGCGGTCGGGAGGGAGGATTTCGCGGTAGACGAATTTGCCCCAAGTTTCCTGGCCGTCGGGCATGCGAAGGCTGTAGAGGAGTTGGCCGCCGGGGCGCAGGTCCATGTTGCAGAAGCCGACGGAGCAGCCTTTGGGGCCCCACCAGCGGCGGAGGTGGTTGGGGTCGGACCAGAGGCTGAAGACGAGTTCGCGGGGGGCGTCGAACATGCGGGAGATGGCGAAGCGGTGGTGATCGTGGTGGGGGTGGGATGGTTCAGGGGATGGGTTGGGGGCGGACATTCGTGCTCCTCGGGTGATGGGTTGATGATTGGGGTAGTGTCTAAGGATTGGGATGCGGGGGCAAGGGGTTCGAAGATAAAGAGTTGAAGGGGCCGTGGTTCGGGATTGGGCGCAGGTCCGTGTAAATCCGCGGGTGCAATTGCGGCGGGCGCGATGGGTGAGTGTCGACGAGATGGTTTAGGGCGATATCGTTCAGTTCGTGCATGGGCGCCCTAAAGGGACGCCCCTACAAAACGTCCGCACGGCGTTGGCGGGACATCCCCGAGAAGTGATATCGAGATGCGAAGTTGGTGACCGGGTTTGGAGGAAGAGCATCCAACGGGCTGAGTGCGAGGGGAAATTGCACGCGGTGTAAGACCGGACAGGGCGAAGTATTGCTGGAATTTAATGTGGGTGGGCTTGATTTTTACCCCGGGGCAATATAGGAACGGGGTCTAGCTAGGGGCTCTGTTTTCCATTCTGGTGGGGTATCTACATAGGTTGGGGTTTTTACGCGCGATGTGCCGTGTCGTGCGGGCCTGTAATGTTGTGCGGTAACCGCGAGCGACTTGATCGGGGGAGTCGCCGAGGCGTTGGCTGGCGTACAGGAGCTTGGTGAATGGCGCTTCTTTCCTTTCTCGATCGAGAAAGATCTGTTGCACATCCTGGATATAGCAGATGGCTGGTGCCACCCGCAGCTCTCGCGATTCATTTGGCGATTGGGCAGGCGTATGCGTTCAGCGTGTTCAAGATTCCGCTGTCGCAATTGGTTGGGGTGTCGAAGCCGGCGGCGGGGGACTGGAAGCAGACGCAGATTGCGTGGATTTTTTCGTTTGCGATCGTGATGCTGGGTTTGTCGGCGGCGGCGTTTGGAAAATGGCTGGAGGGGGCTGGGCCGCGGAAGGCGATGTTCGTGTCGGCGGTTTGCTTTGCGCTGGGATTTTACATTTCGTATTTCGGTGTGATTTCGCATCAGTTGTGGCTGCTGTATCTGGGATATGGATTTGTCGGCGGAATCGGGCTGGGGCTTGGATATATTTCGCCGGTGTCGACGCTGATCAAGTGGTTTCCGGATCGGCCGGGACTGGCGACCGGAATGGCGATCATGGGATTTGGCGGCGGCGCGATGATTGGGGCGCCGCTGTCGATCAAGCTGATGGCGTTTTATAAGAGCGCGGGAGACGTTGGAGTTGGAAAGACGTTCCTGACGATGGGGACGATTTATTTTGTTTTTATGATGTTTGGCGTGTTCACGATACGCGTGCCGCGCGACGGATGGAAGCCGGAGGGGTGGACTGCACCGGCGAAGAAGAACGCGATGATCACGACGCACAACGTCGAGGTGAATACCGCGTTTGGGACGCCGCAATTTTGGCTGTTGTGGGTGGTGTTGTGCACGAACGTGACGGCCGGGATTGGAATTATCGAGCAGGCGTCGCCGATGATTCAGGAGTTTTTTAAGGGGTCGATTGGGCCGGTGGCGGCGGGCGGATTTGTAGGGTTGCTGAGTCTCTTTAATATGGCAGGGAGATTTTTCTGGTCGTCAGTGTCGGACTACATTGGAAGGAAGACGACGTACTTCGTATTTTTCGCATTGGGAGCGACGCTGTATTTCTTGTTGCCGAAGACCGGGGCGGATCACTTGAACTCGATTGCGTTGTTTGTGGGGATCGCGGTTGTGCTGCTCAGCATGTATGGCGGGGGATTTGCGACGATTCCGGCGTATTTGCGGGATATGTTTGGGACGCATCATGTGAGCGCGATTCATGGACGATTGCTGACGGCGTGGTCGACGGCGGGCGTGTTGGGACCGGTGCTGGTGAATTATTTGCGCGAATATGAATTGGCGCATGGGGCGGATAAGTCGAGCGCGTATCAGACGGTGTTGCATGTGATGGCGGGGTTGCTGGTGGTGGGATTTGCGGCGAACTTGGCGGTGAGGCCGGTGAGCGAGAAATATTGGATGAAGGATGGGAGTGTGGCGACGGGGGATTCGGGCGGGCATTAAGGGCGAAGAACTGCGGGGCTGAACTCTTGCGGACATGGGGCGCAGCATGCTGCGCCCCTACAAGAAGAGCGGAGTCGAGATGAGCGAGAATACGAAGAAGTCGTCGCCGGCGATGATTTTGGCGGCGTGGGTGTTGGTGGGAGTGCCGCTGGCGTGGGGCGTGTATAACACGGTGCTGAATTCGATGAGGTTGTTTCAGGCGCCGGCGGTGTCGCTGCCAGCGAGCAGCGCGCCAACGAAGTGACGTTCTGGAAGGACGCGATCGCGATGGTTGAGTCGGGCTCTAGTGCATTCTTACTATCCCCTTTCCCTTCAGAGAAATTCGAAATCCTATGCGGGAATATTTGCATCCGAAGTTAGTGCGGTGAAGTGTGTCCGTGTTTGGTGATATCGGGTTGCGGAGAGTCGAATGATTAAAGAATTGGTGATGAAGTGGCCGGTGATGCGCCAGATTTTTGAGGGTGGAGACGGGACTGGACGCGAGGCGATGAGCGACGCGACGAAGAATTTGCGTCCGAAGAATGAAGGGGCGCAGGTGGCGCGGTCGGTTTGTCCGTATTGCGCGGTGGGGTGCGGGCAGCAGATTTTTCATAAGGACGGGAAGCTGATTTCGATTGAGGGCGATCCGCATTCGCCGGTGTCGCGCGGGAGATTGTGCCCGAAGGGTTCGTGCAGTTTCGAATTGCTGACGCATTCGAAGCGCGTGACGAAGGTGAAATATCGGCGGCCGTTTGGGACGGAGTGGGAGTCGCTGGATCAAGATGTGGCGATGAAGATGATTGCGGACCGTGTGTGGGAGAGCCGCGAGAAAAGTTTTGTCGAGACGCAAGACATGCAAACCTTGATGCAGACGAAGACGATCGCGCATCTGGGCGGCGCGACGCTCGACAACGAAGAAAACTATCTGATCAAAAAACTCTTCTGCGGCGGCCTGGGGATGGTGTGCATCTCCAATCAGGCCAGGATATGACATAGCTCCACGGTGCCCGGTCTGGGCACAACATACGGAAGAGGCGGAGCAACGACGGCACCGAAGGACCTGGTCAACTCGGATGCGATCCTGATTATGGGATCGAACATGGCCGAGAATCATCCCGTTGGATTTCAGTGGGTGATTGAGGCGCGCGAGCATCACGGGACGCAGGTCATTCATATCGACCCGCGATTCAGCCGGACGTCGGCGATGGCGAATATCTGGCTGCCGCTGCGCGCGGGGTCGGACATTTTGCTGCTGGGCGCGCTGATTCGGTATGCGATCGAGAATGAATATTTCTTTCGCGAGTATCTGGTTCACTACACGAATGCGCCGGTGATTATTTCGGAGAAGTATCAGGACACGGAAGATCTGGAGGGATTGTTTTCGGGTTGGAATCCGAACGAGAAGAAATACGATCCGAATAGTTGGCTGTATGAGGGAGCTGAGCCTGAACGGTGGGGTACTGCTGCTTCTTCACATGGTGGACATGGGGGCGAAGGGCATGCGCCGGCGGATTTAAATCACTATGAAAAGGACGAGACGCTACAGCACCCGCGGTGCGTATTCCAGTTGCTGAAGCGTCATTTTTCGCGGTACACGCCGGAGATGGTGGAGCGGTTTTGCGGAGTCGATAAGGAAGCGTTTTTGCACGCGGCGAAGACGTACTGTTCGGCGTCAGGGCCGGAGAAAACGGGCGCGATCTGCTACGCGGTCGGATGGACACAGCACTCGACCGGAGTCCAGATCATTCGAACGGCGGCGATTTTACAGTTGCTGCTAGGGAATATGGGGCGTCCGGGCGGTGGGGTTCTGGCGTTGCGCGGGCATGCGTCGATTCAGGGATCGACGGATGTGCCGACGCTGTACGACATTTTGCCGGGATATTTGAGCATGCCGCACTTTGGCGAAGAGTCGTTGTCGCTGGATGTCTTTATCCAGAAGTGCGGATCGAAGACGGGATGGTGGAGCAACTTCGACAAATATATTGTGAGCTTGTTGAAGGCATATTACGGCGAGGCAGCGACGAAAGAGAACGAGTTTGGATTCCACTGGCTGCCGCGCGTGACGGGCGACCATTCGCATCAGGGCTATTGGCTCGACATGATGGACGGAAAGATGGATGGGCTGTTTGTGATGGGACAGAACCCGGCGGTGGCGGCGCCGAATTCGGGGCTTGAGCGGCGCGCGATGGCGAAGCTGAAGTGGATGGTTGTGCGGGAGATGGTGGAGACGGAGACTGCGTCGTTCTGGTATGAATCGCCGGAAGTGAAGAGCGGGGAATTGAAGACGGAGGAGATTGGGACGGAAGTGTTTTTGCTGCCAGCGGCGGGACATGCAGAGAAGGCAGGAACGTTCACGAATACGCAGCGGTTGCTGCAATGGCGGAACAAAGCGGTTGAGCCGCCGGACGATGCGCGCAGCGAGAACTGGTTTACGTTTCATCTGGGCAGGCTGCTGAAAGAGAAAGTGAAGAATGATACGCGGCCGCGGAACGATGGATTGCGCGCGCTGACGTGGGATTATCCGACCGAGGGCAAAGAAGTTGAGCCGATTCCGGAAGAGATTTTGAAAGAGATGAACGGGTGGAAGACGGAGACGAAGGAACTGGTTTCGGGATTTACGGATTTGAAGGCGGATGGCAGTACAGTTTGCGGATGCTGGATTTACAGCGGCGTGTTTCCAAAGGAGGGGCAGAACAGATCGAACGAGCGCGACTCGAAGGATTTTTACGGGCATGGGTGGGGTTGGGCGTGGCCGTCGGATCGGCGCGTGCTTTATAACCGCGCGTCGGCGAAGCCGGATGGAACTCCGTGGAGTGAGCGGAAGAAATTAGTTTGGTGGGACGCGGAGCAGAAGAAGTGGAACGGCAACGATGTGCCGGATTTTGTGGCGACGAAGGCGCCGGATTATGTGCCGCCTGTCGGTGCCGTAGGGGATGACGCTTTGGCGGGTGATAAGCCGTTCATTTTGCATCCGGATGGGCTGGGGTGGATTTGGGCGCCAACGGGAGTTGTCGATGGGCCGCTGCCGGCGCACTACGAGCCGCTGGAGTCGCCGGTGCGCAATGCCATGTATCCGGCGGTGCAGAATAATCCGCTGGCGGACAGGAAGAAGCGAGAGCTGAACGAGTATGCGACGTCGCCGGATGCGAAGTTTCCGTACATTTTGACGACGTATCGATTGACGGAACACCACACGGCGGGAGGGATGTCGCGAACGTTGTCGCATTTGGCGGAGTTGCAGCCGGAGATGTTTGCGGAGATTTCAGTGGAGCTGGCGGAGGAGTTGTCGATCGTGCCGGGGGAGTGGATTACGGTGTCGACGGCGCGCGGGGCGATTGAGGCGCATGCGCTGGTGACGCCACGGATGCAGACGCTGGTGATCGATGGTAGGCCGATGCAGCAGGTGGGGCTGCCATTTCACTGGGGGTATTCGGGATTGGTGAAGGGCGACATCGGGAATGATCTGGTGGCGATTTCGGAAGAGCCGAACGTGCGGATCATGGAGACGAAGGGGATTTTGTGCAATGTGAAGCGCGGGCGGGCGCATGGGAACCGCGGCTCGGCTGACGGTGCGAGTAAATCGGCGACGCAGCGGAATTCGAAAGGCGCGAACTGATGCCGACGACTGCATTTCTGACGGACGCGACGATTTGTATTGGGTGCAAGGCGTGCGAAGTCGCGTGCAAGGAATGGAATGAGGTGCCGGAGGACGGGTATCTCTGGACCGGACTGTCGTACGACAACACGAAGGCGCTGGGGGCTTCGACGTGGCGGCATGTCTTGTTTTTGGAGCAGCCAGTGGCGTCCGGACCGCATCTGGCGGATACCGACAATCCGTTTCGGTGGGTGTTTTTTTCGGATGTGTGCAAACACTGTGTGCACTCGGGGTGCCTTGAGGCGTGCCCGACCGGCTCGATTGTTCGAACGGAATTCGGCGGTGTGTTTGTGCAGAAGGATATTTGCAACGGGTGCGGGTATTGCGTGGTGTCGTGTCCGTTCGGCGTGATCGACAAGCGGTTTCACGACGACGGGCGCGCGTTTAAATGTACGTTTTGTTATGACCGGCAAAAAGTTGGGCTGATGCCGGCTTGCGCGACGGCTTGTCCGACGCAGTCGATTCAATTTGGGGAACTGGACGAACTGAGAGAGCGCGGGAAGAATCGCGTGGCGGAGTTGAAGGCGCGCGGGTACGGCGATGCGCAGCTTTACAATCCGACCGAGACGAGCGTTGGTGGGATTCATTCGATGTCGGTGATTCTGGGCGAGCCGGAGGCGTACAACTTGCCGCCGGCGCCGGAAGTGCCGACTTCGTATTTGAAGAGTGCGTGGACGTCGGCGCTTGTGTCGGCGGCGATTTTGATGGCGATTGTGTTGGCGGCGTTTGCGATACGGCTTTAAAGAGAATTCACCACAGAGGGCGCAGAGTTCGCAGAGAAGATTGAAGACGTAATGTCGACTGTTTCCAATTCCAGAACGAAACCGAAGGCGACGGAAGAGCGGCTCGAGGAGATTCGCGAGTCGGCTCGGCGAGAGGCGCCGCCTCCGCCGCCGGATATTGCGTTGAACATCGCGACGGGTGCGTTGAAGCCTGAGCAGACGGGATATTACGGGCTGCCGCTGTTGAAGCCGCCGACTTGGACTTGGGAAGTGCCGCTGTATTTTTTTCTGGGCGGGATTTCGGGGATGTCGGCGTGTATTGCGTTCGCAGCACTGGTTTTTGGGGCGCCGACAAATCTTATTCGATTTGCGTTGTGGATGGGATTGATCGGTGCGTCGATTTGTCCGGCGCTGTTGATCGCGGATCTTGGGCGGCCGCTGCGATTCCTGAATATGTTGCGGGTCTTTAAGTGGCAATCGGCGATGTCGATGGGGTCGTGGATTCTGGTGGGATTTTCGGGATGCGTGTTTGTGGCGGTGGTGGGGATTGAGCTCGTTGCGCGGGGATACACGTACCCAGTTGTGACGGTAGCGCTATGGGGCGGCGCGGCTGCCGCGGCGTTGACGGGATTGCTGCTCGCGAGTTACACGGGCGTGTTGCTTGGCGCGACGGCGAATCCAGTTTGGAATCAGAATCGGAAATTGTTGCCGGCGCACTTTTTGACTTCGGGATTGGGCGGGGCGGTTGGAATTCTGGAGCTGGCAGGATTTTTGGTTCCGGCGACGCAGATACTTGGATTTGTGACGTCGGGAATTGAGACGGGCATCGAGATTTTGCTGACGGTGCGGAAGGGCGTCGCTGACAAGCCGTTGCATCATGGCGTGTCGGGCCGGACTTTGCGCGTGGCAGGGATGCTTGAGGGGCCGGTGGCGCTGTTGATTCGCGCGATCTGGCATGCGGAGCCTTGGGGGCGGTATGCGGCGGCGAGTTGTTTTTTGCTGGGAGCGCTGATGAGCCGGTATGCCTGGATTTGGGCGGGGCGGGAGTCATCGCATGATGCGGCGACGTTGTTTGCGTTGGAACGCGGGAAAAAGGCCTGACTGGTCGCTGCGAGGCCGTGCGCACGCGCGGCTTGCTGTAAACCCCATCAAATGAAAAATTTACGATACATCCGGCAACGGCTGTGCATCGTATCTATATAATGTAGGGAAGTTCAGGCCACATTGCGGCGGTTCTGAAGAGGCGCGACTCGTATGCTGTTGTATCTTTTGGCGTTTGTTGGCGGCGTTTTGACGATAGCCAGCCCGTGTATTTTGCCGGTCCTGCCCTTTGTGTTTTCGCGATCCGATCAGCCGTTTCGGCGCAGTGGGTTGCCGCTCCTGGCGGGGATGTCGGCGACGTTTGCTGTGGTCGCTGGAGTGGCGACGTATGCGGGCGCGTGGGTTGTGCGCGCGAATCAGATTGGAAGATGGATCGCGGTTGTTGTGTTTGGCGTGTTGGGACTCGCGCTGTTATTGCCGAATCTGGCGGAATATTTGAGCCGGCCGTTTGTGCGGCTGGGCGGGCATGTTCAGGGGCAGAACTCGGAACAGGCGCCGGGCATTGGGAGGTCGTTGCTGCTTGGTGTGTCTACGGGATTGTTGTGGGCTCCGTGTGCGGGACCGATTCTAGGATTAATTTTGGCGGGGGCGGCTTTGCAAGGACCGAGTGCGCATACGACGTTTTTGTTGCTGGCGTTTGCTGCGGGGGCGGCGACTTCGCTTGCGCTCGCGCTGCTGGCGGGGAATAAGGTGTTCGCGGCGATGAAGCGATCGTTGGGTGCGGAGGAGTGGATTCGACGCGGGCTCGGCGCGGCGGTGTTGGTTGGAGTTGTGGCGATTTCGTTTGGGTGGGATACGGGCGTGTTGCGGCGGCTGTCGCTGACGAGCACATCGGGGATTGAGCAGAAGCTGGTTGACCGATTTCATCCGGTGGCGTACGCGAAGATGGATGGCGGCGACTCGGGCAACGCGGAAGCTGCGGCGCCGGCGATTGATTTGAAACGCGAAGGGCCGATGCCGAGCCTCGATGGCGCGGTGAAGTGGTTGAACTCGGCTCCGCTTTCGACGAAACAGCTCAAGGGCAAAGTGGTGGTGATCGATTTTTGGACGTACTCCTGTATCAATTGCTTGCGAGCGATTCCGTACGTCGAGGCGTGGTGGGAGAAATATAAGGACGACGGGCTAGTTGTGATCGGCGTGCATACGCCGGAGTTTGCGTTTGAAAAGGACGCCGCGAATGTGCAGAAGTCGCTGGGCGATTTGAAGATTACGTATCCGGTGGCAGTGGATAGCAATTACGCGATCTGGAATGCGTTTCACAATCAATATTGGCCGGCGCACTATTTCATCGATGCTGAGGGGCAGATTCGGTATCACCACTTTGGCGAAGGGCAGTACGACGAGTCGGAAAAAGTGATTCAGGAGTTGCTGAAAGAGAAGGGTGCGAGCCTGAAGAATGCGGGGCTGGTGGAAGTGAATGGGATCGGGGCCCAGGCTGCGCCGGATTCGCGCGATGTGGCGTCGCCTGAAACTTACATCGGATACGAGCGGCAGCAGCACTATGCTTCGCCGGAGGCGATCAAGCAGGACAAGGCGCAGAACTACAGTGCGCCGGTGCGGCCGACGGTCAATCAATGGGGGCTTGTCGGCAGTTGGAATGTGAGCGGCGAGCACGCGACTTTGAATGCCGCGCCAGGCAAAGTTATTTTTCGATTTCACGCGCGCGATTTGCATTTTGTCCTGGGGCCGGGGAAGAACGGGAAGCCGGTGCGATTTCGCGTGAAGATCGATGGGACTGCGCCGGGTGGGGATCATGGCGTTGATACGGATGAGAGCGGCGCGGGGGAAGTGAAAGAGTATCGGCTGTATCAGTTGATCCGGCAAAAAGGCGCCGTGGAAGATCGGACGTTTGAGATTGAGTTTCTTGATCCCGGCGTGCAAGCGTTTGCGTTCACATTTGGATGAGGTTCGGAAGAGAGGCTGACATGCGTTCTGCGAAAGAAACGGAAAATCATTTGATGCCGGAGAGCGGCTTGTTTGGTCGACGATCATTTTTGGTTGGCGCTGGAGCTGCGACGGCAGGTGCGATGTTCGTGTGGGCATTCGGCCGAAATTTGCTTTTTGTTGAAGCTGCTCCTGCACCGGCGGGCGCGGCCCAGCCGGTTACGATTATTGGGTTCAAAGACGACGGAACGCGCACGACGAAGGAAAGCGTCGCTCGCGTGGTGAAGACGGACGACGAATGGCGAAAACAGCTTTCGCCATTGGCGTTCGAAGTTACGCGTCGCGCAGCGACAGAGCGGCCGTTTACCGGCGATCTCTTGAATGTCCATGACAAGGGCGTGTTTCGTTGCATCTGCTGCGACAATGCTCTATTTGATTCGTCGACGAAATTCGAATCGGGCACCGGCTGGCCGAGTTTTTATCAGCCGATCGCGAAAGAGAACATCATCGAGTCGGTGGACATGAGTTTGGGGATGACGCGAACGGCAGTGTCGTGCCGGCTGTGTGAAGCGCACCTTGGACATGTGTTTGATGACGGCCCGAAACCCACGGGACTGCGCTACTGCATGAATTCTGTTTCGATGCGATTCGCGAAGGCGAGCGCATAAAAGCGCCCCGTTTCCGGCGCGCGTTCGCATGCTAGTCTAGGGGCATGAACACACTTGAAGACAGCCGCGCCGCGGCGCTGCTGCAAGCCCAAGAGAAAGCGAACGAACTTTTCCACGCCGTCGAGTCCAAAGGACTCATCCGACCCGGTATTTCTGAAACCAAATTGAATCAAGAAGTCTACGATCTCGCGAATCAGATGTATGGCATCTCAACGTATTGGCACAAACGGATTGTGCGAGCGGGACGGAATACGCTCGCGCCATACGACGAGAATCCGCCGGACCTGATTGTCGGCGAAGACGATATTTTGTTTCTCGATCTCGGGCCCGTGTTTGAGGAATGGGAAGCGGATTTCGGGCGCACGTTCGTCGTGGGTTCCGATCCGGTGAAGCTGAAGCTTCGCGATGACATTGAACGCGCGTTTGCGGACGGGAAGCAATACTTCAAGAGCCATCCGGACGTCAAGGCGGATGAATTGTATCGCTACGCGCATCAGCTGGCCGCGAAGTACGGCTGGGAATATGGCGGACCGATCGCCGGGCATTTGATCGGGCACTTTCCGCACGAGCGGATTCCCGGAGATAAAGTTTCGCTGTATGTTCATCCGGACAATCCGATTCGCATGCGCGGCGTCGGTGAAGATGGCCAGGAACGGCACTGGATTCTCGAGATCCACTTTGTGGATCGCGCGCGCCAAATTGGCGGTTTCTACGAAGAACTCCTGACGGTAGGCTGAGAGGCCAACCCTGACCGCGAAAGCCCCACGTCGCGCTTTCGCCGAAGTGCATTTCTGCGGTCGCTATGAAAAACGTCACAGTCGAATCTCGTCCCGCTGCGTGGAAGACCCTGCTGGCCTTCGGCATCATTTATTTTGTGTGGGGCTCGACGTTTCTCGCGATTCGCGTTGGCGTGCACGAAGTTCCGCCGCTGCTGTTTGCGGCGATGCGATTTGGAACGGCGGGAGCGGCGCTGCTTGCTTGGACCATCGCAAAACGCGAGCGGATGCCGGCGGGAAAGCAATGGCTCACGCTCACGCTGCTGGCGGCGATGATTTTCTTGTGCGATTACGGGCTGCTGTTTTGGGCGGAGCAGCGCGTGCCATCGGGAATTGCGGCGGTGATGCTGGCGACGATTCCGGCATTCATGGCGCTGTCGGAGATTATTTTTCTACGGACGCAGAAGCTGACGGTGCGGCTCGCGGTCGCGTTGTTGATCGGGATCGGCGGCGTGGCGGTGCTGATGAGCCGGTCGCTGAATCTGGGTGGCGCACCGATTGAGCGGAAGGGCGCGATGGCTTTGCTTGTAGCGTCGATCACTTGGTCGATCGCGTCAGCATTGCCGAAGCTGATGCCGGTACCCGACTCGAAGTCGGTAAGCTCCGCGATGCAAATGTTGGTCGGCGGAGTCATGCTGTTGGTTGTGGCGGGTGGCACTGGAGAGTTTGCGCGGTTTCATCCGGCCGCCGTTTCTCACGGGGTCTGGTGGGCGCTGATTTATCTGATTGCCGCCGGTTCGATCATCGGTTTCACGGCGTATGTCTGGCTGCTGCATCATGAATCGCCCACGAAAGTTGGGACGTATGCTTACGTTAACCCTGTCGTGGCAGTTCTGGTCGGATATTTCTTTGGCGGAGAAGCGCTTGATGCGCGAATCATTGTTGGCGCGGCTTTCGTGCTGGTCAGCGTGATTGTGATCACGACATCGAAAACGAAGAGGCCGGAGACGGTTCCTGCTGTGACTGCGAGAGACGCTGCGTAGCTTCGAGTCACCCTCAAAGAGGTGTCCCCTTAGCCTGTTTTGGTTGCACTTCGTATTGCAAACGTGGATGGCACCCAATAGAATCCGCAGCCTTAGAGGGGCATGCCATGAACAAAATTCTTCTCGGTGCGATCGTCGGGGCAGGTCTGGGAGCAATCGATGGAGCGACGGCGTGGTTCACGCCGGAAGTGAGGCCCGCGATCGTTGGGATCATTATCGGGGGAGCGATCAAGAGCATCGTCGCCGGCGCAGTCATCGGCGCGTTTGCGCGCAAGGTGAACTCGCTCGGGGCCTGCGTTTTGTTTGGGCTGGCTATAGGGGCTGTGCTCGCGTTTATTGTGGCGCAGCTCCAGCACGCGCACTATTTGGCGATCATCGTGCCGGGCAGCATCGTCGGCTTGATTCTTGGTTTTGTGACGCAGAAGTACGACGCGGCTCCAGCGACTGCGACAGCTCGTTGAATCGAATTTGATTCTGTTAACTGTGTGTATTTTAGCTCGGCTGAAAGCGGTTCTTGCTGATTCCGAGGCTCGCCATTTTTGATTCCAGCGTCTGACGCGGAATGCCCAGTTTAGCCGCCGCGCCGAGCGGGCCCGATATGCGGCCGTTGCTCGCACGCAGAGCGTCCTCGATGAGGCTTCGCTCCTGCTCGGAGTCGAGCCGGCCCAGTCTGCGAACGGGTGATGCGCTGGAGGATTGGGCTTCCTGCTGCGGCGACTGGCGCAGCCAACTTTCATCGACCGAAAATGTTTCGCCGTCGCACAGTAATACCGCGCGCTCAACAACGTTTTGCAGTTCACGAATGTTTCCAGGCCAGTCGTACGCCGCGAACAAGTCCAGCGTTCGTTTCTGGATGTTCCGGATTTTTTTGCCGGCGCGCTTTCCGTAGCGATCGATCAGGTATTCGACGAGCAGCGGAATGTCGTCGGCGCGTTCGCGCAGGGAAGGGATCTGGATCGGGAAGACGTTGAGGCGATAGAACAAGTCGGATCGGAACGTCCCTGCGGCGACCGCGGCTTTGAGGCTTCGATTGGTCGCCGCCAGAATTCGAACGTCGATGGCGATGGGCTGGTTGCTGCCGAGGCGTTCGAACTCCCGTTCCTGCAAAACGCGCAACAGGGAAACCTGAATTTCCGCGGGAAGTTCGCCGATTTCGTCGAGAAAAATCGTTCCGCCATCGGCCGCTTCGAATCTTCCGAGGCGCCGCTGAAACGCGCCGCTAAATGCGCCTTTTTCGTGACCGAAGAGTTCGGACGAGATGAGCGACGCCGGAATCGTTGCGCAATTCACGCGGATGAATGCACGGCGTCCGCGGCCTGACTGCTTGTGGATGGCGCGAGCGATGAGTTCTTTGCCCGTTCCGGTCTCGCCCAAAATCAAGACGGTTGAATCCGTCGGCGCGACGCGGCCGACGTCCGACAGCACGCGGAGCAACTTTTGAGACGAGCCGACGATCTCTTCAAACATCGACGAGCGATCGACTTCTTCGCGTAGGGCCAGGTTTTCGTTTTCGGTCCGTTGTGCAGCGAGCTTGACTTCTTCGATATCGCTTTGCGCCACGTACCAACGCACGATATTTCCTTTTTCGTCGTGCATCGGATTGAAGCGGCTGACGAACCACCGATACGTGCCGTCTTTCCGGCGCCGGCGAACTTCGAGTTCAAAAGGGGCTTCTCCCACCAAGCCTTTGTTTCGCTCGGTCAGGTAACGATCGATGTCTTCGGAATGGACGATGCGTTCGGGGACACCGTTGCCGAGCCAATCGTCCATGGTCAGGCCGTAATAGTCGAGCACGACACGGCTGG
>Ga0210393_10002782_pt1 | contig 14253 bp, 17 predicted proteins | sample IncBWC27OmetaG_FD_160068 | JGI IMG/M metagenome (GOLD analysis project Ga0210393, IMG submission 160068) | Forest soil microbial communities from Barre Woods Harvard Forest LTER site, Petersham, Massachusetts, United States - Inc-BW-C-27-O ... | reverse complement strand
CGGTGGTCGCAACCGTAGCTGGTGAAAGTGTTTCCGCTGCGTGTCAACATCAACCAGTAGGGTGGGGCCGATCCTCCTAGAGATTCGTAAGAACTCGTCGCTCCAGTGCTAGTGCGCTGCGTCATCCAGACACCCGACGAGTACTCAAACGCGAACGCATGGTTGGCGCCGGGGTTTAGCGTTTCGCGAATCATCAGCCCGGCTTGTGCAGCGGAGCTGCCTTGGACACTGAGCACTTGCGCTACGATCGTTCCGTTACCTGAAAGTGGCTGGTAGTCGAAATGGATTTCATCCGTGGCGGTCGAGAAGGTACCTTGCCCTGCTCCGCTTACTGTGTACGTACCGTTTGAAAACTGTCCAGATCCAGCCAGTCCTACCGAGCCGATATCTTGATCGGACCACGCCGCAGGCAGCGGCGTAACCGTAAAAGTAGAGCTGTTGGCCGCCTGCCCGTTCACCGTGACTGACAAGGGACCAGAAGATGCTCCACTCGGCACGAGCACCTGGACCACTGTGTCGGTCCAACCTACTGATGTTGCATTCGTTCCGTTGAGCGACACGGTGCTGCTGCCTTGCGCTGTGCCAAACCCCGTTCCCATGACCGTCAGCAATGTTCCCACCGGCCCTGAACTAGGAGCCAAGTTCGTAATCGTTGGTGCTTGCGCCTGAACTTCGGCGCAACAGAAAAGTAAGAGCGAGACGACTGAAATCACAGCAGTCTTGCCTCTCAGCAGCATGCCAAGCCTCCGAATCCACACGTCAAGCCGACCAAGAACTGGTAGGTTCTAAATACTCGCATCCGCAGGATGGGCTACGGATTGCCGTATGAAATAGTGAGTGCGTCAACCCCGTTCGCACGTGACGAGCTCAATCCGTGCCCAAAGCTGTCGTAGGTATGCGACTCAAGAGTCTTGCTCTGCGAGTCGGTGACGGACGAGATGAAAGAATTAGTGTCGTAGGAAAACGACAGCGTGGAAGAGTCGGGATTCGTAACTTGGATCAACCGCCCTTGAGCGTCGTAAGCGTACGAAAGTGTAACCCCAAAGTCGGAGGTAACGGATGTCACCAGATAACTGGATCCGTTCGCATAGGAAAAGTACAAATGTCGCGAAGCTGGATCTGTGACTGTGACGAGGCGATCGATTGAATCGTATGAGAGGCTAGTCGTGTTCCCATTTCGATCGATGATCGCGATTAGATTTCCGCTGGTGATATCAAAATTTCTTTTCTCGCCATTTGTAAAGTACAGTGTCCAGTAAGTGATGAAGTTGACAGACCCTGCACCGCCATTCGCCGGCGCCGCCAGTGACATCACGACGTTGCCATTCTGTATCCCGGCGAACCCAAAAGACCAGAAACTTCCATCCCCGCGTGCGTACTTCAAATAATTGTCAGTGCCCACAAACAGCCGCTCTTCATAAGTTGAACGCCAGTTGGGTCCAAATAACCCGACCCGAACCGCCGCCTGGCTTGCGGGCCACAGGCTGTTCCAGGTCCTTACGAGCGTCAGCCCTCCCCCCAATCCTGGGAGGCTGACGTCGCTCTCTCTGATGAATGTGTTTCCGCTTGCCAACGATATCGGTAAACCGGCTAGGGCTTGCAGTAAAGCACAAGTTGGGCAGGTCTCGGACGCTGCAGCGGGCGGAGGGCAATTCGCATTCATTACAGAGCAGATGCTCAGGAATGGGCCTTCTGTTATGCAATCAAACATCCCAGGAATAGGAATCGGTTGGCCTAAGAGCAATCCGTTCCCAACCTGACTTACGCAGGGGTTGGATTGCGCCTTCACAGGTGGACTGACGGTGGATCGTAATCCCGCTAAGATCAACATTCCCACGATTACCTTTTTCATCGCGCATACCTCCACGAGTCCCAGCCGTTTTTGACTGAGATTTCGGTTGAACGATCTCAAATTAAATCGTTCGAGAATACTGCGCCTTTTATATGACGCGTTGAATTATGTCAAGTGAATACCGTAGTTATTCTTTGAATGTCGCGTGATTATTCTATAAGCGAAGCCGAACACTTGGCGGCCAATACGCTTTGTTGGGTGCTCCGTTTGACATCCTGCACAGCGAAGCGGGTCAGACTCGCGAGTAGAATTGCCGGATTGTTTCTCGATCCGGACAATCTTGGATGCCGCGACAAAATCGTTCGCTTCTACTACAGGAGTCGTTCGCTGTCTAGGCGCTCTGGACACGTGGAGTTGCGATGCCCCGAAGATGCACTGCTGAGATTCGGTTAGGACGGACGTGAGGTTCGTTGATCGTGGACGTCGGAAACCAGTTTAGATCGCAGACTAGAAATCCTGCTTTGCAAGCTCGCGAGATAACTCCAAAGGCTCCATCGCTTCGTTTCATTTTTGTTTGTTTACAACAACTTGGGGCATCTGCTTTTCGCTCGACAGCTAACCTCAAGGACCAAAACAGATTGGGTTTTGACACAGTTTTGACACAGGAGCATGGGGTGAACCCCTGCCCGCCGGTAGCTCCACCACTTCTCGTTGTGCAACCATTTCGCTGCAACAACGCCTACCTTTGCGATTCCTGTTTCCGAATCAGACTGAGCGAAAGAAGGACGTGAAAGACTCTGTCAGTCAGCGGTTTGCTAAGATAGCGTTTCTCCATCAGGCCATGCGAGATCCTGTTCCTTAAGTTCTGGCCACGCGGGTCATTCAATAATGTCTGGAGATACAGGACTACATCCACACTCAGGACTGTTTTGACGGTCGCGTCATCGAGCACGTCATTCAGGTTCTTTGCTTGCATCACGCCCTTCGACGACCGCATCGGTTTGTTCGTGGGAAGCCCTAATAACCCGAGCAGGGCCCGCAGCGCCGCTTCAATCCGCGGTATCAGGATATGGATTGCCTTGACATGATCGCCGGCGAGATATGCCTCAATTCCTTCGACTAAGAGACTCTCCCCTTCTTCAACGAAGACCGGTGATTCTTGGAGTAGAGACACGATTTGTTTTGCATCGGGCTTGTAGATCTCGCGAGTCTTATCGAGCGCTGTCGTCAGGAACAGGGACTCCATTTCAATCATCTGGGCAAGTTGCATAATCAGCCGGCCATCCGGGTCAGTTTCGACGGAGCCTGCTTGAGCTGCTATATGACCATCCGTGATTTTTTGAACTCCGATCATCGATATCAATGGCGCTTGTGTCATCATTTGTTCCATGAAGCCTCGCGCCGCTGTCGCCTTGGTCACGAATCTCCCGGCAATTCTTCGGTAGGCCAGCTCCAGACTGTCTGCCGTGATGCCGGCGAGAAATTTGCCCATCTCAGCCGCTGGCACTTCGACGCGCGCTGAAAGCTGTTTCATTTCTTGGTGCGCTCGTTTGCCCTTCTTTTCGGAAGCGACTTGGACGCGTTCGGCGTCCTCTTTCATTCCGGCATTCCGATAGGCCGCACATACCGGCTGTAACCAACCGACAGCCAAGGTTGGAGACGCCTCCTCGGCCAGTTTCTCAAACGCCATTCCATAAGTTCGGATGACTCGTGGGATTTCCTCTCTCGCTCCTGACTTTTGATAAATCCCCGCTAGGCGTTCCGCCGCCGCTTGCGCGCCCCAAGGATTGAACGCTTTCGGGGCCGTCCGATCGGTCGATTTTCGTAGGATCTCCTCGAGTGATTGGATGATTCGTTTTCGCTGTTCTTCCGTTAGAGTGATCTTTTTATTGTCCAATAGGTTGTCGAAAAGAAATGGCCACGAACCAGCCAACTCCGGCTTAGCTACTCGCTCGTAGAGAGCGAACATGGCGTCTACGACCCCTAGTGTTCGTTCCTCATCTCCGATGCTGATTGCGAGTTCCAAAGCTCTTTCTAGGTAATGGATTGGCTGAACGAGGATCTTGTACGACAACTTCGCAGCCTCTACGTAGGCATCGACTGCGGCCTTCGCGAACGAAACGTCTGGTTTTTGGTTGGCGACCACACGCGAGAAATCCCATACCAGATCGGAATAACGCGCTCGAAGAATCGGATGTTTGGTTCCGTCCCTACGCCGTTTCCAGTATTCAATCGTGTCTGCGTTTGCCTCCGCGATATCGGGAGAATAGAAAGGCGTTCCATCATCTCTCGTCGCGCTCATCATAGGACCGTATCTCGTGCCCCAGACGCTCGCCTCCCTATCAGCTCGCCGATAGAAACTCATTGCCGCTGATTCAGCCCACCAAGTGTCACGGTCAACTTGACTGGAAGGTGGTATTTCGGCAGGCAACGGGCGCAAGGCATCGGTGACCGCCACCTCCCAGAAGGTTTCTGTGGCGGAATCGAACTTGTCCAATACGCTGTGAACGGCCTCTTGCAATTTGCCACGCATAAATAGAATTGGTTTCTTTCAGTCGCCGTGCGCTACTGCCAACGGCACTCACGAAGCTCGAGGAGATTATCTTTCTTCGTCTCGTCCGCCGTCGTCGCAATGATGTCGTGGCCGTTGCTGCAATGCGGGCACCTTCGAACGATGACGCTCGCTTCCGAGCCGTCGGATCCCCTGACATAGTAACTATCGCCGGAAACCGACTTGATATTCCGGATTACCGTCGCCACGTCCAGTTTCTCGGACGCCTTGTCGGCATCTGTTCCAACTCCGACATGCGTAATGCGGTGGTACTTGTCCTGGTGAGTCGGGAGCTTCGTGATGCAAACAATACGACGATTCGCCATCGCTTCCTCCTATTTCCGCCGCCGCAAATATTCGCTGAGCGACGACGCGCTTACCTCGTCAAGAAACGTGTCCAACCTCATGTCGCTCCGCATTCCTTCGGCAAAGTCCGGACCGTACTCGTGCCGCAGCGTACCCACAAGAGTGTCGCCGCGCTTGCGGCGGATGCTTCCGTCCTCGTCACGACACCGCCCGTCCAGACCTTCCTCACACCGGTCGCTCATCTCACTCCTCCCAAATCGTCTAAACCTAGAGCCAGGGCAAGCCTTTCGGGGTCCGCGCATCCGCGGCCAAATGGCTGTAAAAACCAAGGGAAATCAGGTGAATCGCGGCCCGCGTCTCCGCTGGTATTTGTGTATTCCGCGAAACATAATGATTCGCGTGCGCCAGCAACGCCGTAGCAGCATAGCTGTGAAAAAAACGACGGTGATTCGGATGGAGCGCCGGCTCGAGCAGGTCCGGGAGCAACCCACCGATCATGCCCACGCCCGCCGCAAGAAACACCTCCCCGACTTGAACCGGCCGGTCAACTAGCTTGCAGTACAACAACCAGCCAACAGCCCCTACACCTACGCCAATCAACGCATGCTGCTTTGCATTCGCCATCTTTTGATCCCCTTTTATCTGACCGCCACCACGGCGCAGCTCCAGTTGAGCTGGCTTTCGCCTTTGGCCCGATTGTTCTGCCACTGCAGCGGCTGAAGATTCCAAATGTCATCCGACCCGCCCTGCGAGACCGGCAGAATGTGGTCGATCTCCCAGCCCTTTCCGTTCGGCGTAGTATCTCCATACGCATTCCGCTCGATCCACGCTCCGCAGCGGTCTTTCCGAAAGAGACGGCCGTCCACGCCAGGAACGATGAAACCCTTCTCCCACACAGCTTGAAGGGTCCAGGGATCGAACGCCGTCCCGGTCCGGCTGGAGCTTTCACGCCTTCGATTGGTCAGCATCGGGCACTCCTAACGTGCGAATATATTCGTTATAACGAATATCCACAGGTCTTGCAAGTCTTTTGTTTACGAATCTTCTCGCCCCTGATATGCTCCGCTCGTAACCAGCCTCTACCCTGGGGGTGGCATGGCCACTGTTGGCGAACGCATTAAAGAAGTCCGTGAGGCTAGGAACTGGACACAGGAAAAGCTGTCGGATGTTTCGGGTATCAGCAAAAGCTTTCTGAGCGAGGTCGAAAACAGGGGCAAAAACATCGGTTTGGATATGCTTCTCAGGATTGCTCAAGCTCTCGGCACCACCGTTCAGTATTTAGCGACAGGCGAAGGCGAAGAGCCTATCGTTCGGAAGCCGATTATGATTCCGGTTGAGCTCTCGCAGGCTGCGGAAGAACTTCACCTCAGCCACCAAGAAACGCTTGATCTGCTGGGAGCTTACAACTCGGTGGTCGCCCGCAGAAGCAAGCAGTCTAAGGGAGTCGCGTCCGTGGACGATTGGAAGGAATTGCACAACGCGCTGAAGAATGTTCTGAAAAAAACCTACGGATGAGCCGCCTCGACTCCAAACCGCAAATCGGCAAGCTGGCCAACGATCTCGGCTTGAGTGGGGCGGGAAAACCCGTCGCCGAGATAGTCGATTACGTCCGGCGCAGAGTCCGCAAAGTCGTAAAGACCTATAAGTGCGAAACTCTCGCCGAGCTGTTGAACGCTGCGACGCACGACGCCAAAACCGTTTTCCGCGAAGTCCATTGCGACGCGGATCTGGACCCAATCATCGCGGAGTTCGTCCCGCAGGGCGAGACCATCTTCGCGAATCTCCGCAATGAATTGCGCGAACACGACTACGCCATTACCCTCAAGCGGCAGCACGCCGCCAAATTTGACTTGCCGTTCGTTTCCATCATCGATTGTCGTGGACCGAAAGTCTTCGCCTCCTACTTTACAAAGTGGCATGAGCTCGCTCACCTCTTCACCTTGACGCCGCAAATGCGGCTCGTGTTTCGCCGGACGCACGCCGCAGCGGTCCCTGATCCCGAAGAGTCCCTCATGGACGTCATCGCGGGAGAGATGGCGTTCTGGCCGGACTTCCTACACGCCGGTCGCGATCAAGAGATTTCGTTCGAGCTTATCGACCGCATACGCAAGGAATTCTGTTCGCAAGCCAGCTTGCAAGCTTCCATGATCGGCATCGTCAAGGGTCTGCCGAAACCGTGCATCCTGCTCACCGCGCAGCTCACCTTAAAGAAGAGCCAAAAACTCGGCGCAGCCCAACTAAGGTTCGCCAACCCCGCTGCACCGACGCCGCAATTGCGTGCCGTACGCGTCTCGGTGAATCGTGCCGCTCGCGAAGAAAACATTCTTATGCATGCCCATTGGCGCGTTCCCGAGCGGTCCGTAATCTATCGCGCTTTCGAGCAACGTACAGACTTCGAGGCTATCGAGAACCTCGATTGGTGGGCTACGAGCGATGGGAGCCAGCTTTCTTCGTGCAGAGTTTTGGCAAAAGCACGGTACTCACTCGGCTCGGTCACAGCCCTGCTTATCCCGCAACTGTAGCAGCAGGTCTCGCAGAGCCTTACGCCGGCTGGACCATTCTGTGCGTCGACACGACTCATCATTCTCTTCACCTGCCCGCCGTTTGCCTTTGATAGGGCATAACAGAATAGCGGTCCGTGCAAAGCGCCGCTAAAGGCGGGCGTTTCCGGACTTTCTTCCGGGCGCTCTTTTTGGCCCAGCAACCGAGTCCAGGCCGGGGCACGCCGAAAACGCTAACGACCACGGGCGTGGCCCTAACGGAGCACCTGCTCACCAGGCAGGTGCTCTCGCCGTGCTGCGGACGCTCGCCAGGCGCTCCCTTCAATAGGACCACCTGCTCGCTGAGTACGGGGTCACGCAAGCGACCGCGCGCGAGCGGACTAAAGCAAGTCTATCCTTAATATGTAGGAATAAATGTGACGCAAACCACGTCGCAAAACTACACCGGAAGGCAGTGGCCAACCGGGAAGTTATTGAAAAGTATGGTAGGCCCGTGCGGGCTCGAACCGCAGGCCTCCACCGAGTCAATTGTGTGGTCAGAAAGCTAAATCCCTTTGCCTGTCTTGCTTTTCCGTTTCTGACCAGCCCCAAAAGCGCCTGAAATTGGCTAGTTTTGGTGACGAATTGGTGACGAGTTTCGTTGGCGTAGTTGTGATGCCATCGGATCGCGACTGGAGGACCGCGCACAACCCTTCGGTTATCAGCCGAACCACCAACTTCATCAGAACTTGCCGGAGTTGGCCCTAATCGAAGGAAATCAGCAAGTTGCGGCTAGACCTGATGAATCACTTTCTCCTTCTTCATTCACCTTTCATTCGCATTTTGCCGGCATTCACCACCATTAGTATTACGTTTTTATGACGGCGCGCCCGCCTCGGGCGCGGAGGGGCGAGCCGTCTACGGGGTCTATCACAAGCGTCAAGCGACAATCGTTCGACACGCGCGAAAATTCAATGGGGAAAATGGGCCCGCCCTCTTGCCACGGCCCCTCTCGCGGAAGACCGCGTGGGTCCCAAATTAGCGATACCCAACCCAATATGACGATCTTCAAAGGCAGCACTTTGGACTCTCATGTTCCCCGGGCGAAATTGAGCCGCGTTCCCTAATAGATGCAGGATTTCCGGGCCTTATTAGCCGGGACCAAGGTTTATGGCGCGATTGAGAGCAAGCATCTCGTCAGTGTTGGACACTGCCGTCTTACTGTATTTTGCCCGGAACGCCGCGACGTACTCGCTGTCCTCACAAATACACAAGCCATTACCAGCTTTGAGAGCAGGCCGTGTGACATAGTTAGGGACAGCTCTCAAAATGTCGACGCGTGTGATGAGCGTGCCGTCTTCTTCACCTAGAAGTGATCGTCGGACGAGTGCCGCCGCCAAAAGTACACCAGCAAGTGCCGACTGGTGCGCTACAGGGACATGAAGTGCCTGTGGTGGTGTTCCAGCAGAGCCAAGCGGAATCAGGCCACCACCACAGACGCCCTCGACATAAAGATCTCGGACTGGCCGACCTTCGTACCTCAGCACATCCTCGACCGGGCGGTCGAGCCCCGCGGCTACGGACTCGATTAACTGGCGACTGACTCCCTTGCCGGTGTGCAGTAGAGTCCTAATCTCATTCAGCATTCCCGGCACACCCAAGGCACGGGCCACAAATTCGTCTTCATTGGGAATGCGACCAGACGGGAGATACAAACACGCTAGGCACGCACCGAGTCCATCAAAACGATCGTGTACAGAGATGCCTAAGTCGCCGGGCTGTGTCCAAGAATTCGCGATCCACTTGGGAAGTGACGCCTGGACGGCGCGTCGATCTGCGGCAGAGTCTAGCGCGACAAGAACATGGGGCCAGTCATACCCTGCCACACCTACGAACTCCGCCCACTTTTGCTGATGGGGCTGAGGCTTCAATGAGCCGCGTAGATGGCGCTCGGCTATCTCTATTTTTGTTTTGCGTTCGTCTGACCGTTCGGCGAGAACGTATCGCTGTAGATTGCTCAGCTCGAGTGTCTCGTGGTCAACGATGTGGAGAGTACCCGTAAGAGGGCTCAAAGCCAAGGCCCAAACTACTCCGTTGCCCACAGCTCCCAGCCCAACGAGAACTGCGTCGCCCGTCAGATTCCAGTTGCCATTCGGAATGTCCCCTGATGTCTTTTCTCTCTCACGCTTGAATGTTGAAAACAGGAGGTCCGCTGTAATCCTGTGCTGCCAATCAGGTATCAGAACGCGATTGAATAGATTCGCGACCGCGAAACACGAGGCCGCACCAGCACCAAACGGATTTTGCGATGAGCCGGTTGGTACGGTTTCTCGCGAGGACAGCAGTGCATCCCAGCCGTTACTTCCCGCGAAATAAGTATCATTAAATGTCGGTGCTTCCTTTCCGATCGAGATACCTATCGAAGCATTGTTGATGAACTCGATACGCGGGTTAATCGCGCGAGCAAGAGCCGCAAGGCGCTCACCTTCCTCCGAGACCTCCACTCTGAGCTCCAAACAGGGATAGAGCCGTGCCAGCAGTCGAACAACGAGATCAGCAAGGACCTTTCCCTCGTTCGACATTGCACCCTGGCGGCCGATCGCGACACCGACTCCGGTATGCTCAAGAGTCTTGCGGAACAGGTCCGCATCGAAACCGGCAATGACCTGAGCTGCCGCTATGGCCGCCCTTTCATGGTAGTCCGCAATGCTCATTCGATAACCTCAACGCAATGTCTTGGCTGCTCAATCCAGCCTTCAGATTCGAGGCGGTAAATCGCGGTGCCCTTTGTGAATAGACCGCGTCGGCAAAAATCAGGTGCGACGATCGAGAGACCACCCAGAGTTGCCACGATTGGATATGTATCGTCCGTTTCCGAATGATATGCCTCGGTGGGATGCGCATGCACCTGAACGGCTAAAACTTCACCGGCCTCATACAGCCAGACATTCAGCCGGTGGAGCTCTGGCCCCTCGACTCGGACGCAGAGGCCACTCGCCAATCGATAGGACGCCTGTTTCGGAACATGTGGAGTCCGGACCTGAAACAAATTTCCTTTCTGGCAACCACTCCAAAGCACAAACAGCTCGTAACCTTCAGATCCGGCCTGTCGCAGACTCTCCTCTGTCTTTTCTACGATTTTGGACGGCACCTGGAAATGATCGACATCGGCTAGCTTCACGCCGGCACATCTTTTTGGACGAAGCCGACAACTTGTGGAACCAGCGTGACCTGGTAATCCGAGATAGGTTGAACGCCATATCTCGTGATCGCGTCAAGCAAGCGAACGAGCCGTCCGGCGCCGCTTTTGCGGTGCAACTCCCAGGCGTCCCCGGAGTGACCCGGGTGGTCGTGGTACTCACGCACTCCCGCGACGCAAAGGAACGGGGTATCGTCAGGCCCATACCACTGCATAAGTGGTTGCTGCGCGACCATTCGTGCTTGCGCACCCGGTGGAAGCACGAGTCCAGGGATCTGTGGCATTCCCGCTTCGACGGAGCGCTTTAGAACCGTAGGAAGGTCCTTTGCTTTGTACGTTTCCCCGGTAAAAGGATGTACCAGTCGTACCGAAGGGGGCCGTAGGTCGTAATTCGAGTAATCGAACCGAACACCTGTAACGACAGCAGGCGGAGTAAGTTGAGGTGCCGCGAGTGCGACCAGGACCTCCGGATATTCGGCTTTGAGAAGCATCCAGCCCCGTCGACGGTACTCCGGTTCAAGCGCGCGGTACTCGGCGACCTCTCTGTCAAACTTCGGCCGAGACACCGCTGGATCCACGAATTGTGCTTCCGTGCTCACGGCTTTGAGCCGCCGACTCCGGCTTTAAGATTCAAGAACAACCGCACATCAGGTGGGAAATTGAAATCAATGATTTTCTGGTCCAAAGCGAGCAGAGCGCCCGCAGCGTCTCGGAGCTCCCAATTGTCCGGAGGCTGCCCCGCATTCCCAGTTTGCTGTAGGGCACGTTCGATAACCGTCCGAAGCGGAGCGTTTTTATTGGCACGCACGACCGTAGGTTGTCCGTTTACCACGATTGCAAGATCTATTTCATTGTCCGGCATAGTCAGCCCCCTTTATCCTTGACAAAGACTAATACACGCACTACACTGTGTCAAGTGAATTCAGCGCTTGCTCAGTCGATTGAGTTATGATGTGCGTGACCACCATTATGGCTACTACAGCCGCGACTCAACGTCCGATCGCATACCGGCCTAGCCGGCCACCCACAGCTGTCTACCCGGACCAACACCAGGTCGCAAGCTTTCGGGATATGCAATTCCCCCCCACCGAGTCAGGTCGGGAGCAAATCTTCATGATCAATTTGGAAGGAGCATTCTTCTCGCCCGGAGCCCTGGTTGAGATGATCGTTCCGCTCGCGCAGGCGATTCGCAGTGGAATTTACGGTCCCACTGTCTTGCTGGTGGTCACATCGGACAATGCAACTATCGAGTTTCTCGAAAGCTTGGCGCAACGGCACGATTTAGCGTTGTTCGTGTCCTCCTCGCCGAAAGAGCCCCTGAGACAGGCCCGGCCGATTGGATCCCTCACGCCGACCGAACAGGAGACGCTTGCTTTAGTCCGAAATAACGGCGGCGAGGTGACGAGTTCCAGAATAGCGAACCTCGCTGGCATCGAGCCAAACGCAGCTGTCAACCGTGTTGCGGGGCTCGTCAGAAAAGGATACGTCCATCGCGTGAGTCGCCCTCGTTCAGAAGGAGATACTTTCGTTGATCTGTTGTCGGCCGCGGAGGTCTCCTGGCAATCCCCTCTGCGTAGTGGGCAACCTATCCCGTCCGCTCACGGAGAGTTCAAAATTCCCGAGGATATCCGGGAAAGCGTCGTCAAGCTGGCAGCAATGCAGGGATCGAAGCCAGCGGACGTCTTAGTTCGGGCATGGAGCGAGTTCTTGACACGCCATCGCGAGCTCCTCGACACCGATTCGAAGGAAGTTGGAAGGATGATCCGGGAAGGCGACACAGCCGGGTTGGCAACGTATACCAGCCGGCACGCCCGCGAGCGCGCCAAACAAGCAGCCTCGCGGAATAAACCGTAAGGTCGTCCGGAACCCAGAGCACAGCCGTGAATAGTCGCTCTCCCCAGCGGTGCCATCGCGGTTCATGTCTCTGTGAAACTCACGAGCTTCGGATAACTCGAAGATGCCTCGCTGACGACTTCAATATGGACCCTGCTACACAATTCGCTAACGCTCGTTCCCACCCCATCGTTGAAGCTTTCGAAACCCAACGCTCAACGAACCCCACGGGAGGTAAGACCGTTGGTCCCATCGCAGGCGAGCGCACAATCTATCGACTTGGTTCCGGTCACGACCATCGAGGAGCGACATGGTTCGACGGGTACGAGCAAGTGGTCTGGCTCTGCGCATATGGATTTCACAGATCAGGTGAGGTGGATGATGCCTTCCCCTACTTTCACGATCTTATTCGTGAAGGCAGAATGCTGCCGACCGAGGATGACTATCAGGCCCTATTGTGGGATCGAGCACATCGGTTTGCCGAGACCCTACCGCAGGACGCTCAGAATCTTCTTGCTAAAGCGCGTTCCAATCCCGGAGTCGAGCAGGTTGGAATTTTGGGTGAGCGGCAGAATACCAGCATCGTTGTCGAAGTCGTAGAAACATTGGAGGAGACTTACGTCGCGTTCTCACTGGCACAAATCGGTGACTATACGATGATCGTTTCCATTCTCGCAGCATTCTTTCCGAACGCTGTATTCAGCGAATGGGAGCAGGCGTCGAGGCTTCCAACTCGAGCCCTCAGGGACTACGAAGTGTGCTATCGCATGTTGCGTGGGTAGTGAGCTTCGCGACGAGCCTGGCCGTTAAATCGAATTCGTTGCCGCCGAACGGAATGAAGCTCACGCTGTTGTGGTTGGATACCGCAACATCTTCTGGTTTGCCGATTCGTTTCAACGCCTGCATTCCAAGGGTCATCTCACGACCTGCCTCGGCCCTCGTAAAATTCGACATATGGGTATCGATTGCGCCTGGCGCGACTGCGTTTGCGCGGATGCCTCGCGGCCCGAGAATGGCGGCCCAGTATTTGACGAGCATCTCCAATGCTCCTTTGGTCGAGGTATAGGCAAGGACCGAAGGGTTGTCCAGACCGGGGTTCCCAACTACGGCGTGCGCCCAAGAGAAGTGATCACAATGATGTTCGAGCCCTCACCGAGGACGGGCAGGAGTTGCTGCACCAGAAAAAACGGACTGCGCACATTCGTTGCAAAGAGATTGTCAAAGTCCTCGACCGTATGATCCTTGATGGTTGCAGCCTTGGAAATGCCGGCGTTGGACACGAGCACATCCAATCGCTCGCCGACAACTGAGCGCACTTCCTTCGCGAGTAGACGACTTTCAAGATTCAAACGCGACTGTCGCGCAGGAGACCGCGGTCCGAGTCCCGTCGCTCACAGTTGGCACCGTCTTGAGCCGATCTCGGCCAGTTGAGACGCAATTGTGCAATCAACAATACGAGAGTGACCCTTACTTGAATACTTCTCGCAAGAATTCGATCGTTGTTTGCCACGCCCTCGCTTCCGTTTGTGGATGGAGCCCAGCTTCGCGTGTTCGATCGCCGGCAGCTCCTTCGCCGGTAAAACTGTGTTTCGCATCACCGTAAATATTGATCTGCCAGTTCGCCCGGGCGAGTCTCATTTCTAAGCCAGATTGAACCGACGACTACAAGACGACCCACCGAATGATTGATGCCGAGCCGCCAGCGACGTATGATTTCGCCCGGAGGATTCATATGGTTATCGGCGGTCGATTGAAGGCTTTGCGAGAGGAGAAAAAGATGTCTCAAGGCGACATCGAAAAGCGGTCCGGGCTCCTCCGTTGTTACATTTCACGGGTGGAGAACGACCACACGGTTCCATCTGTGGATACGCTCGAAAAGATGGCGCGCGCTCTGGAAGTGCCGATGTACCGGCTTTTCACGGATGAAGCTAACGTAAAGAAACCGAATCTGCCGGCGGAATCCATGCGCACTCGGATGCTCAACTCAAAACAAGAGCGCGAGCATCGTGCTTTCGCCAAACTATTTTCGCGTATGGATGATAAGAGCCGCGGACTCCTGATTCACATGGCGGCGAAGATGGCAAACCGGGCC